>SDBV01006719.1_pt1 | contig 15849 bp, 17 predicted proteins | sample 2277081 | NCBI WGS metagenome assembly SDBV01 (sample SAMN10402039, study PRJNA504765) | marine sediment metagenome | isolation source: marine sediment core GS10_PC15, 223 cmbsf | place: Arctic Ocean: Southern Knipovich Ridge | collected 2010
CGCTATGGTGAACTCGGAGTCTTCTGCCAGTACATCGGAGGCCCCCATGCCGTCTATGTGGATTGTAGATATCCCAGCGGCATACCCTCCGGCTGGCAAGTCTACCTCTCCGGCAAGGTCGGTAAGCTGGTTGACCTGGTGCTTCCGGTTGAACCAGACATTGACCTCAATGTTGGCGTTGGCGGTCCCTGAGTCTGGTATCCCAGACCGGTAGTCCACTGTGAGCACATTGTTCTCAACTGTGAAACTCCGGTATCTTGGCGGGTGTTCCCCTATGGGGTATTCAACCTGTTTGACCCCGTTATCGGTTTCCACGAAGTCCTCGACACCACCGACGTATAGCTGGTTGATATTCCAACAGTCCTGGTGGAACATCTTGTAGTTCTCACCGGAGTCCATGATGTCAGCGGAGAGAACAAGAACGGAGGTGGACGTGAACGCGGTGACTATCGCGTATGTCCGGTCATCAGGGTTGTAGATGACCTTGTTGACATCCGTGGCCAGGAACTGAGACTTGTCGGTATCTGTTAGTGAACCAGCCGTGCCAGCCGTGTCGGCACCGGTACGAGACTCGAACTCCATGGTGTCCATAGTCAAATGGGGGGAGTATTCGCTGACCTCGCGGAGCGCGTCTTCCAGTTGGATAGCAAGTTCCGCAGCGGTCCAGAGGACGTTTCCGCTGTCCTGCAATTCCTGCTCGGTCTCGTCGATCAAAAGAGCAAATGCCTTTGGCATTACAACATCAACCCCTTACGCATGAGTTGGAAGTAGCGGAGTACTTGGTCGGCTGACCACTCAGTTATGTCGAAGAATGGGCCTGCGGAACCGCCTGCCATCATGCCGTCGAAGAAGTTGTCCCCACCCAAGTTAGCCGAGTTCACTACCGCTGTCTTGTCTCGCATACTGGCGAAGTTGGCATCATCAGTGTCGGGGGAAGCTACCAGAGACATAACGACATACAAGTTGATACCGCTAGCGTCTGCACTCCCATCGTAGGTAGCCAAGACGAATATCCAAGTGTTCAAGGAGAGTGCCGCATCAGCCATCGAGGATATTGTTGCGTTCGGCGAAACTGCGTCGTCCTCATCAACAAGGACAAGTTCCGGTTTCAGGTTGGCATCAACCCAAAAATAAAACTCTCGTTGGCTACCTGAACCATCATATTTAGCAAGAACGGTTGAACGGGAGCCTGTCAGGTTTATCCAAGCTCCCCATGTGGCAGCAGCAAGGGCACGAGTCCAGAAAGCAGCGTCAGGGGTATCAGCCTCTTCATCAGTGTCGTTGAACGTGACTACCGGAAATATCCCTTGGAAAGATGGGGCGGTATCGAAATCAGCGACCGCCTCATTCCACGTGAATGTTACTTGCTCATCGCCAATAGTAGAGAAGGCAGTGCCAAGCCCTCCATGATTAGGGTCGATCAAGGGCAGAATAGTCATGCCCGTCCCGCCTATCTTCAACGCAGCCTCGTAGTACGGCACCCATAGCTGCTGGCGCAGCTTTAGCTGGGAAGAGTTGGGGACGCCTAGGATTAGCTCGGCCATTACAGGTAGAGTCCTGCCCTTCCGATGTTGTAGAGCCGCTTGATGGCGTCGGCGGATAGTTCAATTTGTGTGAAGAACGGCCCTGCTGGGCCACCAGCCATACTCCCAGTGAAGAAATCTCCAATGCCGCCTCTTGAGCCTAAGTCCACAACCGCCGTAAGCGGTTCCATTGCTACATAAGCACCATTGTTCGTAGCCGCGCTTGGAAATACAACACCATTCTGGTAAAGAGTTATTCCATCAGCAGCATCGTCGCCTCCACGCCCGTCGTAGGTTGCAACTAGGAACAGCCATATATCTTCGCTGAGACTGGAGTTAGAGGCACGGTTGATGCTAACGGCCGCCGATTTGTCTCGTAAAGTAAGGTACAGCTTATCGTCACTCTCCGTTGTGAAGAGATATTCCCGTTCCAAGGCAGTCCACTTTGCAATTATGTTAGAGGAGGTGGCATCCGTAAGGTTGACCCAAGTTCCAATCGTCATCCCCTGCCCGGCTGAATCATCCCTACTCCAGTAGTCAGCATCGGGCGTATACGCTTCCTCATCCACACCGTCAAAGGTGACAACTGGAAAGATGCCTTGGAAGCTTGGTGCTGTAGCAAAGTCTTTAGGTGGCTCACTCCATGTGAAGACTACCTGTTCCTCACCAACAGTCTTGAAGGTAGCCGCACCCGGCCCGCCATGGGCGGGGTCTATAAGCGGCAGGATTGTGCCAGTCGTACCCAGTATGCCCAGTACGGCCTCATAGATAGGCCCCCATTGAGTCATGGCGTACTTTATCTGGCTGTCGTTTGGAAGGGTTGGTGTGATAAGTGTCATAGCTTTAATGCAGCCCTTCCGATGTTATATAGGCGTTTCACAGCATCGGCGGAGAGTTCTACTTGAGTAAAGAACGGGCCAAGTGGACCGCCAGCCATCATACCGTCGAACAGGTGCGTCGGGGTTGCGTCATAGTGGCCCAACTTGACGGTCCCAGTTTTGTCTCGCATGCTGCCAAAGTTGCCAGAGTCATCTTGTGTCTGAGCAATTGTCGCCCCGTTTACGTAGAGGTTCAAGCCCAATTCATCGGTAGACCCATCACAGGTAGCAATAACAGAGGCCCACACGTTCTGAGCTTGGGCAGCGTTAGCGACAACGCTAATATAATCGTTCTCAGCGTCATCCTCATCGTAGATGTGGAGCCGTAACTTATCGGCTCCACCGAACCAGAATACCCACTCTCGTGTATTGCCCGCCGCATCAAACTTGGAAAGGATGGTAGACTCCGTGGCATCCGCCAGATTAACCCACGCCCCCACGCTGAACGCTGCATCAGCCCTTGTCCAGTAGGCTGCGTCAGGGGAATCAGCTTCCTCATCTACCCCGTCGAAGGTGATGACAGGAATGACACCTTGCCAGGAATCGCTGTCCGGCCCAATATCGAATGGTGTCTCGAAGAGGCTAGGTGCTTCTGACCAGGTAAAGGTAACTTGTTCTTCACCTACGGTAGTAAAGGTAGCCCCGTTGGGTTGCCCGTGGTCGGGGTCTCCAAAGGGCAAAATCGTACCAGTAGAACCAAGGATACTTAGGACAGCCTCGTATATCGGCCCCCACAGCATCTTGGCTACCTGGAGTGGGCTGCCACTTTGGACTCTGGGGACAATGAGCGGCATTACAGCCCCCTTATGTCCGACTCGGCCTTGGTATCTGAGGCCGCCTCTGCGTCTCTACGGGCCGTGTTCTCGATACCCAGTGCCAGTTCCGCAGCCACACGGGCAGCTTCAAGGGATGTCAACGAGATAGTCGCCCGTCGACGTGCCTTGACTTTGGGCAGCACGTACCGTCTGGCACACTCTTTGGAGAGTTCGGCAAGGGTCTTTGTCTCCCATCCTTCACCGAAGTCGTCTCTCAGGATAGTGATTGCTTCATCACGTATGGTCATCGTTTTCTCCTAGAAGTTGAAGTAGGCTCGGCACGATTGGTAGTTCTCCCACGCCTCTTCCACTGTGAAGTCCTTGCCGTACTGCATCACCATGCCCATTCCCCCGTCCCAGAACCCCTCTGCAACAGGGGTAGATGCGGCAGAGAGGTTGTGGGCCAGGAGTAGTTTGGTGCCAAGGTCTTCCATGCCAAGGTATGTCCCACTGGATGAGTCGGCATCGTCCACACGTACACCGTTCTTGTAGATGCGTATGCCCTCGTTGGACCCGGAACCGTCATAGGTGAATACGAGGTGGGTTACGGTGTTGACGGTCAGCGCGGTCTGATCTTCTCGCCCGATGAAAGCGTTGGCAGACTCATCGTACAGTTCTATCCGAGGATAGCCGTTGGTGGTTGTTAGAAGGACACGCCACTCCCTGAGTTCGGCGTCTGTGTCCTCATCCCACTTGGAGATAACTGTTGTATCAGCGGCAGGGGTTGCATCATCGGCCTCCACCACGCACACGATAGCCATGGCCTGGTCTGGCGAACCCCCACCTCTGCTGAATCGTGCGTTGTCGGGAGTGTCGGCTTCATCAGTAGAACCGTCAAAGTTGAGCAGGACACCGGAACCCTGCTGAACATGCTTCCCTGCTACTGTGGCGTCATAAGTCCATGTGAAACCGTGCCGGGAAAGGTCGGTGTTGGTAGTGGTGTCAGCACCATCGGGCATCCAGAAAGCCAGGACCTCCCCAAAGGACTCCATATCAGCGATGAACTCCAGCTTCTTCTGGTCGCCAAAAGGAGTCGATTCTGGAGGCTGTTGCCCGAAACGACTTCGGATTACAGGGCCATCGTGCAGTAACATCCTTTAACTCCTAACCCTGCGGAAATACTCCGCGTCAAGCGTGAGTGTTGTGGACACGGCTATGCCTCTAAAGCCGACCAGTTCTGCCCGCGATCGCAAGACGATAATGTCCCCCACGTCTGCCTGTACCCCCTTGGTAGCCGTGGGGGTAGTCCCCTCACGAGTGAACACCACGCTTGCCGTGCGAACGTATATATCAGCTTCCGTTGCACTCTCTGGCGCGTTTAGCACAACGGGTGTCGAAGATGTGACAGATAGCCCGAACTGGGCAGGCCCCACGGGTTCTCGGTCTCCGATGGCCCCATTGTTGAAAAGGGCTTGGATCGCCTCCAAGAGGTCACGTTGCATTTGCCTGGTTGTCATAGCGTGTCCTTTCTGATAGGTACTCCGTGTGCCACTGCCCGTGCCTTCGCAAGGCCGAAATAATCTGGCTCCTTGATCTGCTCACTGGGGGCACGGGCTTGATTCAATCGCTCGTAACCATCGGACACTTCGGCTACCGCAGCCTGATATTCCCTAAAGCCGTGGCGATAACTACGTTCATCTCGCGGGGTGGTGGCCTGCCCCATGACAGCGAAGTGATACACCGACTGACGTTGCGCCTGTACCCCACAGGAACACACAGCGGTTTCTACTGAGAGGGGCATGAGCATTTCGGTCTCATGCCCCTCTGGACAACGATATGTGTACAGCGGGCTCATTACCCTATCGAGCTGCTCAGAAGTTCCAGCACGTCCAAATACGAGTGGGTCAGGGGGAACGCCGTGGTAGCCGCCAACTGAAGATAGATGCAGGCTGGCCCCTTCCCGATGTAATGCAGTTTCGCATTCTGGGCCGCTACTGTTACTCCTGCCAAGAAAACATCTGCGTCTGTTGGCGTTTGGGTTCTGGTTTCCTCGTACTCGAAGATTTTCACAGTGGTCGTCGCCAACTCTGCTTCTACCGTGACACCACCATCGTTTGCGGCCCGTGCGCTACCCGAGGCCCCCACACCACCCTGAAACAGTGGTAGGGGAGTGAAGGCCGTCCCTGCGCTGGACACCACCCCAACACCTTTGAGAGCGGCCCCGAAGGTGGTTGCGGTTGCAATGCTCCGCGGTGCAATGCCTATCCCTATGGGAATGATGGTGAGGCCCGCCAAGGCGTCATAGCACAACTCAGCATTGGCGTCTGTCATAACAGCGTCCACGGCCACCGGAACGGTGACGGTTCCAAGCCGGACCTGATAGCAACGCTGCTCCTGAAGCATCTCCTCTAGGAAGCTGATGATGCGTTGTTCGCCGCGCTTGCTAATCTTCTCCTCTTGCCATGTGGACTGGCCAGGGGTTTCCAGCCCTGAGTCAACCCAGCCGAAATTGTTTCTGTTGGTCATGTGCCTGCTCCTTCTTTTTTGGGTCGCTGTGTGAAGGTCATCGTGTCCACATTCAAATCCCACACTCCCTCAAGTCCGAGAGCGTCTTTGACCCCCTTTGCGTAGGCCTGGATAGTCGCCTCAACTGCTTGTCGCTGTGCCACATACGATTGCAACTGCATAACTGCGGCGGGCAAGGGGGTTACTGGCTTAGGTCTCCTACTCATTAAAACGCCTTTGAGGTATTCAGTGGGATGTAGTAAGCAGCCCCTCTAATGCGTATCTTCAAAACATGGGTCATGCTCATGGAGTCGGTGTTAGTTTCGGCCTCAAAGATTCCACCAGAGGTGTCAGTGACACCAGCACCGATCTCGAACAGGTAGCCGTTAGGCCCATTCATCACCGTGGTGCCAGTACCGTTGTTGTTCATGTACCAGAAGCTCAGGGCCGTTCCTGGGCTGTCACCTGTGGCAGTGTTGACCTCAGTCTCAAAGGGAGCATAAGTGCCAGATGTGGTGCCAGCAGACATTGTCATCTCGGCAACGAAGGCCGACCCCAGGCCAGTGGTGCGCCCCGTCGCCCCATACGTCACCTCAGCTTTGAGCGCGTTGGACCACCCGCCCAGTGCTACGTTGGTGGTCATAAAGAACCGCGCGCGCCCCCCAACGCCAGCTATGCCAGTCTGGGTGTTGGATACCAAGAATGGTTCGGCGCTTGTGCCGCCATCTGTGGAGGCGTTGGTTGTGGTGAGTGTGAAGGGGGGAGTACCCTCGGTAAAGGTATAAGTCCCCAGGGCGAACACCGTAGCCGAGTTGTTGAGTTTCCCCGACTTCAATACGATGACATCATTGACGTTGTCGTAGCGGAGCCATCCCTTGGAATTCCCACTACGGTTGGCCGCAAATAGGAAGTCGCCCCCGTCAGTGGGGTTAGAGAAAATGATAGTGTCGCGGGTTATAGCATCGGTGACAGGCGTGCCGAAGAGCACGTTGACCATTGGGGAATTAGCCCCGAGTCCACCAGGGTTGTTTACTGTAATCAATCCAGCCATTTATGCTACCTTCCCGAACTTCGCAGTACAGGCCACCCAGCCTGTTTCCTTAGATAGTCTCGACGGTCGGCAGCAGTGGATACTTGCCTCTCTTGTGTAGGCATCACCCACTCGCCGTTCACTTTCCGTTCGCCCTTCTTTGGGAAGTGCCCTTTGGTTACCATTGGCCCCACCATGGGTTAGCTCCAATCATAAAATATGTGCACCGGCCCGAGCAGCAGGTTGTTGGTGGTCAGGGTGTGGGCACCAAAGGCATACGGCGCCTCACTGTCTGTCGGGACGATAGAGCCTTGCAGCGTCCCGTTTATGAACCACGATGCCCTTCTGACCCCTGCGGTGGTGTAGTCAAGCACAATCCTCCACTCTTTCCACGCCACCGCAATGGCAGCCCCGACATCCACCAGTGCTGAGGAAGCATTCGTCGCCAACTGGTAGTTAGCCGAGTCGGACGAGATGAAGGCCAACTGTAGATTCTCAGTCGCAGAGGTAGTCGTGGTGGAGTCCTCGAAGAACCCGAACCCACTCGTCGGCTCATTTGCCGAAGCGACGGTGAACGCCGCCCTAACGTCCATGATGAGCTTGGTGGGCAGTTGGTGCTTGTCCTTACCCACACACCAGGCGGCAGCAAGCATGTGATCGTACCCGCCGAAGACCGGGGGCGAGACTATGAGGTCGCCTGTAGCCAGGAGGGCCACATGCGCCGGGATACCCGGTGTGGCGGGGGCACCTGCCGTGATGACTCCACCACGGAATTTGCTGCCCGAGCCAGCAACCCCGTGTTCGGCTTCCAGGGTCCACCCGTTATCAATCACTTCATTGGACCCGTCTACGGTTGTCCCCATAGTGATGTTTGGCATCAGCCAGAAGTCCGTCCCGACTGTATCCCACCACCTGTCCGCCATGACGTGCTTCCGCGCCAAGGGGAGATAGAAATTAGAGGTAGGTCCTCCACGTCCCATTTTGTCGCTCCTTCCGAGCACCCCTTACGGGGCCAGCGTTCCGCTGTTACTAAACTTGTTATACGCCCTTGGGTAGCCTCACGGCGGTCATTACCAGACCCGTGGTGCTGGGGATGACCGTCATGGTGCCGTCGTTCTGAAGAAACCGGCTGGTCTCCACAGAGACAACACGCCCGTCATTGGCCGCGAGGGTGATGGTGAGGTCTCCCAAGTCAACCCTCTGGCCGGGGTATCTGTCTCCAGCCTTGAAGACTACGGTTCCACCCGAGCCATCGGAGCCCAGGATGAATACGTCCAGTTCCCCCAGTGCGGCTGGAGAGGGCGGGGTAATGACCCATCCATCGGTTGTCGATGTGGCAACGATGGCGTTGGCAGAGCCGCTGCCTGCTATGAAAGGCAAGTCAGCGGAGCGGGTATTGAGCGTAAGCTGCTCCATTGCGATTGCGGTTACAGTCATTTCATTTCTCCTTTATGCCTGCGTGGCCGCCACACTAGCGAGCGCGAACGGGCGCGTGACCTTGCTTCCGTATACATGCAGCCCCTTGACGGCATCATTGAATCCGTCTTGTGGGCGGAATGCCTCAATGTCGTTGACCTGCTCGGCAAAAGTAGCCGCTTCCCTAACTCCTGCGATGATGGTGTAGACGCCCCCAACTGTTGCTATGGTGCCGGATGTCGCGCCGGAGAGGTTGTTGGACTCCTTGATCTCGAACCCTGCGGCCCGTCCGATGGCACCGTTCTCCAGAGTGGCCCGGTTCGGGTCCGTGCCGTAGTTGGTGAAACGAACATCCTTTTGCAGCAGTCCGACGAACCAAGGTGGCACGATGACCCACTTAGCCCCGACAACATCCTGCTCCTTGAGCTTGACGCCCAGGTCAACCAGCACCTCGTAAGCGTCGTCGTCGCCAGCGCCCACCCCGAGGGATACGGCATTAAGCCGATTTCCGGTGCCGTCCGTGGTTCCCGACACTCCAGTCTGGAGTACAGAGTTAACGAACTGGTCCACCTCATTCGCCATCGCGTAGGCAGCTTCTGCCATGGCCTTGTCCATGAGTTTCGGCTGTTGCTGGAACTTGTCCACGTCGTCAATGGCAAAGTTGAAATACTTCTCCTGGTCCACTACCAGGAAGAGAGAGGAACCCTGCAATATCTCAGGCCGGGATATGGCCGTGATGGTCGGAGAAGCTGCGGTTCCACCCAACCCGGCGTTCCGGGTGTAGTCCCTGACAGTAACGCGGCCAATGGAACTGATCTTTACAGTGTCACCTGCTGCCCGGATTTCCCCCTCGTAGTCCCTGTTCAGTACGGCCCCGTGGACATGGGCCTTGTTAAGGTTAAAGAGGAAGCCCTTGGTCCATAAAGTGGGGTTAAAATTCGAGATGGACATTGTTTACTCCTTCTACCCAGCGGTGAGCTTCTGATAAGCCTCATCGCTTATGTCTGAAACCTTCGTGATCTTTTGGGCCTGCACCCATGACATACCCCCAGGCCCACTACCCGTTCCAGGGTCCGGGGTTATCGTTGCCACCGGTGCGGCCTCTGGTGTTTGTAGTTGCAACGCGAGTTCCTTCATTGCCTCTTCCGTGCCGTCTGTAAACTTGAGAAGGGTCTCTGCGTCCACTTTCGACTCGGCTGCGATTTTCGCTGCGTTCATCGCATTGGTTGCGGATGCGTTGACCCTTGCCTGTTCATCGAGGGTCTCTCGTTCTCTGGCGTTGGTCTCCTGTATCTGTAGTGCCTCTCGCCTGAGATGTATGGCCCTCAAACCACCCGGGTCGTCCTCAAATGTCTTGTCTTCGACTTCGTTTTGCGTCTTCCGCAAGGCGGCTTCACGTTCGTTTAGAGACTTGGTTGCGGCCACATTGGCCTTCCGCTCTTCCTCTAAAGTTTTGTGAGTCCGGCCTGCTTCGGATAGGGCATCGCTGATACCCTTCCTGACATCCGCATCCCGCTGTTCCTGGGTGAACGTTACTGGCTGCGCTTCTGAAGTTTCCGGTGAGGGTGAAGTCACCGTTCCGTCCGTCTGTGTAGCTTCTGTCACCATATGGTTTTGTTTCCTCCCGCTTAAAAATGGATAAAAAAAAGAGGCGACGACTATTTCTAGTCAATCGCCTCGGTTTTCCGTCGGTGATTACTGTGCTACTGGCCTAGAGCTTAACCGCTATCTCTAGCTGCTTGGCCATTCTCCCATCAGCTTCTTTAGGTTTACGAACCTACTGCTGATGCATCTGGTCTACGTGGGTTCCTCCCCCACGATGAAGGTTGCAGGGTGTTCCCCCCACCAGTAGCTATTCAGTTGTAAAAGTGCTAGAGCCTTACACTCTTTGGATCTACGTCCTTTAGGGATGGCAAGAGCACAAAGTTCATAGAGCTGATGTGTTTCGCCAGCCTCGCCCACATAGCAGGCGGGATGTCTGCCTCAGCCAGCTCATCTAGCCATATGCCCTTAGCTACGTTCATAGTTTCTTCTTCTCTATTCCCCGCTCTATCCGGTCAGGCTGCCCGTCGTGCATCACCACAACTACTTCGGCGTAGGGCAACTCACGTAGTTCAAGGATTAGATTATGCTCCTTGGGAGAAAGCATATACTCCTTCAAAACCGGTGTCAAGTTTTTGTTCACCGGGTTCTCAGCCTACTACCAAGCCCACCACGGGTTAGGGTTGGTGCCCTACCCAGTGGTTGCCACCCAAACACCCTCACGCCCTCGGCATTGAAGTCCTTGTGTCTCCTACGGTACGTTACCCGTGCCGCCCGGTTGGCAGTGCCGTCATCATGCCGCAGGGGTGCGTATTCCTCGTTGTAGGCTCTCTCGAATTGCTCGTTGGGTATCAGGTCGAAGTCCCTGTCAGCCCACCCCCAAGTAGCCTGCGCCCACCGGAAGAACGATGGGTTGTCCCTCAGAACCCGATCATCTGCATACCAGAGTTCGGCCCCTTTGGGTTTACCCTCAAACAGCACCCCGTAGTAGTCCACATAGCCGTTAATGGCCCTTGTGGGCACGAAATCTCTGTGAGCCAACCACCGGAGGTTATCGTCAAAGAATCCCCTATTGGCACGGAACAGAACGTTGCGTAACTGCCGGCGTTTCCTTGCCTGCGCTTCTCCTGTGAGAAGCCGAACCTCGTATGATATAGACCCCACCTGCGTCACTGACCCGTGGTACCGGATAAGCTGGTCTGTCCACTTGTCGTAGAGGTTGTCGAATTCCACGTTGGGTGTCTTGGAGAAGTCCACGGCACTATGAATCTGGATGTCGTCGTTCAGATAAATGCCGTTGTAGTATTCGGGGTTCTTCTCCAGGTACCGTTCTCGGCGGAATCCCCGCTCTGGAATCAAGCTGTATTCTACAAACTTGTTAATGCTCTCCATGGGTACGCCATCGGTCAGGCCGCTCCGCTTGTACCGTTCCTTTGCATATGTCTCGCTGCTCTCCAAGAAGTCAGCACGGGCATCACCCTCAGTGGGGAGACTGTTGTATTGGTCATCGAGGGCCTTGTTCTTTGCGTTGATGTCCCAGATGGCCAACTGGACGTCCAGCCCCTTTTCACCGGCGATCTCTTGAAGGGATTGTATCTCGCCCTGTTCCACCCGCCAGTCGAATAAGCCGGTCTTATCCTTGGACCGGAACAGCATGACCTCGGGGCTATTGGATGCGTTGGTGAGAAGCAGACTTGAATACTCGACGTGCTTCTCTGTCATCGCCGTTACCGCCCTCGCGTCAAATCCCTCTTCTTCCAAGTGCCACCTGTTCGCCTCAATCCTGTTCTGGTCATTGAACCACTCAATATTCCCCAGTGCGAAACTCTTGAGGCCTTCCAAGTCGTCAGGGTCTATCTCCCCGAAGGTCTCGTTGGTGTCACGCCATTTGATCTGAGTCTCCAGATACCATTTTGTATCCTCGATAGGGTCATAGCCGCGCCACTCTCGATATGTATTATCATTGAGCAGCAGCAGTTGGGTCTCCCAGCTATTCCACGCACGTCCTTCAGCCAATGAAGCTTCGTACTCGAAGTGGGTGCCTATGGAATCGGCTGGAGGCAAGGCCAACTGAGGGATAGCCTTAGAGGGGATATCGAGTTCTTCAACAAGGCGGTTGAACTCATTGTACGCTTCCTCGGTAACTATGGACTCCAAACCCCAGATAGCCAGGTGTGCGTTCTCGGTTGGGTGCTTCACCAGCCAATCATTCTGTGGGTTGGCCTTCAATGCAGGTATCGTCTCTAGCATTGTCTCACGAGTTTCTTCGTCCGCGTCGCGGTACCTACGCAACAGTTCCAACTGTCGTTTGGTCAGGTTACCCCTATTGGCATTCGGGTGTTCCTCCAGCCATTCTTCCCGCTCTCTGGGATCGGTGATTTCTTGCAACCTCAGCCACTGGTTCCGGTAGTCCTCCAAAGTGTCGCCTTTGGCCGGGTCTGTGTTGATCTTGTATATCTGGCCGTTGGGCAAAGAACCCACAGTGGTCTCGCTCTCTTCCTTCACGTACCAGCTATGAACGGTTGGTGGGCGTTCAACACCCCCTAGTTCGGATTCAGGTATATCCGTCAAGAGACGGATGTAGCTGGCCGACAGTTCGTTCATCTGGTAGATATCGGGTGGCTCATGCGAGAACTCGGGGACTTCACTGATGGTCGTCCCAAGATCGTCATCTGCGCCCTTTAGTGCGATGTTGAGGTCGGTGACTCTCTCGGCAGGGGGCTTGTCGCCCCACAACTTGGTCCTCATCTGTGCCCGTGACCAATCCCGTGCTGCGCCTATCACCTTGTTTATTTGGTCTTCTTTACCCGCATCATCGGCAAGCCAATACTCCTGTGCCGTCATCAGCCGCTCCAGATCAGAGCTGATTGTCCGTCCTGTAAGTTGTTGGTACTCGACCTGCTCTTCATCGGTGAGAGTAACGCCCCCAATGCTCTTGCCCACAAAACCGATGTTTACTTTCAGGCGCTCCAACTCTTGCGACAGAATGGTCTCTTCAACCGCAGTCACTCGCACAGGAAACCAGGGTGGAGACTTGCGTTCTATATCCTCACCCATGGCAGTCAGTTTGGCCTGTACATTTTTGGAAAGACCCGGTATTCCTGCCTCAATGGTCTCCTTGATATTCCTAGGGTCACGCACTGTACGGTCAAGCATCTGCGCGGCAGTGCGGGTTGCAGAACTCATGGGAACTAAAATGGAGGCCGCAAACCTATTTAGCCACTTAGCAGCGTACCTTTCCGGCTCTGCCAGCATGTTCATCAGGTCATTCAGGGAACTCATGTATGTTTGGCTAACGAAGTTCTGCCCAAAGGTATTCACCGCATCAAGAATAAGTTCTTCTACTCCTTTATCCCCATGACGGAGCATATCTACGATAATTGAAACCTGTGACAACACCTGGTTGAATGGCTCAAGCCGCTGGTAGCTCACCCAAAAACCGTCTACCCGTAGTGCGAAGGGTTGCTTCCCCTCTCGGTAGAACCGCTCACGCTCTGCCCGGTCTCGTGGTGCCGCACCTGTAATCAAACCCTCCGCTGCATACCACGCAAGAGAAGCAAGCCCGATTGAGCCTATGGTCGCCCTTGCAATCTGGTCGGCGGCCTCCGGATCCTTCTTCGCCACGTTGGTCCAAAGACGGGGGTTCACAAAGCCAAGCGGAGAACGCTCCAGTCCAAACTTAACCAAGTTCAAGGGTGTGCGTATGAAAGGCATCACGAAACGCAGGGGCTGAAATCCCGCAATATCCACCGATTCCCTTATATTCATCAGGGACTGGCCAAACTTACCCGGTCTCTGGCGGAACAGACGGTACTCCGCAATCCTATCGGCCTCTGCCATCAGCCCCTCGGGTGGGTCTGAAAGTAATTCGGCAACCCTATCGTTAAACGCTTGCCCTTTCAATCTTTCCCTGGACGCCATCCGGTGCGCCGTTGCGTTGAGTGCCGCCCTAGTGTTGATGGTCTTCATCAAGGCGTCGGCGGCTTCAAGGAACCTTGAAGGCAAGCCAATAACCGCACCGGTTTTGCCCTTGAATGCCCTAGTACGGAACTCCCATTTCGTGGCCTGGTCGAAGGATATGCCGTTCTTGACGACATAGGCAAACTGACGGAATCCCTCGGGTATGCCACGCACCGCACCAAAGATGTCAGCGGGCACTTCGCTGAAGAACCGTTCACGAGGGCGGCGTTGTATTGCTGATAACGGAAGATCAACACCCACGCTGACAAGCCTCTCAACGGGGGAGAATAGTGCGTTTGCTGTGTTGGACATGGAGTTGACAATATGAGTCGTCGGGCCGGATAGAATGGAGTTGTAGAACAATTCCGTGATGAAGTCCATGAAATGAGGTTTTTGCGATTCACGAATAAACTTATTTACTGCTGCAGGATCATTTATATCCATTAAAGCAAGCCTCTGCACGATTGCCTTAGCGTGTCTCTCGCCACCTACACGGTTCAGAAGTTCTGCCATCCTAGCCGCATCCCCGGACGCACTAGTAACCTCTTGCCGGAATGATCGCAGCGCACGGCCAGCCTCAGCCGTGACTCCATGCACTACTTCCTGTATAGCCGCTTGTTCTTTAAGGGCAAGTTCAAAGGCCAGTAGGTTTTCCGTTGAATCGTTCTCTCTGGCTATCTTCTGAGTAGATACGACCTTTCGCGTTTTCTCAGAGAGGACATTCCTGACCGCCACGAGTTCTTCGGCATTCCACGCCACTCCGGGCTTCCACCGCTCTCGGAACTTGTCGATGTCCCCGCCAACCTCCTCCACCATCCGCTCTGCCCGTGTCCTGATCTCGGCATCCGGTATAATCTCACGCCTTGCAGCCTGCACTTGTTCTGGGTGGGTCTCTGCCCATTCCCGTATGGTGTCTCGGGTCTCTTCGGGAAACTTGCTTAGAAGGATGTTCCCAGCCCGTTCTCCGTCTGGCGTAACCTCTTCCACTGCCCGTGGTGTCACAGGCGGCACTGCAGCGGCCTCTACGGGGATGGCAACGCCTTGTGCTTGGATTGCAGCCGCCAGCTCGGTTGTTCCGACCCTTTCCTTCCCTTGCTGCGTTGCATCTGCCGCAGCTAATCGCATCACCTCTGCCAACTGTGTGTCCGTAAGATCGGCAGATGCGGTTTGGAATAACCCCCTAGCAGATTCGTCAAGAATAAGCGGTATCTGTTCAGACGTTACCCGTCCTACTCTTTCTTCGATGGCCTCTGGCACTGAAATGTCCATGGCCTCGGCAAACTCGCTCTGCCGGACCTCCACCCCTTCGGGCAAGTCGGCTTCGTCGTACCAGTTGCCATTCAGAGGGTCTTTCACCATGCCCAAGGCTTCGAGTTCGATGTCGGTACGGCCCACCGTCTCTGATGGCGATACTCTCCGCAAGGAAACACCGGCACCAAAGACAGCCAATGGAGCCGTAGCAATGGCGGTCTGTATTACGGTATTAGTCACGTTCTCGAATATGGGTTGGTTCTCATCAAATAGTTTCTGCGCTGAGGCTATGATGGCTCCCTGCGCCACTTCCTCCATGATCTCCGTGGCCTCTACCAAGGTTAGAGTCCTCAGTCCCTTCTTTATCAGGGTCTCAACTGACCGCTTCGCAACCTCTTCGGTTATCTCCCTGGATGTGGCCCGGAACACGGCGGGAAGTATAGTCTTCAATATAGGCAGGTCGCCCACAACCTCAACGCTGGCAACGAGTATCCCAAGGGGCAATGCCATCACAGCCACGGTATCCTCGGGAGCCCCTGCCTCTAGCAGTGCATCGGTTATGCCTTCGGTCTGAGCCGCTGTGGCAACGCCCATACCAGCCAATACTCCCAATGCAGGGTTGGCGGTACCAGCGCTTACAGCAACCGTGGTGCCCATGACGGCCAGCATGAACGGGGCGGCGCTGGCGAACGTGTAGGCCCAGTACGCGGGGTCTTTCAGAAGGCCAGCCTTCCAGTTTGCCGACTCCCACGCCCTACGGGGTTGGAGCTCAGGGTGGGTCTCCCAGTATTCGTCCCACTCTTCCTGGTTCCGGGCATACACCTCGCGGAAATCATCCCTCAGCCCTGCGTTGCCAGCATTCACGCTGTCCACCCAGTCATCACCGTAGATAGACCTTTCAAAATCACCCAAGTCTCTGAACAAGAAGTTGGGCAAGGACCGGACAGTGAAGTCCTGTGCTGTCTGATAAAGATGTTGGCCAGCCGCAA
>SDBV01006720.1_pt1 | contig 15848 bp, 21 predicted proteins | sample 2277081 | NCBI WGS metagenome assembly SDBV01 (sample SAMN10402039, study PRJNA504765) | marine sediment metagenome | isolation source: marine sediment core GS10_PC15, 223 cmbsf | place: Arctic Ocean: Southern Knipovich Ridge | collected 2010
ACTAAAATGAGTATGGGAAAAGAAAATAAAAGAAATTGTGTAACATGTATATATGCAGGAAATAAAACTAAATGCCATGATTCTTGTTGTGATTATTGTAATCAAAATTTATCTGAATGGAAAGAAACTACTAAAGAAAAAATATTTAAAAACTCGTAGAATTGATTGTAAGCCTTGATATTTAAATATAAGGGTAATTAGGCGTAAATTTAAAGAAAACAGCTTAAAACGATGTATGGATAGCTTAATCAAGTTAATTATAAGGCTTGTAAACAAGTATTTTAATTTTTATTGATATTTTTTAATGATTCTTGTTATTATAATAAAATGAATGGTATTTAAGAGAAAACAAAATGACAAAAAAAGAACACCGCATTTATAAATTTTTTCTTCCTAAACCGATGGTTGTGAGCTTTTGCGGGTTCGTAGCAACTATCGGTTTTTTAATTAAAGGATTATAAATAATGAAATATTATCCTTATAAATTTTGGATTTCTTGTCAGAACGAAAAGCAAATTACAGTGTATGATAATGATATAGCCAGAACATCTTCTATAGATGAAGCAGTTTTTATTAGACGTATTATTTATTTATGGGAAAAGTTTAAATGCAACAAAGAAATATTTATAGTACCAAAAGAATTTGCTGAACCTGTGGGAATGTCTATTTATATCTTTAGAAAACTTGTTAAAAAATGGGAAAAAGAAAAAATAATAGAAACAAAAAATAAAGGACTTCCTCTTAAAAAATGGTATAAAATTAATGAAGATTTACTTGCAAAATATTTAACAAATCTTAAAGAAAAAGGAATGAAATCCCATCTTATTAAATTTAATAAGATAAGTTATCAAAAACAACAAGTTAAAGTTACTAAATTTGATAAGATATATAATAGTAATAAAATAAGAAAAGATAATATTGTTGGTGGTAAACCTACCAACTTATTGGGAATACCAAAAAAATCTTTAAATTTTTATGAACAATGTTCAAATAAATTAGAAAACGCCATTCGTAAAAATAATAAATTATGTCGAAAGGTAAATAAAAACACATGGTCATTATGTTTTAAAAATTTACATCAAAAATATAATAAGAAAAAGAAAAGGATTAAAAAAGTTTTAAAATGGTATTGTAATAATTTTGGAGAGGAGTATGTGATACGAGCTTATAGTGCTAATACTTTTTGTAACAAATTTTCAAATATAGAAACTTCCATGGAAATAGATTTAAAAAAAATTGAAACAGGAGAACGAAAAGTGAAATATACCAAAAAGAAAAGAAAATGAAAATACAAAAACATAATAACAACGAAGAACGTCAGATATTAATTGGCATGATCGTAGATATTACGGTGCTCGGTCGTATCAATTCTAAATGGCAAAATAGAATGTTTAAGTCTCGCTGGGCTAATTTAATAGCTAAATGGTGTATTTCTTTTTATCGTAAATATGAAGATGTGCCTATGAATCAAATTGAATCTTTATTTGAAAGCTGGTCTTCGGAAACTAAAGATAAAGATATAATAAAACTCATAGCTAAGTTTTTAGATTCTCTTTCACAAGAATATGAAGAGTTAGCAGAAGAATCTAATAGTGATTATATTATTGATTTAGCAGGAGTCTATTTTAATAAAGTGCAATTAGAAAAATTAACTGAAAAAATACAAGGGGATCTTGATCGAGGTAAAACTGTAGAAGCTGTAAATTATACTTTAGCCTTTAATCAAATTGAAATGGGAATAGGAGAAGGGATAAATGTTTTACAAGATAGAGAAGCAATAAAAGAAGCTTTTAAAGAAAAGGAAGGATCTATAATTCAATATCCAGGAGCATTAGGTAAATTTTTTAAAGGTACTTTAGAACGAGATGCCTTTATATCTTTTATGGGTCCTGAAGGTAGAGGCAAAAGTTTTTGGTTAGAAGATATAGCTTTTAGGGCTATGTTACAAAGAAAAAGAGTAGCTTTTTTTGAAGCAGGAGATATGAGTCAAAATCAAGTAATGAGAAGATTAATGATTAGGGCAAATGGGAGACCTATTTTTCCTAACATTATAGAATATCCTGTTTACATTAAAAAAGATGGAGACTTTACTGTATCTGTTGAAACTGAAGATAGAGTTTACAAAGAAAAGTTATCATGGAGAAAAGCAAGAAAAGTTTGTAAAAGAATAATGCAAAAGAAAATAAAGAGTAAAGAATCTTATTTTAGATTGTCTTGTCATCCTAATTCAACCTTATCTGTAAATATGATTCAAGATACTATTCAAAATTGGATTAGAGAAGATTGGATTCCAGATGTGGTTGTTATTGATTATGCTGATATTCTTTTAATGAAGGGTTACGGTTTAGAAGGTAGAGATTTAATAAATGATACTTGGAAAAAATTAAGAGCAATATCACAAATCTTTCATTGTCTGGTAGTTACTGCTACTCAAGCCGATGCTGCTTCTTATGATGCTGTTATTATTACTAAGAAGAATTTTTCAGAAGATAAAAGAAAATTAGCTCATGTAACTGGTATGATAGGATTAAATCAATCGCCGGAAGAAAAGGAATTAGGGGTTATGAGATTAAACTGGTTAAAAATTAGGGATGAATTTTTTAGTGAAAAGAAATGTGTTTTTGTAGCAGGTTGTTTAGCTATAGCAAATCCAGCTATTCGAAGTACTTTTTAAATGAAAATAAATTATAAAGAAATAAAAGTTTTATGTCTTATATGTAAAAAAAATCCTGCAGATTACAAACGAGTTTGTCCTTGTAAAAAATGTCATTCACAATATAATAAAATTAATTACATTTTGCATAAAAGAAAGGTAAGTAAAAATGGAAACTAATCAAATAAGAACACCACAACATTTTGTAGAAGACCTTTTATCAGAAAGTAAAAATTTCAAACATATCCTTACAGTAGCAAAAAATACATACTGGAAAACAAGAATAGAGGAAGTAAAACAAGCTTTTTTAACTTTTTCTGGAAAACTTTCAAAAAAGTTTGATATTTTTTGATGATTCTTGTTATTATATAAATGTAAAGAATAACAAATATTGGAAAGGATAAAGAAATGAAGTTGGCTATAAAAAAAGAAAGAGCTATAAAATTATTTAAAGTATTGGGTTTTAAAACAGCAGATACATGGAGTGACACCCAACTTCAAAAGAAAATTAAAAATCTTCCTGAATTAGCAGATGGTGTTGATATTAAAAATCCTAAAGTAAAGAAACTTTTGAAAAAGATTCTCAAGGCTGATTCGGTGCGTATCAAATCAGACGAAGAATCAAAAGAAAAATTGGAGACCACTATGTCAAAGAAAAAGAAAACAGAAACAAGTAAGAAAGCTAAGAAGCAAAGTAAAGAAGTTGAAACGAAGAAGAAAGAAACGAAGAAAAAGGAAACAAAGAAAACAGTAAAGAAGAATAAAGTTAAGAAGGTTGGAGTTATAACTTCTATTCTTGAAATTATACAGAATAGTGGTCCGATTTCTAAGGAACAAATTTTAACTAAATTAATTAAGCGTTTTCCAGATAGAGATGAAGTAGGTATGACTAAAACAATTTCTGCTCAAGTGCCTAATCGTTTGAGTAAAGAGAAAAAAGTTAAGATTCAAAAGAATAACAAAGGTAAATATTTTATCAAGTAAGTTTATTACTTTTAATAGAAATTTCTTCCTTCTAATCCTTTTTTTATTTCTAAAGGAAAAAAAATGTTTAAAATAACAAAAAGAATGGAAATATCAGCAGCTCATTCTCTTAATCTTCCTTATGAATCAAAATGTAAAAATCTTCACGGTCATAACTGGATTGTTGGTGTGGAGGTTTCTTCGTCGGTATTAAATAAAGAGGGAATGATTATAGATTTTGCTTTTATTAGTAATATTGTAAAAGAATTAGATCATAATCTATTAAATCAATTTTGTTGTCCTAAATGTAAAATGATTATAGCAGATGGAGTTCTTCCTTTGTTTACCAATCCAACTGCAGAAAATATAGCTAAATGGATAGCAGATCAAATTACAAAAGAAATGAACAATGCTGAAGATGGTACAGATGCTACTCATCTATCCGCTTTCGTATCAAAAGTTACTGTACAAGAAAGTGAAGGAAATACAGCATGTTATATCCCATAAATGAAATTTTTTACTCAATACAGGGAGAAGGATCTCATGCTGGTAAGCCGGCAGTGTTCGTTCGTCTTTCTGGCTGTAATCTAAATTGCTCTTGGTGTGATACAGATCATTCTAAAAATTATGAAAGTACGGAAAAAGAAATAATAGAAACAGTTAAAGGTCTTTGGCCAGATTATACTACCCCTATGATGGTATTGACAGGAGGAGAACCTACTATTCATGATCTTTACCCTTTATTGGATAGAGCTGATTTGGAAACTATTTATGTAGCAATAGAAACAAATGGAACTAATTCTCATATATTAACAAAACTGGAAGAAGAAGTAGAAATAGATTGGATTACAGTTAGCCCAAAAAAGATAAGTGAAGTGTCTTTATCTGTAATAAGAATAGCTTCAGAAATTAAAATAGTTTTTGAATCAGTAGAACAAATAAAACAATATGAAACCAGATTAGAACTTTGTAATTTTAAACATCAGGACAGACTTTATATTCAACCATGTTCTCAAAATTATCAACCTGCTATTAATTTTGTTTTAAAAAATCCTCAATGGAGATTATCTCTTCAAACTCAAAAAATAATAGGAGTAAGATAATGAAAGCTATTATATCTCTTTCAGGTGGAATGGATTCCGCAACTGTTTTAGCAGAAGCAATTTCACATGGTCGAGAACCAATAACAGTAGGATTTACTTACGGTTCTAAACATAATGTTTATGAAAATAGAAAAGCAAGGCAATTAGCTAACTATTATCATATACCTTTTCAGATTATAAATTTAGAGACAACTATGGAGAGTTTTAAATCCAATTTATTTATAGGTCAAGGAAATATTCCTGAAGGTCATTATGAAGATGAAAGTATGAAGCAAACAATAGTTCCAGGACGTAATTTAATATTTATATCTATTCTTGCCGGTCTTGCTGAGTCTATAGAAGCTGAAGAAGTGTGGTTAGGGATACATGCAGGAGATCATGCTATATATCCAGATTGCCGTCCTGATTTTTTTCAAGCTGCTAATTTAGCTGTAACCAGAAGCACTGAAAATAAAGTAGTTTTACGAGCCCCTTTTCTTCATAAAAGTAAAGCAGAAATTTTAAAGAGAGGTATTTGTCTTGGAGTCCCTTATGAATTAACTCGAACTTGCTATAAGAATCAGAAATTAGCTTGTGGTAAATGTGGTAGTTGTATTGAAAGATTAGAAGCTTTTCAAATGATGAATATTAAAGATCCTATATATTATGATGAAAGGATTAATTCATAATGGAAAAGTTAAATTTAAGTTGGGATGATGTTAAAGAACGAGCAGAATATGTTGCAAATCTTATAATTAAAGTAGCAAATCCTAACGAAGTTATTTCCATATTTGGAGTTCCAAGAGGAGGGATTCAAGCAGCACATTTAGTATGTGAGCGTTTAATGGCAAGGAAAAGAATCACTACAATGGAAATAAAACCAGAACAAGCTAATTTTATAATAGATGATATAATAGATACTGGTAAAACAGAAAAAAAATATGTAACTCAATATACAAACCAATTCTATGCTCTTGTAGATTATCAAAATGAAGATCAAAGGATAAAAGGAACATGGATTTTTTTTCCATGGGAAAGAATGATGAATGATGATGGTCCTGTTGAAAATGTAAGAAGACTATTAGAATACATTGGAGAGGATCCTGAACGAGAAGGATTAAAAGAAACTCCTGATAGAGTTATCAAATCCTATGAAAAATTATTTGGTGGTTATAAACAAAAGCCGGCAGATGTAATTAAAGTTTTTGAAGATGATACCTGTGATGAAATGGTTATAGTAAAAAATATTGAATTTTATTCGACCTGTGAACATCACATGCTTCCTTTCTTTGGTAAAGCTCACATTGCCTATATTCCAAATGGAAAAGTAATTGGTATATCTAAACTTATTCGTATCATGGAAATTTATACAAGAAGACTTAATATACAAGAACGTATTTGTCAACAAATAACTGAAGCTTTGCAGGGCTTATTAAATCCTCTTGGAGTAGCTTGTGTTTTAGAAGCAACCCATCTTTGTATGACAGCTCGAGGAGTGGAAAAACAAAATTCTATTATGGTGACTTCTTCTTTAACTGGAGCTTTTAAAGAAAAAGGTGAAGCAAGAAGTGAATTTATGAGTATGATAAAAAAGTAATGAAAAAAAGTCTTATAAAGATTTATTTAAATAAACAACCTGTAATAAAAAATGTAAATTCTCATTTTTTAGATTCTGGAGCTTTTACTCATTGGAAAAAAGCTAAAGATTATTTTACAAAAAATGGTGGAAATAAATGGGATTATTATAATACAAAAGAATTTTTAAATTATTTAGATTCTTATATTCTTTTTATAAAAAAATACAAAAAAATAATAAATTTATATGCTAATTTGGATGTTATTGAAAATCCTTCATTATCTTGGAAACACCAAAAATATATGGAAAAACATGAACTTCAACCTGTTCCAGTAATTCACTGCGGTTCTAATATAAAATGGTTAGAAATGTACTTAGATAAAGAGTATCCCATAATAGGAATAGGTGGATTGGCAGGAAAAATGTCTTCTAAAAGGAGAATTGAATGGTTAAATAAATATTTTAATGTTATTTGTGATACACCAGATAAAACACCAAAAACAAAAATACATGGATTTGGCATAACATCCCATAAACTTCTTTTTAAATATCCTTGGTGGAGTGTAGATTCTACCAGCTGGACTAAAATAGGAATGTATGGTAGTATTATAATTCCTTATAAAATAAAAGGTTCTTTCGTTTTTAATAAATCTCCTTACGTTATAAGTATTTCTTTAGAATCTCCTGATATTAAAAAAAGAGGTTTACATTATCAAACATTACCTCAAAAAGGAAAAAATATTATTAAGGAATGGTTAGAAAGAATAAAAATACCTTTAGGAAACATAGATAAAAAAGGGAATATTATAGAATTGGGTGTTCAAACTTTTCATTGTTTTAGAATACAAGCTTGTCTTCTGTATTTTGAAGAATTACAAAAAATATTTCCAAAATACCCACAACCTTTTAAAGGAAGAAAGGGTTTATTTTGATAATATATTATTCCGGAACAGCAGGAAAACATTCTAATCCAGAAGTATATTTAAAAAAAAATAAAGCTAATATAATGCTTACTTATTTTAATTCAACAAATAAAAAACCAGAAAAACGATTTCTTGATATATATAAAATTCGTAAACAAAAATTAAGAGAGGAAAAACAAAATGTCAAAGATAAATAGAGAAAAGTTTCTAAATCAATTAGAATCTGTCTTACCCGGATTATCTACGAGGGAGATCATAGAACAATCCTCTTGTTTTATTTTTAAAAACAAAAAAGTAATGACTTACAATGATGAAATTGCTTGCACTCAAAAATCAGATTTACATATAAAAGGAGCTATTCCAGCAATGCCTCTTATAAATATTCTTCGTAAATTACAAGAAGAAGAATTAGATATTACTGCAAGTAAAAAGGAAATACTTATTAGAGGCAAAAAAAAGAAATCAGGAATAACAATGGATTCTGAAATACTTTTACCTATTGACTCTGTGGAAATTCCTAAAAAATGGAAAAAATTACCGATTGATTTCGCTGATGCGATTTCTATTGTTCAACAATGTGCTGGTAAAGATGAAAGCAGATTTGATTTAACATGCGTCCATCTTCATCCTGATTGGATAGAAGCATGTGATGCAGAACAAACAGCAAGATATAAAATAAAAATGCCTTTAAAAAAACCTACTATTATAAGAAAAGAATCTTTAAAATATATTGTATCATTAGACATGATTAAATTTAGCAAAACAAAAAACTGGATTCATTTTAAAAATTCTACAGGACTTATTTTAAGTTGTAGAAGATGGGTACATTCAGCAAGTAATTTTCCTGATTTTACAAAACTAATGAAGATTAAAGGAACAAAAACAACTTTACCAAAGGGATTAGTAGAAGCTGTTTCAAAAGCAGAAGTATTCTCAACAGAAAATGTAGAAGAAAATCAAGTGGAAATTGATTTGAAAAAAGGTAAATTAAAAATTACAGGTAAAGGAATATCAGGCTATTATCAAGAAAATAAAAAAGTAAAGTATAATGGAGAAGATATGTCTTTTAGAATATCACCTTCTTTACTTATTGATTTAGTTAATAGGCATAACACTTGTGAAATTTCAGAAGATAAATTAAAAGTAGTTACAGGTAAATATTCTTATATTACTGTTTTACAAGCTACGGTATAAACATGTATAATTGTGAAGTATGTAATAAAGAAGTTCTTGATTATAAACCTAAATTTTGCTGCAATGCTTTTGATTGTGGTTGTCAAGGATTACCTATAGACCCCTGTATTTGCTCTGATAAATGTTGGAATATTTTTATGAATAAAAATAGTAAAGAAATTAAACAATGAGAAAAAGTTTCTTTTCGGAATCCAGTTTTACAAGCTACGGTATAAAATTATGACTAAATTTCATATTTATAAATATAGTTCAGATAAGGAATCTTTGTGTGGTCCGACAAATAAGAATAACGGTTTATTTATAGATACCAGTGGTTTTAGTCCGGCTGATTTTTTCAGTAGAATTTGGAGAAGATCCAAATTTAAAAATAGATGTCAGCATTGTCAAAAACATATAACAAGTAAAAATTTTACATATAAGTAAATAATAATGAAAAAAAGTTTTTTTTCAGAATCCAGTTTTAAAAGTGATAGAGGAAATCCTACTACTCCTCATTGTGGTTTATGTGGTTTATATAAAAATTGTTTACATCCTAAAATAAAACCTACAGGAAAAGGATTAAAAAAAATATTGATTGTAGCAGAAGCACCGGGAAAAGAAGAAGATAGACAAGGAAAACATTTAGTAGGACAAGCAGGAAAATTATTAAAAAGAACAGTACGAAAATCAGGAATTGATTTATATAAAGATTGCTGGGTAACTAATGCTATAATATGTAGAAGAGAAAAAAATACTCAGCCGGATGATAAAAAAATAGAAGCATGTAGACCTAATTTAATAAAAACCATCAGAGAATTAAAACCAAATGTCATTATTTTATTAGGCTCAGTTGCTACTAAATCTTTAATACCTATTATTTTTAAAAGTGATGTTGATAGAATAAACAGATGGGGAGGATATTACATACCATGTCATGATCCAAATTCTTGGATTACTTCTACTTTTCATCCTTCTCATGTTTTAAAAGAAAAAAATCCAGTAGTAAAAATTGAATTTGAAAAACATATAAGAGGTATTATTAAAAAAGCAAAAAATAAACCTTGGAAAATTGCACCTGATTATGAAAGTCAGATAGAAATAATAATGAACCCAGCACAAGCAGCTAAAGAATTAAAATGTATGATGGCTTTTGGTGGAAATATATCTTTTGATTATGAATGTAATTGTTTAAAACCTGATGGAGATGGAACTAAAATAATTACCTGTTCTGTATGTTGGGAAAATAAAAAAACTATAGCTTTCCCTTGGAAAGGATCCGTAGTAGAAGAAATGAGTAAACTTCTTAAATCTTCTATAGGAAAAATAGGAGCTAATATAAAATTTGAAAATAGATGGACAAAAAAACATTTAGGACATTATGTTAAGAATTGGATACATGATACTATGATAGCAGCACATGTTTTAAATAATAGTCCTAAAGTTACAGGTTTAATTTTTCAAGCTTTTGTTAATCTTGGAATGCCTTGTTATGATAAAGACATAAAACCATTTTTAAAAGCTAAAAAAAATAGCAAATTTAATCAAATAGAAGAATTAGATTTAAAAGATTTACTTTTGTATAATGGATTGGACTCCCTACTTACATTTCTTCTGGCAAAAAAACAGATGAAAGAATTTGAAAGGATGAAAAATGGAAACTAATTTTACTAATTGTATGAAAGATTTTCATAAATTTTTTGATGTGCTTATTTCTAAAAATCCTACTCTATTAAAATCAGAAGATTTTATCAGGAGGCTTACTTTAATATCTTCAGAAGTAGGAGAATTAGGGGATGCCGTACGAAAACAAAACCTAATAGAAATAGCTGATGCTTTAGGTGATATTCTTTATGTCACTTTTGGTATGGCCGTTGAAATGGGATTAGATATTGATAGAATCTTTTATGAAATACATGCTTCTAATATGAGTAAAGTTAATGAAGATGGAACAGTAACTAAAGATCCTGGCGGTAAAGTTTTAAAATCAGAACAATATAAACCTGTTGATTTGTCTTGGATTCTTGAACCTATTTTTGAACAAATTACTGATACTATTTGTTTTGGAAAATATAACCCTGAAGATGAATGTGTTAATTGTGATGATAATATATTATGTAAAAAAACCACCATACACTTAGAAATAAATGAAAATGATTGTGAAAATCCTAACTGCAAAGTATGCAACCCATGAAACCAGTAACTAACAAAGCGTATACATTATTACATGAAGGTTCTATAGCTCTATCTCAAGTAGAAACTAATGGGATTAGAATAGATACAGATTATCTTAAAAAAGCTATTAATAAAACTTCTAAAAAAATAAAACAAATTACTGAGGATATGAAAGAAGATAAAATATTTAAAACATGGCGAAAGCAATTTGGTAAAAAAACAAATATGGGTTCCAATGAACAGTTAGGTAAAATTTTATTTGATGTTCTTGATTATCCTGTAACAGCAAGAACTAAAACAGGAAAACCTCAAGTAGATGCTATTGTTTTATCAAATATTGATTTAGATTTTGTTTCTAATTTTCTTAAACTTGAAAAACTTAAAAAAGCAAAAGTAACTTATTTACAAGGAATACTTCGAGAAACTACTAATGGATTTTTACATCCCTTTTTTAATTTAAATACAGTCCAAACTTTTAGAAGTAGTAGTGATAAACCTAATTTTCAAAATATACCTGTAAGAGATCCTAAAACAGCGGAGCTTGTGAGGCAAGCTTTTATTGCCCGAAACCATCATCGTATAGTAGAAGTTGATTACAGCGGAGCTGAGATAGCTTGTGCGGCCTGTTATCACAAGGATCCTAAGATGATTAGTTATATTAAAGATAAAACAAAAGATTTGCATCGTGATATGGCTATGCAAATATACATACTTGAAAAAAGTGAAATGACTAAAGAAATTCGTTATTGTGGTAAAAACATGTTTGTCTTTCCTGAATTTTATGGTGATTGGTATTTATCCTGTGCTATAAGTTTATGGGAAGCCATAAATCAAATGGGATTAACTACTTTACAGGGAAGAGGATTGCATAATCATTTAAAAGCAAATGGCATTAAAAAATTAGGAGCTTGTAATCCTAAAGAAAAACCTAAAAAAGGAACGTTTGAAAAACATTTACAAGAAGTAGAAGATAATTTTTGGAATAAACGTTTTAAAGTATATGGTCAATGGAAAAAAGATTGGTATAACACTTATTTAAAAAAAGGTTATTTTGATACTTTAACAGGTTTTAGAATTAATGGAGTATTAAATAGAAATGATGTAATAAATTATCCAGTACAAGGATCAGCTTTTCATTGGCTACTTTGGTCCTTGATTCGTATTCAAAAATTACTTAAAAAATATAAAATGAAATCTTTAATAGTAGGACAAATACATGATAGTATTGTGGCTGATATTTATAAAAAAGAATTAAAGGATTATTTAGAAATAGCTAAACAAGTAATGACAATAGATGTTCGTAAACATTGGAAATGGATTATAGTTCCTTTATCTATTGAAGCAGAAGTAGCTCCTGTAAATGGCAACTGGTTTCAAAAAAAGGAAATAAAAATATGAAAATGATAATAGAAATAATGACTTCACAAGAAGAATTTAAGAGATGTTTAATGGCAGCTTGGAAAGGAAGATATGAGGAAGATTTAGACCTTAATGCTATTAAAGATTTTAATATTAAAGATGAAGTATTACAATCAGATATAGAAAATTTATTGATGGGATCCTTACTGGGACAACTGATGAACAAAAATACAATAATAATGAAAAGGATTGGATAAAATGAAAGAACTTTATAAAAAATATAGACCAAAAAAATTCAAAAATATAATTGGTCAACCGGGAGCAATAAAAGTATTACAAACTTTTATCAAAAAAAATAAAGTTCCACACTCCTTACTTTTTTCTGGTCCTTCTGGTTGTGGTAAAACAACAATAGCAAGAATACTTAGAAAAGAATTAAAATGTGGTAAACATGATTTTGTAGAAATAAATGGTTCTGATAAAAATGGTGTAGATGATATGCGTAGAATCAGAACACAATTAAATAAATCACCTATAAGTGGTAAATGTAAAATATGGTTAATAGATGAAGCTCATAAAATATCAACTGCTGCTCAAGACATGATGCTTAAAATGCTTGAGGATACTCCTAAACATATTTATTTTTTCTTAGCTACTACTGATCCTCAAAAATTAAAAAGAACTATAAAAACAAGATGTACTGAAATTGCTGTAAAAAGTTTAACTCGAAAGTATCTTATAGCTTTAATAGCTTATATAATTGCTAAAGAAAAATCAAAAATTCCAGCAGAAGTTATAGACAAAATTATAGAAGTGTCTGAAGGTTCAGCTCGTAAAGCATTAGTTCTTCTTAATCAAATTTATTTATTAGGTGATGAAGATGATATGTTAGCATCCATTGAAGAAACTACTGTAGAAAAAATAAGTGAATTTATAGGAAAGCTTTTAATTAATCCAAAAACATCATGGTTTGAAATAGCTAAAGTATTAAAAGATAATAAAGAACAAGAACCAGAATCTATTCGTTGGGGAGTATTGGGTTATGCTAAAACATGTTTATTATCAGGTAGTAAAATTTCAGCCAGAGCTTATATAATTATAGATGCTTTTAGAGATCACTTTTACGATTCTAAACATGCTGGATTAGCTGCTGCTGCATATGAGGTATACTCAAGTGGAGATGCTTAGAATGAGAAAAGGAACCCATCACACAAAAAAGACCAGAAAAAAAATAAGTGTTGGGCATGTTGGAATGACAGGAAAAAGTCATTCTAAATTAACCAAAAAGAAAATAGGATTAGCCAACAAAGGACGAATTGTTTCAAAAGAAACTCGAAAAAAATTAAGTAATACTATGAAAGGTAAAAATAATCCATCAAAAAGAAAAGAAGTCAGAAAAAAAATTAGTGATGCAAAAACAGGTAAAAGACAATCCGAAGAACATCGAAGAAAAAATAAAGAGGCTCAGATTGATAAGCATCTTTCTGAGGAAACTAAAAAAAAGATAAGCATATCATCTACTGGGAGAAAACATTCTGAAAAGTCCAAGCAAAAAATGAAGAAAATTCATAAAGGTAAATTAAATGGTATGTATGGTAAACATTGGACTGATGAACATGTGAAACAACTTAGTATACAAATGTCTGGAAAAGGTAATCCTAATTGGTGTGGAGGCATGGGAAAATTAGGATATCCTTTTAATTTTAATAAAAAGTTAAAAGAGTTAATTAGAAAAAGAGATAATAATACTTGTCAATTATGTAGTGTAAAACAAAAAACACAAAAACTTTCTGTACATCATATTAATTATATAAAGGAAGATATAAATCCAAGCAATCTTATAACTCTTTGCAATAGCTGTAATATAAAAGTTAACCATAAAAGAAAATATTGGACTAAATTTTTTAAATTAAAATTAAAATTAAAGTTATTAGCTTAATAAGTAGAAAATAAATAATTTAATTTTTATTGATATTTTTTAAAGATTTTTGTTATTATATATAATAAAGAAAGGTTTTAAGATGACGAAACAAACAAAATTTGATTTTTTTGAAATAGATATAAATCGATTAGATGAAGAATGGATTAACCAGCCTAAATTTTATTATAAATATGCAGAGTTACTTACCGATGCTAAAGAAGAAGTAGAAAGATGTAAGGCTCAATTAGAAATAGCAAATGATGATAGAAAAGCAACAAGAGCTAAATTGGATTTAATGATAAGAAAAAAACCTAAGAAATATTTTGGGAATAATAACAAACCAAGTGAAGCTGCTTTAACTAATAGAATTTTAGTTCATCCTAAATATGCCGAAGCTCAACAAGCAGTATATAAAGTTAATGAAGATTTAATAAAAGCAAATAAAAAAGTAAGTACTTATTACTCAGCAGTTTTTACTCTCGATCATCGTAAAGCAGCTTTAGAACGATTAGTTAGTTTACACGGTCAAAATTATTTCTCTACTCCTCAAGCTAAAGATAAAAATTCAAAAGAAGTAATAGATGAGATGGAAAGAAAAGCAGCAAGAAATAAAAATAAAAAAAGGAAAAGAAAATAATGGAATTACATAAAATTATTATATGGTGTGGAATATGTACTATAACTCTTCCTATCCTTTTTTACCTTTGTGTAAAATTTGGAACTATGGGTTTTTACAAAGCAAAACAATTTATAGAAAAAGAAAAGGCTTGCTGTAATAACCCAAGTCAAGAAAAGTGTGATCAATGCCAAGAAACAAATATGGCAAATCCACATAACCATTAATTTTTTTAAAGGAGACATTTTATGTCAAAACGAAGAAAGAAAAAGAAAAGAAGTACAGCATCAGCAGCGAAGAGGAGGTCAGAGCAACATAAATCTGGATTTGACCCTACTTCGTTAAACATCCCTGAAGGTATTAAGTTGTTTTCCTTAAAATCAGATAAAGCTATTCGCATAGATATTATTCCTTATGAAGTTGGAAATAGCGATTTGGATTTTACTGAAAATATTACTTTTGCTGATAAGGGTGAACTTCATTATGAACGCACCTACTTTGTTCATCGTGGAATAGGTGCTGATCAAAACTCCTATGTATGTCCGAGAAAAACAATAAATGAAAAATGTCCAATTTGTGAATTTAGGACAAAGCTTTCAAAAGATCCTGATGCCGATGAAGAACTTATTAAAAATTTAGCACCTAAGGAACGTCAATTATATAATGTAATTGATTTGAAAGATAAAGATAAGGGTATTCAAATATGGGATATATCTCATTGGTTATTTGGAAAGAAGCTTGATGCTCTTATTCGTAATTCAGACGAAGATGATGGTTATGAAAACTTTGCAGAATTAGAAGATGGGTTTACTTTAAAATGTGGTGTTGAAGAAAAGTACTTCAATAAAAATGCTTTCTATGAAATAGATTCAATAAACTTTAAAGCTCGTAAAGAAGATTATGAGGAGGATATTTTAGAACAAGCTTCTGATTTAGATGAAGTAATTAAAATTCTTGATTATGATGAATTAAAAACAATCCTTCTTCAAACAGAAGATGATGATGATGATGCATCAAAGAAAAAGAAGAAAAAGAAAAAGAAAACATCTAAAAAAGATGACGATGACGATAATGATGACTTTGACGATGATGATGATGATGATGATGACGATGATGACGATGATGATGATGATGACGATGACGATGATGATGATGACGATGATGATGATGATGATGACGATGATGATGATGACGATGATGATGATGATGACGATGATGATGATGACGATGATGATGATGATGATGATGATGAGGATGATGATGATGAAGAGGAGGATAAGGATGATAATAAGAAAAAAGATAAAAAGAAAAAAAATAATGAAGATAAAAAAAAAGAAGAAAAAAAAAAAACAAAGAAGAAGAAAAAAAAAAAGAAAAAAAAAAAAAAAAAGAAAAAAAAAAAAAAAAAAA
>SDBV01006721.1_pt1 | contig 15847 bp, 12 predicted proteins | sample 2277081 | NCBI WGS metagenome assembly SDBV01 (sample SAMN10402039, study PRJNA504765) | marine sediment metagenome | isolation source: marine sediment core GS10_PC15, 223 cmbsf | place: Arctic Ocean: Southern Knipovich Ridge | collected 2010
CACGGGCACGGGCACGAAAATGATCTTAAAAAACGAGTTTTCTCAGAAGTGCGCAGGCAAGCCTTCGCACTTCTGAGTAAACTCAGCAGGGCTGGAAGCCCGACATTTGTCAGCCCAGTCTGTAGCGGAGCGGAGGGCTGGGAAAACGAATCAAAAGAAAAAAGCCCTGAAAGGGTGACACTGACCGCGGCTTATGTCACCCTTTCAGGGCTTTGATGTTTTAGGATTGCTCTCCCAGGCCTCCGCTTCGCTACTGCCTGGGCTGACATATGCCAGGCTTTCAGCCCTGCTGTATTTACTTCACGTTATGAGCGGCTATCGTCGCTCGGGGCTCCAAGAAGTTACTTAACTTTGAAGCTGCTGCTTTGCGACTTCAATATCCTGACTGATCTGCTTGCGTAAGGCTTCAAGACTTTCGAACTTTTTCTCTTCCCGTATCCATTGATGAAAAATGACTTCAAACAGCTGATCGTCATGTTTTGGCATTTCATTCAAAACATGAACTTCCAGTTGAGGAAATGATTCATGTCGCACAGTCGGAGCATAGCCTAAATTGGCGATGGCGTCATACATGCTATCCCCCATTTTCACTCTCACAGAATAGACGCCAATAGGAGGTAAACAGAAATGATGAATATCAAAATTGAGTGTAGAATATCCTATCGTTTTCCCTAAGCCTTTTCCAGATCGAGCATGTAGCATTAGCGAATACTGACGCCCCAATAGCTTCGCGGCTTCTTCCAAGCGACCCTCTTGAATCAAGGGTCGAATCTTACTGCTCGAAACAGGGGATCCCTCCACAAGGAACTTATCTAAATACTCAACTGCTATGTCATGAGAAGACCCATATTCGTTCACTGTTTTTTCGTCGCCTTGGCGGTCTTTGCCAATTCGAGAATCATGTCCCAAGATCAAGTGCGATAGGGAAATCGATTGACAGATTTTATCCAGAAACTCTTGTGGGTTTTGCTCTGAAAACTCTTTTGTGAATTCAAGAAGAACGACACAATCCATCCCCATTTGATCGAGCAATGTCATTTTTTGTTCTAGTGAACACAACTGCTGAATCGGCCTATCAGGATAAAGAATAGTAGATGGGGGATTGGAGAAGGTTAACACAGCCGATATGGCCCCAGTTTGCTGTGCGGTTTTACGAACCTGGTTGAGCACATATTGATGTCCCAAATGAATTCCATCGAAATTCCCGATGGTCAAAACGACTGGCTGATCTGTGGTTCCAAATTGTTCAAGTGAACTAACAATTCGCATGTTTGAGGTAGTTGTGGACGTTATCTCGGTTTAAATCTTCCAACTTAATACATTCTTCAAGCTTAAAATCACCACTCTGGGTACGAACCAACCGCGAGAGGTGAGCTCCACATCCTAACATTTTTCCTAAATCATGTGCAATAGAACGGACATAGGTCCCTTTGCTGCAATGAATCAACACATCGATTTCGGGATATTCGTAACGAAGAAGCTGTGTTTCAAGCGTGACAGTGATTGGCTCTCTTTCGATCTCTTGTCCTTTACGAGCCAGCTCATAAAGTTTGCGACCACCCACTTTTTTTGCTGAAAACATGGGGGGAGTCTGCTGGACCATTCCCTGGAAGTGAGTCATGGCTTCTTCAACTTGTTCTTTTGACGGAATCAATTCACTGGTGGAAACAACTTCGCCATCACAATCATAAGAGTCCGTTTCGACTCCGAGACGTATTGTAGCTAGATAGGATTTGCCCTGTTTGGTGAAGCCTTGAGACATTTGCGTGTATTTGCGGCCGACAAGCATGACCATCACACCTGTTGCAAAAGGATCCAACGTCCCTGCATGACCGATCTTTTTGACTCCTAAAATCTTTCTCAAGACGTTAACGAGATAAAATGAGGTTTTTCCTGCAGGTTTATCAATGAGTATGATCCCTTCGCTAGTTGTCATTGTTGTCATCTCGATCGAGTTTTTCCTTTTTTACTTGTTCAAGCAGCTTTTCAATGTGAGCATGCTGTTCAACAGAGTCATCCAAAATGAATCTTAATTCTGGGAAATAACGCATAGAGACTTTTTTCGAGGAATTGATGGCGATAAATCCCGAAGCTTGATTCAGAGCTTCTAAGGTTTTAAGCTTTGATTCATTCTCTCCGATCACACTAATATAGACTTTCGCGTGCCTGAGATCATTGGTGATACTGACACGTGTCACCGTTACAAGTTTATTGATATGAGGATTCTTCACATCTTTTTGGATGACCTCGGAAATCACCTCTTTAAGGAGCGAGTTTAGTCGGTCGACTCTTCTTCTGGCCATGTCTACAGATCCTGTTCGATATAAGAAATTTCAAACGCTTCAATGATATCACCTTCTTGTGCATCATCGAATCCTTTTATCAAGATCCCACATTCAAGCCCTTTTTGGACTTCTTTTGCATCCTCTTGAACTCGACGAAGAGATGAAATGGTTCCTGTCCAGATCACTTCACCATCCCGGATCACACGCACATGATGACTACGGTTGATCGCTCCTTCTGTCACATAACAACCTGCAATGAGGCCAAGCTGAGATGATTTAAATATTTGACGCACTTCCGCTGTACCACGTTCGTTTTCAACAGGAAGCTTATCAAGAGTCAAGCGCATCATTTCCCTCACATCATCAATCGCATGATAAATGATGTCATGCATTTTCACATCCACACTTAATTGTTTCAGGAGTGGTTCAGCGTGACTTTCAATCGCTGTGTGGAATCCGATAATCGTGGCTTGGGATGCCGCTGCTCTTTGAATATTCGATTCAGAGACCTCGCCAACTTCCTTTGAAATAATATTCAAAGTGACTTTTTCGGATTTAATTTTCCTCAAGGCGTTTTCAAGAGCTTCCAAGGAACCCTGTACATCAGTACAAATCATGAGATTGAATTCTTTTTTCTTCACCTCTTGAGCTTGCGCCATCATATTTTCAAGTGAAGGTGCTACTTTCTGCATAGACTTCTGACGAACTGTTTGACGCCGCATTCCGGCGATGTTGCGAGCCTCTTTTTCATTGGCAACGACCACAAATTCCGTTCCCGCTTCTGGGATTCCGGAGAGGCCTGTCAGTTCGACCGGAGTCGATGGGCCTGCTTCCTGAATTCGTTTTCCATGCTCATCTTGCATCATTTTGACACGGCCATAATAATGATCGACGACAAAGGAATCGCCTTGCTTTAAAGTCCCATTTTGAATGAGAACTGTTGCTACAGATCCAAGGCCTTTGTGCATCTCTGATTCTAAAACAGTTCCTCGGGCACGATGAGTCGGATTTGATTTGAGCTCCATCACCTCGGCTTGGAGTGCTAGCATTTCTACAAGTTCCTTGACCCCTTCTCCGGTGATAGCCGAGCAGTTAATGGTCACTGTTTGTCCACCCCAGACTTCTGGGAGCAGTTCATGTTCGGAGAGCTGGCGATAGATTTTCTCAGCATCGAAATTGGGTTTGTCGCATTTATTGAGTGCGACGACGATGGAAACTCCAGCATCACGAGCCTGCTCTAATGCCTCTTCTGTTTGCTGACGGAAACCTTCGTCACCCGCAATGACAAGAACGACAATGTCTGTCACATTGGCACCTCTGTGTCTCATGGCAGTAAACGCTTCGTGACCGGGAGTATCCAAAATCGCGATTTCCCCTGAGTCCGTATGGCAAAGAAACGCACCTATATGCTGCGTGATGGCTCCGGCTTCACCTCCGACAATGTCACTTTCTCGGATCTTGTCGATCAGACTTGTTTTCCCGTGGTCGACATGTCCCATGAATGTGACAACAGGAGCTCGATGTTTTAACGCGCTGGGATCACTTTCGGCAATCTCTTCTTGAATGGTTTTGTCGGTGATACGAATACGCTCTTCTTCCGATGTGTCAATTTCAATTTTGCACTCTAAATCTTCACCAAGAATCTGAATCGTGGTCTCATCATCTAAAAAGTCATTGATCGTGACGAGGACTCCGTGCTTAAAGAGCTGAGCAATCAGCTCAGACGCTTTTCGCTTCATTTCGGATGCCAGTTCTTTCACAGAAATGGGCAGACGTATCGTCAAATTCGAAGGGCGTACCGTGATCTCTTCAATCTCTTGCTTTGTCAGCTTCTTCTTTCGCTTTCGATAACGGTAATGTGGCTCTTCACCAGCTCGTAACCCAGCACGGTCTCGAGAGTCAAAAGGTCTCGATTTAATATCGCGGAATTCGCGGAACTTAGTACCTTTGGCTCCCTTTTTTGCCCCGCCTTTCTTCTTAGCCTCTTCCTGCTCGTCACGGGAAGGTGCTGCTTCTTTAAATTTGGGTTTTGCTTTTTCGGGAGCTTTCTTTGCTTCTTCTGTTTTCGGCTTAGGCTTTTTTTGAGGCAAAAGATCACTGATGTGCTTTCCAGTGGGCCCCAGTTTTTCTTTTGGGACTTCCCTCGCTACTTCCTGAGTTCCCTCAACTTCCATAGATGCCGCTTTTTTGGCAGCAGCATCCTTTTCAGAAGCCATTTTTTGAGCCTCTTCTGAAAATGCAGATTTTGATCGCGCTTTGATTCGAGGAGCTTCTTCGACTTTCTTTACAGGTTCAACCTTCTCTTTTGTCTTCTTAGGAGCTGGTTCCTTTGTTTTAGAAGCCTTTTTCTTCGAGAGTTTTTCCTTAATTCCCTTGAGGTTGATCGCTTTGGCGATTTGCTTGTTCTGTATGTTGAGTTTTAAACTCTTTTTTTCTTTTTCCGATTTTTTAGCCAATGCTCTATTACCTTTTCGTTTAGGATTGTCTTACTCACTATCATCGCCTGATAATTCTTCAACAACTTCAGTTTCAGGAGATGATTTTTCTTGGAGATGAACAAAGTCCTTTTGGAGTTGTTCAAGTATCCTGTCTGCTGTCTCAATATTGATTCCTGGAATTTCCGCCAGCTCTGAATGGGTCGCTGAAAGGATTGAACGAGGTGTGTTATACCCTTTTTCCACCAGATGTTCGAAAATCAAATTGTTAACCCCAAATATTGATTCCAGGGTCGCATCAAGTTCCTCGCTTGGATTTTCGGATAGCTCAAGACGTCTTACTATCATACACCTATTATAATCTGAAACTCTTTGAACTTCAAGCTCATACCCAATTAATTGACCATTTAGGTAGGCGTTCATACCTCTTTTTCCAATGACAACAGCATAATCGTCGTCGTTCACCACAATAGTTAGTAGCTTGTCATCATCATTTAAGCTAAATTTCTGAATTTCGATAGGATTCAGAGCATTTTGAAGAAGCTCAATGGGATCAGGGGAGTAGGGGATGATGTCCACTTTTTCATTACTCAATTCCCTGACGATGTTTTTGACCCGTAACCCACGCATTCCTACGCAAGCTCCGACTGGATCCACTTTCGGGTCAGTTGAACGGACTGAAACTTTAGTTCGGTAACCGGGATCCCGCTTGATTTTATCAATGATCACAGTTCCATCGTTAATTTCTGGAACTTCTTGGCCAAAGAGCTGCCGAACAAATTCAGGGTCACTACGACTCAAAATAACTTCCGCTCCGCCCGTCTCATTATCTCTTACTTCTTTAAGAAGAGCAAAAACTTTGTCTCCAACTCGATATTGTTCGGTCCGTGGGTATTCCTTTAAAGGCATGATCCCTTCTACTTTTCCAAGATCGATGATCAACTTGGAACCCCGGACAAAACGTTTCACTGTCCCAGAAATCAATTCATTCACACGGTGACGATACTCTTCATAAATCACGTCACGCTCGGCACTTCTCAGCTTTTGTGTGATGATTTGACGCGCTTTCTGAGCTGCAATCCGCCCAAAATCCTTTGGTGTGACCACAATGTCAATGAATTGACCGGTTTCACATTCAGGATCAATCTCCTGTGCATCAGTCAAGCTGATCTGCTGAGCCTCATTTTCGACCTCATTGACAATTTCTTTTTCACAGAAGACATCGATTTCTCCTGTTTTCGAGTTGATCGAGACTGTCGCATTCGAAGATCCTGTGATGCTTTTTTGAGCTGCCACAAGGAGCGATTCTTCAATCGCGGCGATCACGATTTCGCGCTTAATCCCTTTTTCCCTTTCAAGATATTCAAAGATTGCTATGAGATCTTTATTCATGATGTTCCTAATTTCCGCAGCTAAACTTTGCTGTTTGGTTGGTTGAAATGTTTTACTTGACTCGGCTATGAAAAAATTATAGTCGAGTTCCTATGCACAAAAGAGATTTGTTGTTTACTCTTCGTCAGATTTTTCCTCTTCCGGTGAGCTGACAACAATGTCGTCACGATTTTCTTGATTCTCATCAATCATGTGCTCTTTTGTTGAAAGAGCAATCTTCTTATGCTCTGGATCAATCTTAATCACTTTAGCAGTGATTTCATCTCCCCTTGAAATCACATCTTCGACTTTTCCAAACGCCTCATCGGACAATTCAGTCACGTGAATCAAACCCTCGATCCCATTGTCTAGCTCAACAAAAGCACCAAATGCGGTGATCTTGCAGACGGTACCTTTCAAAATAGATCCTACAGGCATGGTCTTTTCGATGTTTTCCCATGGATTATCACTCAATTGCTTTAAGCCAAGAGTGATCTTCTTGTTATCCTTGTCAATCGAAAGGACAACTGCTTCCACAAGGTCTCCCTTCTTCAACACTTCTGAAGGATGGGACACTTTCTTGATCCAGCTCAAATCTGAGATGTGAATCAGACCTTCGACTCCAGGCTCAAGCTCAACAAAAGCCCCATAGTTGGTCAAACTCTTAATCTCAACTTTGATGTTCTTTCCAATCGGGAACTTCTCATCGACGTCATCCCAAGGATTGTGCTCAATTTGCTTCATTCCTAATGAAATCTTCCCTTCATCCTTCTGAACTGAAAGGACAACCGCTTCCACTTCATCGCCTTTATTCACGATTTCACTTGGATCGGTCACATTTTTCACCCAGGACATTTCAGAAACGTGAATCAGACCTTCTATCCCTGACTCAATCTCAATGAAAGCTCCATAGGGGAGTAAGTTGACAATCTTCCCTTTGATTCGGGTGCCTGGAGGATACTTCATCTCAATTTGATCCCAAGGATTTGAATCTTTTTGCTTAAGACCCAAAGCCACACGACCTTTTTCCTTGTCAATATTGAGGATCATCACCTCAAGCTTGTCCCCAAGCTGTACCATTTCAGATGGATGTTTGATCCGCTTCCATGTCATGTCAGTGATATGAAGGAGACCATCAATACCATCAAGATCTAGGAACACACCAAAGTCGGTGATATTTTTCACTGTTCCCGATCGGATATCGCCAATCTTAATCTCTTCCAAGAGCTCAGTCTTCTTCGAAATACGCTCTGCTTCCAAAAGCTCTCGACGTGACACCACGACGTTCTTTCTTTCGATATTGATTTTAAGAATCTTGAACTCATAGGTATTCCCAATGTAATCATCCAGATTCTTGATCCGCTTGTTGTCAATCTGAGACCCAGGAAGGAAGGCTTCCATACCAATGTCGACCATGAGGCCGCCCTTGACTTTTCGTAAGACCCGACCTTTTACAATAGATCCCTCTTCACAGTGCTCAAGAATGTACTCCCACTGACGCAGCCTTTCAGCCTTCTCTCGAGATAGAACAATCTGACCATTCTCATCTTCAGCTCTATCAAGAAGAACTTCTACTTCTTGAGATAAAGCGATTTGCTCAGGATCCGAAAACTCCTCAATCGGAACAAGACCCTCTGATTTTAACCCCACGTCAATCACTACGTGATCTTTCGTGATCTCAACGATGGTTCCCTTCAAAATAATTCCGGGGACCATAGTCGCAGGCTTATCAGACTCTGCTTCCTTCTTTGTAGCAAGAAGATTTTGAAATTCTTGGGCATCTTGTTCCTGAAAATCGACATCGTCGACCAGGTTGTCGTTATCCCAGGTATATTGTTGGTTTGTAGACATGTTAAAGGTGACTCCTTAATTTATAACTAATTAAGAGACATTGTATCAGAGTGCCATCAATAAAATCAAGGAAGAGGGCGCTTTAATAAGAAAATTTTGGAGTGTAAAGAATTAATTTAATTTGAATTCACCGAGGAAATTTTTAACGCAAAGATGCAAAGACGCTAAGACGCAAAGATTAAAGCTGATAGCTCATGGACCGTTGGTCCAGGTGAGGTAAGTCATTCTTTGCGTCTTAGCGTCTTTGCATCTTTGCGTTAAAATTTACTAAGTCAGATCTGCGACAATCAGCGTTATCTGCGGCTCAATCCTCTTCCCAGTAGGTCGCTTTTGAGGTAGGGGTTTCATGAAGTGTGATCGAATATAACCCCGAAATAAAGGGTTTTAGGTAGTCATAAATCCATTTTGTTATATATTCGACAGTCGGAGATTCGGTCTCGAGCGTCTCATTTAACCAATGATGGTCAAAATAGTCCATGAGCATCGGTTTGACCACTTCCGAGATATCTTTAAAGTCTACCACCATATTGGAAGAAGATCCCTCGGTTTTGAGCGTTGAGGACCGAACTGTCACAGTGAGGGTATAGGTATGTCCGTGAGGGCGCTTGCAAAGACCGTTATGATTGGTCAAGACATGCCCTGCATCAAACAGGAATGATTTTGAAACTTCGTACATGAAAAGAAAATTGGTGAAAAGTTTTGTTTTTTATTCTAATGTTATATCAAGAATAGTGATTTATGTGAAGATATGACGACTATAGTAATGAAATTTGGTGGGGCCTCAGTGGCCACACCTGAAGATTTTAAAAAAATTGCTACCATTACCCTCCAACGAAAATTGGTTTATCAGAGATTGGTTGTGGTTGTGAGCGCGATGGCCAATACGACCTCTCAATTGGTCGATTTAGCTAAAAAGGTGAATCCAGATCCTCCGTCAAGAGAGTATGACATGCTTGTGAGTGTTGGGGAGAGAATCAGCATTTCCCTTTTAGCTATGGCTTTGGCGGATCAGGGTGAAAGCGCAGTGAGTTTTACCGGGAGCCAATCTGGGATCATGACCTCGGACGAGCATTCGAATGCTCGTATTGTCGAAGTGAGACCTCATCGTTTGCTCCCCATTTTAGAAGAGGGAAGGATTGCGATTGTTGCTGGTTTTCAGGGATGTAGCTTGAAGGGAGAAATCACGACCTTGGGAAAAAATGGTTCCGATATTTCCGCAGTTGCGATTGCTGTTGCGTTGGGTGCTGAATGTGTGGAGTTTTATAAAAATGTCCGCGGAGTTTTTGAGAAAGATCCCAAGAATTATGAAAATCCAAAATTTTATCCAGAGCTCAATTACGACCAAGCGTTAGAAATTGTTGAAGGGGGAGGACGTATTCTCCATCCCCGGTGTATCGAGCTGGCAAGAAGGAATGGGCTCCCACTTCATATCCATTCTTTTGAAGACCCCAAAGTTGTGGGAACCAGAATATTTGATGATCGGGAGATCCGAGGAGATCTTCCAAGGTATGAAGACGAACTTGTCTTATTGCAATAATTTTCACTGTGATGTATACCCAAACAAGTTCAAGAATCGGTTTTCGGCAACGCGAAAGCTCCCGCGATCGAAGGATCGTAAGTGGGTTAATATTATTAATATTAACCCACTTACGATCCTTCGATCCCGGGGCTTTGGCGCAGTCGAAATTCCAATTCTTGAACTTGTTTGGGTATTCCCATCAACCTAGAGCGTACTATTTATGATTGACGAAGATGACTGTCCAAAAATTATTACGGATTTTGATCTGATGAAAGAGGGATCGATTAATACTTTCTATCATCAGGCCACTAAGCGCTCTTTGAAAAAACTTCTCGTTCGACATTTTCCCGATACAATTTCAGATAATAAAATTGATTATCAACTATTACGCTCCCGTATTTACCCCGTTTTACCCTTTTTTTCTTATTCTGAATTTAATGGGGCTCCCTCGTCCCTTTCATTTTTTCTGCTGACGAAGTACAGGGCGAATGCGTTTAAGTTCTTTTTTGATATGGTAAGCAATTGGCTCGTTCCTGGTCATAGGTTGGATGTGAACTTATTTTATGCGGTGGATTTTCGAATCCCGGAACTCGATGAAGAGAAGTACACTTTTGTCGAAGTGATGCTGAATGTTCATAGTGATTATGAGTATGAAGAGATCATGCGAAATCTCCCTACAATGGAAACAGAGCTCCGTTTGGGAGTTGGGTCTTCTTACTATGCCCGAAGAATCTTAGAAACTAAAGGACTTGTTGCGGACCAAAAGACGGCGTTGATTCAAGAGCATATTGCCAACCTGGTCAAGCGGCTCCCTGAACATTTCGATCACGATGTTTTTACAGAAATGCAGCATGTTTTGGTTTTGTGTCGGGAATCATTTAAAAGTGAACGAGACAGTCGTCATTTGAGTCGGATCATCAGTTTGAATTATCTTTTCCGGAAATCTCTTCTGGAAGCCATTAAGGTTGCTCCGGAAAAACGCCACCTTAATCTCAAGCTCTTTCAAACACGTCTGCGCTTACGAAATACCAAGAGAAGGGTTTTAGGACTCCTTGTGGGTGTGAATTTCATGAGTGATAAGGAGATATTTGAAGAGCGTCATTTGATGAAAGCCGTTCACAATTATTTGCCTCATGTGCAAATGGTGGAGGGATCTTTTTTCTCGAGTCGCAGAGCTATGGATCATATCGGGATCCTTTATCTTGAAGTGGAGAAAGCAGATGGGTCTTCTTTTTCTTTAGATGAGGTTGCAAGATTGCGTGAAGATTTACCGGATGACTTAAAAGACCGCATCGAACATATGATGCATCCTGTTTTTATGCCTCGGAATGAAGAAGAGATCATGCGAAATATTTTGAGCTTGAGCCATCAAATCAAATACATTCGCGATATGCCGCAAGTTTTCATCAGTTTCGACGAGCAAACGTTCACTCACCTTTACTTCACCATCATTCATGTTCGGGTTGTTGGTAAGAATGACAAGAAAATTGATGTACTTTTCAAACAAGCCGATACATTTCTCGAGTATATTCATGACTTTTCTAAAACTGTTGGGTATATCAGAAAACGCTATCCCAAAGAGGCCACCGTTTTTCGGGTAAAACTGCCTAAAGATATGTTCTTGAGGGATGATCATTCCATTGATTTGTATAAAGCGCGCCAGGTTGTGGTGGCGGAGCTTGAGAGAGTTCTCGATAAGATTCGGGATTATAATGGAGGCATGATCACCAAACAGAATGAGCTTCTTGGCAAAGTACGTCATCTTCTTGCAGAAGAGGGGGTTTATAATGACCTTCTTCTGGAGAACTTTTTTTATTCGTTAGCTCCCGCGTCTATGCGCAGTGTTTTTGAGGCGAGTTGTTTGAAGACACTCTTCCTGCTCATGCTTGATACTTTGGAACACGGCGTTTATCCAGATGAAAATTATGCCATTACTGTGAACCGAGAACTTGAATCTGTTTATGTCATTATCATTGCGGATGCGCCCGGAGCCAAAGACGAAATGAACAAGGCTCTTTCAACATTAAATATTCCTCCGACCGAATTGGGTACGGTTTATGTGAATGCGTCTGGGACGCCCTGCTTGGGATATATTTATTGTTGTGATGATCCGTATAAGCAGGAGCATTTTTGTGGAACGATTCATCATGTATTAGAGACCTGGTCACAGAGTCAAGTGGTGAATGCGAACAAGGCTGACTTTAATTAAATGCAGTTTATTTTTTTAACCGCGAAGATCGCGAAGATCGCGAAGATGCGCGAAGGCGTTAATTTAACTTCCATAAAATAATAAAAACCAACCAGTTATAACGTAATTTTATTCAATAATTATTTTTTTTTCACAGAGAAACACAGAGAATAGCACAGAGGGTCACAGAGTTTTTGGATTAAAACACAATCTCTGTGATCCTCTGTGCTATTCTCTGTGTTTCTCTGTGAAAAAATATCTGGTTTAATTCTAGAAAACCGAAGATGGAATATTCCCTTCGCGATCATCTGTGGCTCAATCTTTTAATAGCCTAAATTTGATATTTGAGAAGGAGATTTTCCGAACCACAAACCCGTCGTTTAGACTTAATGATTTTGAGTACCCATTCTGATTGCAATTCCTTTGACAATTTTGATAAAACAATCTTTATGATTTCTAATTCATTTGAATAAATCGTGTCATCTTCAAGCATACTTTTAAGAATTGATGAATAAATTTCATTACGAGCAGACTCACTTTTAATATGACCGTCATAATGTTCAATGAGCTTGCTATCAAAACTTCTCCGAAGGAAAATGTCTATAAAGAATTGACTATATATCTTTTGTTTTTTCATATATTTTTCTGCCACGAAATCAATGATTTTTTTCTGAAAATCCTCAGAAAACGAACAGTATCGTATCATGAATTTGATTGGATTCCGTTTTGATTTCATCTTTTCAAAAGTTTGAGAGACGATTTCAAGACGTTTTTCCTCGTCTAAACTGGAAAATAGATAATCAAGCACCTGAAGGGTGATTTTACTCGCATCGTTAGGAACAATGAATAAAAAATGTGGTAGGACATTAACTTGTCCTGAATTTTTAATGACTTGGGCAATTGCATGCCAAAGTGATCGTTTCTTGCTAGCCATTTTTTTGAGTTTTGTCCACCCTTCGTCTGAACGGCTTCCTAAATTATAAACTACAGAGTACATAAGTATTCTTGCTTCATCAAAACGAGCTTCACAGAGTGCATCAAAGCTACTAGAAGAGGACTGAGATATTGCACACTGAAGAAGTTCATCAAAATCAGAAGTGTTAAGCTTTTTTATAAACAACCTGAGACTAGGAAGAACTGCCATAAGCGTATCTAATGTTTGAAAATCTGTATTGATAAAAAAATCTTTAATAAGTCTAGCGAATTCATTACTAAGTTGTTGATACGCACATCGTTTTTCATGCGAACTTTGAATCTGATAACAATCGTGTAATAATCTCATATAACTTTTGATATCTATTTGAATAGAAGGTTTATGTGTGATAGTAAAGGACTTATTAAGTACATACTGAAGAGTTATTAAAAAAATAAAAACATCCTTTGAATGAGAATTTAAATGAGAGTTCCATAACATTTTATCAAATGAGGAAATTTTATCAAATGAGATAAAGCTCCTCATTTTAAAGGAAAAAACTGCCAACAGATCACTTGTATAAACATCAATATTTTCAAGAATAAATGGCTGAAAAATCGCATTGAAAACAAATTTGAGGCGGTCAAATTGACCCTTGGCCTCGATTTCCTTTAAAAGAGATGGGAGCTCTTCTTCGATTGCTGAAATCCATAATTTTCTTTTAAAATCAGTATCACAATTATTAAGTTGTTCAAGATATTTTTCAAAGTTAGAAAAATAATCGTCAGTACGCATCATTTTTTGAATTGTGTAGACTGCCGTTTGATGCAAGCGACTAATTTTATTACTAATTGGTTTCTGCAAAATGGCATCCAAAACTTGATTGAAACAGTCTAAGTCGCCCGTTTCACCGATCTTTCCAAAAATATTGGGAAGCTTTTGCACTAAAAAATCAATTAATAAAGCTTTTTTATCGTTATCTTCAGTTGTATGAATCAACTCAAAATAATTTTCGAGGTATATAAAAGACCCGTCCCCTTCACAAAAAAGTTTTAAAAAATAGGTGGGATATCCATTCTTCGCAATGGCAAGTTTAGTCAATTTTCCAATTTCATTATGTTTATGACCGATAAATTCAGAAAAACGTCTAGAGACTAGAGACGCTCGTGAAAATTCATAAGGTGTCAAGTAGCTTAAAATTTCTAAACAGCATCCGTCATCTCCAAATACACGGTTGGCCATTTCTTGAACTCTCTCTTCTTCAGGATTAGGCCGCTGCCTCTTATTCGTTTCTGATGATTGCTCAAGTTCACGTTTGTTATTATTAGGTCCTATCATTGGTTCTATCATTTTATTTCCTTGGCTTTGTATAAAAAACAAATATAATGATAATAAATTAAAAAGTCAATTAAAATGTTTATTTTAACAAAAAGTAATATTTTTATTAAATTGTATAAAAAAGACACAATGATTTTTAATTATTACGTCTTTACGTTAAAATTTACCCGTAAATCTGGTAGAGGTAAGATCCAAGCGAGGCAAGAGTCGCCAATGCAAAGGGAGTCTTCACCATCTTGACGTGAGTCAACTTGTGACCAATATTAAAGATCGCAAGCACAATCAATGCGGGATAGCAGACAACCAATATTGGTTCTAAGAAATGGGCAATGCCTTTAAATCCAAGTGTTGACACAAAGTAACAAGCTACTAATGTGATGATCAAACTTGGGATGTAGGGCAACTTTCCTTGCGTGATGTCATTGTGCAGAAATTCTGCAAAAACCGCCGCAAGAGCAATCGCCGTAGTCAAACAAGCTAATGATACTGCCACGATGGCCACAACACCAGCAGAAGGGCCCAAAATTTGAAGCGCAATGGCTCCTAAAAGTTGCTCGCGACCAAGACCCACTAAAAGCTCACTGTTATAAGCCGCCACGTAACTAAACCCAACGTAGACAAGCGCCAACAAACCGACTCCAATGACACTAGCTTTCAATGTTAAAAAGATGACATTGCGGAAATTCTTTGTGTGCCCTTCGGCAATTTCTTCGCTTTCAAAACATTGCAGCACTATGGATGAGAAAAAGAAAGTCGCTAAAAGATCCAATGTCTCATAACCGGTCAAAAAACCGCCCCAAAAAACTTGGGCGGGAGGTAATGTCGACTCCGGAAGAGCGGAAGCTCCATATAGCCCCTTGACAATGATGGTCAAGAGAGCAATCAATAAAAGGGGTGTTAAGTATAGACCCAATATATCAATGATTCGATTCTTTTTGAAAGTCATTAAGAAGACAATCACACAGGCGATCAGGCTAAACATGAAAAATGAGATATCAGGCCAATACATGGAAAAGGTCGAGTGCGAGACGGTAATCAATCGCGGCATCGCTCCAAAGGGACCAATAAGACCCATAATGAAGAGAGCCAGAAGAAATCCAGGGATCTTTCCGATTCTTTCAAAATAATGTTTATAGTTTCCGTTAAAAAGGGTCATGGAAATCAAGCCAAGCAAGGGAATCCCAACTGCTGTGATCAATAAACCAGATATCGCATAAAAATTTAAGCTCTGAGCGTCCCGCCCAACAGCCAAGGGGAAAATCACGTTACCAGCTCCAAAAAACATGGAGAACATGGCAAGTCCCGCTGCGATTACTGCTGATTTTTGTTTTACTTTCATTTTAATCCTCTTAAAAAATATATTGTTTCAATTTTATAGGTTATGTTTTTTGTTTTCAAGTTAATTCTTGATAAATAGTTATTAAAAAAAATTATCGCCTAGAAAAGTATTTTTAAAAGAATACCATCCTAGGCGTTAGCAGAGGATGACTGTGACAACTGTTAGAAGTAGAATAGATGAAGACAAAACCGTACGTGAAGCCTGTGAAGCAGGCTTTAAGAACGTAGATGGCTTTAAATTGTTTATTGTCTTCATATTACCCCATTTTATGTCGTAGAACCTTAATTGTCAATGAAGCTCTTATTAAATGATCTCTTCGCGCATCTTCGGGATCTTCTAAATAACAAAATCCATAAAAAATCCTGTCCATCCTTACAATCCTTTTTATCCTGTTATCCTGTGCTAAAAAAAACAGGATAAAAGGATAGTCAGGATGGACAGGATGTGGTTATTTACCGATAGGAGGCTTAACAGGACTTGTATGGTTCGCGGTTAAAATTTCCCTAATAATTTAATATTAAAAGACCTATAGCACATATATATGATCTTGACAGGGGGAGAATGTCCAGGTTAAGATTCGGGTAAAGGAGAGTGCTCTATGGGAATAA
>SDBV01006722.1_pt1 | contig 15846 bp, 11 predicted proteins | sample 2277081 | NCBI WGS metagenome assembly SDBV01 (sample SAMN10402039, study PRJNA504765) | marine sediment metagenome | isolation source: marine sediment core GS10_PC15, 223 cmbsf | place: Arctic Ocean: Southern Knipovich Ridge | collected 2010
GCGTTGTGCCGGTTTTATAAACAACACTTCTTCCAGGTTAATCTTTTTTGTACCGGATACCCTGACGGTGGGTGAAGAAGTAGAAATTGAAGTCCGCAATAAACTGAACAATAAAATTAAAACGCTGCGTAGCGGAAGGTTTATGCATACACTGAGTGTGGTGTAGATGATATAGCTGAAGGCTAAAAGCAAAAAGCTATAACTAATATCCCTATTCCGATTTTAATTAATGTCTGTCCATAATGTCGAGTGTTTGAACTATAAAGTTCGAATTCAAGGCTTGCGAAGTTCGAAAAATGTGAATCCCGACTGTATCGTCGGGATGATCATTTTGAGGACAAGCCTGTCTGCCGACAGGCAGGCGTAACGAAGAAGTCGGACTTTATAGACAAACACTAATTGAGCCCGGAATAGGGTATAGATATAAGAAAATATTTTTTGAACTTAGATGAATTCAAGCCAAACAATGCATCGTCTATTTTTTGAAGATGGTGTAAGAACAAACAAAATCTTGAATTTTTAAGGCAGACTTACCTGGCCTGTTGCAGGCGGTCGAAAGATAATTGTATTGCTTAATGGAAGGGGCCTATTGTTCATTTATAATCCAGCAAATTGCCGGTTTGTAAATGGATAATCGTTGCCCTATGGGAGGAGAGACTCTTGCCCTATGGGAGGAGAGACTCTTGCCCTATGAGAGGAGAGACTCTTGCCCTATGAGAGGAGAGACTCTTGCCCTATGAGAGGAGAGACTCTTGCCCTATGGGAGGAGAGTGTGTAATGCATAACATGAGGGGCGCTAGCCATATGCGACGGCAAGTTGGTGACTTATGCGACAGGAAAATGGCTCCATACTTTAGGTGGACTAGCTAGATCGTAAAAAGAGAAAAGAACCTGCTACTTTGCCAATAGCAGGTTCCTTTTCATTAGTATGAAGGCTTATTAATTTGTTATTTCATTAGCGATCATTTCAGCTTGCTTCAACACAGTCTCTGTTGCCAGTTTTTGCATATCCGGTGGATAACCGAATTGCCTTAGCGTACGTTTGATGATCACTTTCAGCTTTGCTCTTACGCTTTCTTTAATTGTCCAGTCGATAGAGGCGTTTTGTTTTACGCGTTCTGTTAGGACTACAGCTAATTCCCTCAATTTATCCTGTTGCATTAATTCCTTAGCGCTGTTATTATCTGCGACTGCGGTATAAAAGGCGTATTCAAAATCAGTTAAACCGAGAGCTTTGGCTTCGCTGTCCATGTTTACAATGTCCTTACTCAATTTAATGAGTTCGTCCATCACTTCGGCTGCTGTCAATATTTTATTGTGGTATTTTTTAATCGCGTTTTCAAGCATTTCCATTAAGGATTTACTTTTAACCAGGTTCTTTTTTGAACGCGATTTTATTTCGTCATTCAAAAGCTTTTTCAAAACTTCCAGGGCTATATTTTTATGCTCCATCCCTTTTAGCTCTATCAAGAAATCTTCTGATAGAATTGAAATATCTGGTTTCTTAATGCCCGCAGCATCAAACACGTCGATTACTTGTTCTGAAACCAATGCCTGGTCAATTACCTGACGAATGGTTGTTTCTATTTCTTCATCGGTTCTACCGGCACCTGTACCATCAAATTTAGCTAAACGGGCCTTTACTGCCTGGAAGAAAGAAACTTCATCTTTTACATCCATTGCTTCATCATGAGGAATGGCAATGGCAAAGGATTTGGATAATGCAGTCACCTCATTGATGTATCGTTTTTTTCCATCTTCTAAGCCAAGAATATGTTCTTCGGCGCCTAAAATCATGGATAAATTTTTTGAGGTTTCAGCTTCAAAATAATCCTCATAAGGGAAGTCGTGATACATATTAGAAACCACTTCGAGCTTCTCTAACATCAATTGAACAGCTTGCTCCTGTACAATAGTTGGGTCGCCTTTTCCACCTGCATCGGAATAAAAAGAAAGCGCCTTTTTTAAATCGGAAGCAATTCCTAAGTAATCGACGACCAAACCACCTGGTTTATCTAAATATACACGATTTACCCTTGCAATTGCTTGCATTAGGTTATGCCCCTTCATGGGTTTATCGATATACAAGGTGTGCATGCTTGGTGCATCGAAACCAGTAAGCCACATATCACGGACGATTACTAATTTTAGCACATCATCCGTGTCTTTCATTCTATCCGCCAGTGTCTTTCTTTGCTGTTTCGTGGTGTGGTGTTTGGATATCTTTGGGCCATCAGAACTGGCAGAAGTCATTACTACTTTGATCACTCCTTTGTCCAGTTCATCAGAATGCCAATCGGGTTTGATTTTTATAATTTCATCGAAGAGATCCGCCGCAATTCTTCTGGACATGGAAACAATCATTCCTTTACCATCAAATACTTCCTGGCGTTGTTCGAAATGTTTTACAATATCCTTTGCAATATTTTCAATTCTGTTTTCACTACCAATTAAGGCTTCCAATTGTGTCCACTTGGCTTTGGCTTTTTGATGAGGCTCAATGCTTTGCGCCTGTACATCTTCCTGATCGAATTCATCATCCAAATCCTTAACCAGTTGTTTACCCTCTTCTGTTAGATTTACTTTGGCTAAACGACTTTCGTAAAATATGCGAACCGTAGCGCCATCTTCAACCGCTTGTGCAATATCATACACATCAATATAATTTCCAAAAACCGCTGGGGTATTGGTATCCGTACCTTCAATAGGTGTTCCGGTAAATCCAAGATACGTTGCATTTGGTAGTGCGTCACGCATATATTTAGCAAAACCGTAAACGATTTTCTTACCAATTACATTTCCTTGATAGTCTTTATCGTCAATTGTTTTTGCTTTAAATCCGTATTGTGTTCTGTGGGCTTCATCTGCAATCACAACGATGTTTTCTCGTTCCGAAAGTGTTTCGTAAACATTCCCCTCTTCTGGCTGAAATTTTTGAATGGTTGAGAACACAACACCACCCGAAGCCACTTTTAATAATTCCTTTAATTGCTGACGGTCTTCAACTTGTTTTGGTTCTTGTCTTAAAAGCTGTGTAGATGAAGCAAATGTATCAAACAGCTGGTCATCTAAGTCATTCCGGTCGGTGATTACAACAACGGTAGGATTATCCAATGCCAATACAATCTTGCCCGTAAAGAAAACCATTGACAAGGATTTGCCACTACCTTGTGTATGCCAAACAACCCCACCTTTTCTATCGCCTTTGGGCTGACTTTTCACGCCAGCTACACCACCTGCCTGCCGTGCCTTGCCGCTTTCTATTAATCTTTTTATCCTTTTACGTCCAAAGCCAGTTTTCCACTCTTTCTCTTTTTGAACTGCTTCTTCTCTGGATTCAACCATTTCGTAATGAACAATCTTTACTGGTTTATATTTCTTAGTGTAATCGGATGCTGTTCCCGCTAAATGTTGTTTCCATCTTTTCCGTAAGTCAGAAGTTTGTCCAATATAAATAGCATCATTGCTGCAAAGAATAGCATAAACACAAAAGTTTCCAGGCGGCGGCGCAGGCAGGTAACTTTCAGGCGATTCCATTACCGTATTCTGATTCCCCTCCTTTGGAGGGGTGCCCGATAGGGCGGGGTGGTTATTAAGCATTTCCATTACTCCATCCATATGCTTTAGTACATCTGCTACCGGAATATGAATGACAAATAATCCTAATGACTCAAAGTACGCATCTCTCTGTTGGTCGTATTCAACCTTTTCATCGTGGCTGCTTCCATCTATTTCAATTACCACATTGCAGTTGGTACAGAAAAAATCAACGATATAATTGCCTATTATTTTTTGTCGGTCAAAGTCATATCCCTTGAATTTCTTTTTATGTACTCTTTGCCAAAAGAGGACTTCTGGTAAATTCCCTGCTTTTCGCAATTCCCTGGCACGTACCTTGAGATTAGGATTATATGGTAAACTGAAATAATTTTTGCTGTTTCTTACCACCCCGTCAGACTTCGTCTGCCACCCCTCCTTTGGAGGGGAATTAACCACCCCTTGCCCATCCAAAGGAGGGGAATTATATCCTGTTGCTCTTAATGTGGATTCTACCGCTCTGTTCACTGCATAATATTGATGGTATGCTGCCAGTTTTTTAACCGTTGATATGGTGGTGATACCTGTTTTAGCATCTTCCTTTTTAGATTTCTCGAAAACGACAAAATGACGGATTAAGTCTAACAAAGTTTCTTTGTTGAGCATCCCTTTTATTAAGGTTTCCAACTGGCTTACCAGATTAGATGCTTCCTCTTTTCCGTCTGCTGATTTCCAAGCCATAAAACGGGTTAATCCGGCAGACAATGAACCAGCTTTGGCTTCTAATCCATCGGAAATAATATTAAATGCATTGTAGGTAAAAATGCTTGGGATTATTGTTTTATAAGTTTCAACTTGCTTAAAAGCTGACTTAATGGTTGCATTCTCATCAGCAGGATTTTTTAATTCAATCACTACTAATGGGATACCGTTTACAAACAGAATTACATCGGGACGTTTGTTATTTCCATTATCAATAACTGTAAACTGGTTAGCAACTACAAATTCATTGTTTTGAGGGTTTTTGAAGTCGATTAACCAAACTACATCACCCCTTTGATAACCATCTTTCTGATACGAAACTTTAACCCCTTCTGTGAGCATTCTGTGAAAAGCTTCATTATTTGTAAGCAATTCAGGTGAACTTATACGTTGAATTTCTTTTAATGCTTCTTTTTGCGAATCGATAGGAACTTTTGGATTTATCCTACGAATAGCATTTTGTAATCTACCCGTTAACAGAACTTCCTCGTAATTGTTACGTTCAGGTCTTTCGCCATCGTGGGCAATATCAGGCGCATAGATGTATTGATAGCCCAAACGTTCCAATAATTCTATTGAAAATTCTTCTATGGTATTTTCGGTTATTCTTGTCATTTTAAAGCATATTTCCGTTCACGTTGTTTGAATGCTTCTTCACCACCTTCAAGGATATCACATACATGCTCTCGTATTCCTTGCTTCAAGAGAATATCAGGTTGATTTTCATTACTAATAAATGTATGTTCTAGGGCACCATTGACATATCCAAATTTAGAATGCCCTGTTTCTTTTATAAAGTCTAGTCCTTCTTGATTGGCAACAATTACATTCTCAGTATCAGTGGCCACAACCAGATTAACATTGTGTGAAACAATAATGATTTGTCTTTCTTTTTTCTTTTTCTTTATCATTTGACACAGTAAATCATATATTGTCCTGTTATCAAGATTATCTTCAGGCTGGTCTATAAGTATTGGATATTCCGATGAGCTTATTTGTAGGAATAATATCAATAATACAGTTCCTTTCTTCCTGGGAGACATAAATAACAAATCGTCTTCGTTGTAGGTTACATTGAAATCGAGTTGAAAATTATCAGCAACCAAACCTCGAAGAACTTCTTCTAAACTGATACCCTGTCTTAATGGGATTTTTAAATCTTGACCATCAGTAAGTTCATGCTCATGTACCCGTAAAAATTTAGCGAATAAATCGGGGATCATATCAAACTTGACTAGCTCATCTTGAAAAAGAGTATTAAAATAATCATCTCGAGCTATAGCTGTCTTGTTGGCTTGTTCGTACAAGGAAAAATTGGTCTTCTTAATTATTAAAGAAGTATTTAATAAAATATCAGAGCCAATCTCATTTTTTGATTCATTAATTTTTTGGACAATACTTCCATAAATTCTAATTCTTTCTTCTAGTGAATTACTTATTCGTTTACGTATCTGTCCATATTCGTTGACATTAGTATTGAATTGCTTTTCAATACTTAATGCTGTCTGAAGTTTACGTTGTTCTTTTCCAAGGGCTTCAGCAACCTTTTTTAATTCCTTTTGGCCCTCAAGTTTCTTAGTAAATGGTGCTAAGTTTTTAAGGCAATCTTCAAGTACCTTAATTAACTCGTTCCTTGCTTTTTCAATTTCAATAGCCTTGATATTGTTCTCAAGATTTTGGGAAAGAGTATTATAGTCAGTGATTAAATTGGTTTTGAGCTGAGATACATCATCTGTTAATACAGATAACTCATCGAGTGCTCTATCAATACTTCCCTTAACAGAAAACGGACTATTATCACCAAAAAGGTCTATTCCAGTTGTGTTTATCTGATTTTTAATATCCGTCAATACATCTTCTTTTTCTTTAAGAATTTTTTGTTTGCGTTCGATTTCATTTTTAGAGTTCTGTAGTTGGGTATAATTATTATACTCTTCCTCTGACAAAGTAGAAAGTTTTCGGCCATCTTCAATTGATTTCTGTAACTGTTCAAGCCCTTTTTTTATGGCTTCAGGATTTCCAACCTCACTCTTTTGATTGGATAAATCTATTAAGCGGACTCTCGTAGAAAGATAGGATGTAATTAGACTATCTATATCTTCTGTTAAGTTAGAGAGTTCCTTATTCTTTGAGATATAGAACTGCTTAAAATCAGCATCTTGAAAGAGGATATTTTTGATTAACTCATTTAAATCTTCCTTGTTGTTCTTTTCTACAAGATGATTGATATATAGCTGGGGGATATAGGTTATTTTGTGTTTCTTATTAGCAGTATCATTTTCAGATAAAATATCTGTTTCTCCATTTTTCCAAATAGCATTAAAATCAAAATCAAATTTCGAATACCCTTCGAACTTTAATCTTTCAGATGTTTTTCTAACCTGCTCAGGATCAATACTATTAGCTATTGAATATAACATTAAAGATTTTCCTGAAGACTTTCCTCCGATAATGGCATTTAAATTATCATTGAGTAGGATTTTTCTGTTACCAAAAATGTTATCTTTTCTATCAATAAACTCTATTTCAGAAATAACATTACGGTCTTGTTTAGGATGTGGTTTTAATGATTGAATTCTTACTCTATCGGCAGGTTCATAAACGATTTGTTTCAACCCCTCGAAGGTCAAATCCGCTTTAATCCAACAAAAACGGTTTTCATCAGGCTTAAATAACTTTTCTTCTGTGTGAGCATCCGAGCCATGAATACATGGTTTTAGCGAACCACATTTTTTAATCACTGTCTTTACGTCATCAGCTTTGTCGCCAAGGAAATATTTAAAATCATTTTCATTAGGTGAAAAAATGCAGTGAGAAAGCTTATAGATTGCTTGTCTAACGGCATCTAAACTGCTTGATTGTTCATTTTCAAACAAATCATAGTGTTTGTTGAATGCCGAAGCCCCATCATTGTTGGAATTACTGACGACAATAAGCGTATTATCTCTAAAATTAGCGTTTTCATCATATAACTTTTGGAGACTTTCGTGGCTTACCACGAAATGGTCTATTCCCTTTTTATATGCTTCGTTATCCTCAAGAGATTCATCCATGCTTTTACCATGGTCTATTAATCCCTTATGGTTCATTGGGTGCAATACACCGCTTCCTCCTGAACACTTAATTGCACCAAAAAAATTATTGCCTAAATGTTCAACAAAGTCTGGATTAAAAATACAATGGATATTTACTAAACGCCCCTTGTCCGTTGTGGGTAGCATCCTAAGTTCAACATTGGGAAGAACAAAAATATTCTTGATAAATTCTTTATCAGTAGTATCGAATATTTCAGAATCATCAATATTTTCAATAAATTCTTTTACTTTCTTGTAATTCTCAATATTAAAATAGTCCGTTATTCCAATAGCAAAGATTTCACTATCAATTGCTTTTCTAAAAAGCTGATTACAAAACTCATCAAATCGAGTACTTGAGAAATTATCATTCTTCATCGTACCTTTTGTATGAATGTGCAAATCCCATTTACGCCATTCAGAACCTCTTGGATATTTCGTATAATTATTCATATTGATACCTGTTATTTTACCCGAATCTCACTGTTCATCAGCTTTGGCAACAATGTATCTCGCATTTTTTCAAGGGTGCGGATTTGATTCTTGTTTGTCTTTATTTTTTGATAACAAGGAGTGACTGTATTTTCAAAATATTCTAAATCCTCATCAAAAGGAATTTTCAGTGGAATATTATTTAGAACTTGTGTTGTCATACTTGGAACAGCAGAACCCACATTCATTGAAGCTAAATCTTTTTCTTTAACAAAGTGATATATAAATTTTGCAAGATTAGGTTTCTTCATTATTGTGTAAAACATAGTATCAACAGTCCAAAAAGGTTCATTAATATATGTGACATTGTTTAATGTTCCCTTGCGGGGAATTAATACAGATTCATCCTCAAAAAGTGCTTTTTCAGCATATCTCATGATTCCTCCAGAACCATAAACAGGAATACTTCCATCTAAAAGTTTCTTGTGATCTTTTCCATATTTTACCTCGATTAAGTCACCTAAGGCACCTAGTTCCCAATCCTCCTTAGCCTCTTCCACAAACCACTGCCTAAAAAGCGTTTCCGCCATTTGTTCGAGGGTAAGGTTTTGGCGGTGGAGCAGGTCTATTTTATCGTCTAAACTGGAAAGGACTTCGGCTATGGCTTTTTGTTCGGGGAGTGGGGGATATGAAATTGGTATGCCTTTCAATATTTGTGTATTAATAGAAGGCATTGTCGCACCAACTGAAATATTCAAAATGTATTCTCGGAATCTGCGTTGTTGGAAAAAATAACTTAAGAAACGTGAGTCAACGTCAGCATTTGGTCTAACCCTTAACATCCTTGAAGAGAACATCCAACCATTTTGGTGAGTTTTAACATAGGCACTTAGGTCTACGGAACCTACGCGAGTAAAAATTATATCTCCTGCTTTTAGTAAATATTTTGAAAGACGATTTTTATCTTCATCAGTAACGCTTGGATAGTCAAAGATAGTTATTCTAAAATCTTTTATATGTTCAACAGTTATCACAGGAGTACCACCAGTTATATATTGTTCATTTTTTAACTGACTTCCAAAAGGACCTGTTTGAACTTCTGCAACCTTTTTTAGTTCACATTCTTTCCACTCAGTCATTTCTCACCTCTCTTTCTAAGATAAGAACATCTGTTCCGTTATCATCAAGTTGAAATTCACCATCCCAATACATATTTTCAGGCAGGTGTTTTATTTTTTTCACGAAAGGCTGATAGAAGTTTTCGTAACCTGTTTCATAAGCGCTAACAATTACAGGCATATCTTTTGGATGCTGTTTTAATATTTCCAGTAATTCACCAACAGTAAAATTGAATGTTTTTTTATTGCTCATCGCCACCTCCATTCTTATCATTTAACATTTAAACAGCGTGGTCTTGCACCAAAATTTTCATCTGCTGTATGGCAATTTGGTTGAGCTTTTCGAGGCGTTGGCTTTGTTGGTAGCCTTCGTTGATAAAAACGGCATTCAGGTTTTCAAGGTTTGCCAAACAAACCAATTGGCTAACATTGGCATAATCTCTTATATTTCCTTTTTTATCGGATGCTGAGCCTGTCGAAGTATCGTCTCTCCACTGTTTAGCTGTTTTGCCAAACAGAGCCATATTCAGCACATCAGCTTCGTTGGCATAAACAATGCTAATCTGCTTTTTGCTTAAACTTTCGGGTAGCAGGTTTGCCTTTATTGCATCGGTATGAATACGGTAATTAATCTTTGTAAGATTGCGTTTTATATCCCAACCTAATAACTTTTGTTCCTCGTCTTTTAGTCGTTGAAATTCTTTTATCAGGAAAATCTTAAACTTTGGCGAAATCCATGAAGCAAATTCGAATGCAATATCTTTATGGGCATACGTTCCACCGTATCGTCCTGCTTTGGCAATAATGCCAATAGAGTTGGTTTTTTGCACCCACTGTTTTACAGAAAGGGCAAAACGATTTAAACCTGCTTGATTTTTAATTCCCTCGAATTCGGGGGAATTAAAATCAGGGTTGTATATTTCTTCCCAAATTCCAAGAAATTCAATGGTGTTTTTATTTCTAAGCCATTTTTCGATAAGCACAAGTCCGTTTTCAATATCACGCACCATATCGGTTAAAGAGATGTAATCTTGTTCTTTAGTTGAAATAATGGTTATTTCACTCCCCTGAACGTCTATCTTTTTATTTTTTTTACTCATCTCTTAACTCAATTTTTGCAAGGTTTTCAGCAATGCGTTCATTTAAAATTGCTTCTTCTTTAAGCTGTTCTTCAAACTCAACTTTTAAAGCAGTAAATCGCTCTTTGAAATTAAAGTCATCTTCTTCTTCAGCTAAACCCACATAACGTCCTGGAGTGAGCACATAATCCAATTCTTTTACTCTTTCAATACTTGTTGCATTGCAAAAGCCTTTAATGTCTTTGTAACCACCCCGCCCTTCGGGCACCCCTCCATCGGAGGGGAATTTATTACGCCAGTTGTGGTAGGTTTGGGCAATTTGTTGTATGTCTTCTTCTGAGAGTTCGAGAGTTCGTCTGTTTATTAAATGCCCTAAGTTTCTGGCATCAATAAAAAGTATCTCTTTGCTGCGGTCCCGGTATTTGCCGTTGCTGCGGTTACGGCTCATAAACCATAAGGAAGCAGGGATTTGCGTATTCAGAAAAAGTTTGGCTGGCAGATTTACAATGCAATCAACCAATCCTTCTTCAATTAAGTTTCTCCTAATATCTCCTTCACCTGAAGATTTGGAGGTTAAAGAGCCTTTTGCCAATACAAAACCAGCTTGTCCGCTTGGTGCAAGGTGATACATAAAATGTTGTATCCAGGCGTAATTGGCATTTCCTGTTGGTGGAGTTCCGAATTGCCAACGACCGTCTTTACGAAGCAAATCACCACTCCAATCACTCACATTAAAAGGTGGGTTGGCTATGATGTAATCTACTTTGGCGTCTTTATGAGCATCGTTTAAAAATGAGCCTTCGTTGTTCCATTTGACCTGAGAGCTGTCAATACCCCTTATAGCAAGGTTCATTTTTGCCAGTCGCCAAGTTGTCTGGTTGCTTTCTTGTCCGTAAATGGAAATGTCATTTAGCTTTCCTTGATGTTCTAGCACCAGTTTTTCCGACTGTACAAACATTCCACCTGAACCACAACATGGGTCAAAAATCCGACCTTTATAGGGTTCGAGCATATGAACCAATAATTCAACAATACTTCGTGGCGTATAAAACTGCCCACCTTGTTTGCCTTCTGCTAGTGCAAATTCGCCTAGGAAATATTCAAATACATGTCCGAGAATATCTGCACTTCGGGATTTAGCATCACCTAATGCAATATTACTTACCAGGTCAATGAGTTCTCCCAAACTGGTTGGGTCAAGATTTTGTCTGGCATATACTTTTGGAAGTACTCCTTTTAAAGAAGGGTTTTCTCTTTCTATTGCATCCATTGATTCATCAATGGTTTTGCCTATGGTTGGTTGTTTGGCATGTCTTTGCAAAAAACTCCAACGAGCTGAAGGCGGCACAAAGAATACATTTTCTGCTTTGTACTCGTCTTTGTCTTCAGGGTCGGCGCCTGCGTACTCACCTTCACCTGCTTTTAATTTATCAAACAATTCTTCAAATGCGTCGGAGATGTATTTTAAGAATATCAATCCCAGCACCACATGCTTGTATTCTGCTGCATCTATATTTTTTCTCAGTTTATCAGCCGATTTCCAAAGTTGCTTTTCTAAAGGTTCTTCAGTACCGTTTCCGTTCTTTTTTGCCATTTATGTTTATTGTCCTTTATCCTTTCTAAAAATATAAAATCCTGTATTATATTCTTTTGGGGAGCTTAAAAATGATTCTATTGGTTTTGTGCGTTTTACTTGTGCTTTTGGGAATACTAATAAAAAATGCTTCATGTTTATTTAAACTCACCCAATTTGAGATGCAAAATATCTTCTAATTACTTAATATCTGGAAGATTTACAGCGGTACTTATTTCAGGATTCTCCTTTACAAATGCAATTAGTTCATTCAGCGTTTCAAAATCCTTTTGGTTTGTGCTCACTTCGTCAACGTAAGTAATTGAAAATGTTACCTGTTTTATTTTGCCGTATATCATCTATTAAAAAGAACTGTTATAATAATTAAAAATACTATTATTCCATAAAATACTACTATTTCTCCCCATGTAAATGGTTTTTTATTTTCTTTTCCAAGTTCAGCAGGAAACACTAAATACATAATTGAGCCTAACTATTTTTTCATACCCTAAATTACAATTTTAAGTTACTTTTCAATAATTATTGTCATTAGTAAATTTTTTATTAAAAAATGTAAACAATGTCCTTTTAACTTTGTAAAGCATGTCCCCCTAACGTACCTTAATGAATGTCAACGTTGAGAATATGGGGCGTTGGGTATTTCGAAGCACCTCCATTTCAAACCGCTATATATTTTATTAAATGTACTCATTTTCAAATTTACCACTATCTGCCCAATGACCTATATTTATTATTGTGTGGAGTTATTGGCATTAGTTTTTCTTAATTCAATTGGTAGAAACAAATCGATTTCTTTATCGGTAAAAGTTAATTCTTCATTTATCTGAAGTGCTTTCGAAGCTTTACGATACGCCTTACTTATTGTCCGCGGACTACCTTTATATAAACCACTAAGTTTTCTCTGAAGATTATCTCTTTTATCTATCAAAGAATCGATCGATAAAATGTTAGCTTGAATATCAGTTAATAAGGAAAGGTAGTTTTCTCTTACATCCCATAAGTCTGCTGCAGTATCTGAATGTTTTTGTGCTAATTCACCTAAGTCAAACCCTTTCAAATAAGTATTTAATATGAATAGGATAGTTGAGAAGATGGCACTTATAATACCAACAACAATTTTCTCCTCTCCAAAAATTGTAATGAGGATACCAGTTGTTGTAACGGCGGATAGTATTATCTGTATAATTTTAATCGTATTATGTCTTACTGTAATTATATCAGCACATTTTTCATGGGTTTTATGTGAGTATACTACTCTCCCAAAGCACTCACGTATTTGAGCTTCTAGCTTATTAGTCGGGGAACCGGTATCCATATATTTCTCTCCATTTTTGTTTGGAAGTCCACTCATAACCGTCAGATTGATTTTGAATAGCTTCCAATGATTTATTATATGATTGATTAGCTTTATTTCTAAAATTACCAGAATTATAAATAGCTTGCCCACTACCTATTGCATACCAAATAGTTTGGTCTTTAGATTGATTTTTTAGATATTCAAAAAAGTCTCGACTCATCCAATCATAATACAGATAGGATTTATCTTTTTCATTCCAATTTGTTAGAAATCGATGGGCTAAGGTATCTATTAGCAATCCCTTTATAGGAACGTTGCAATAAAACTTCCAGGAACGAGCCATACGGCATAGTCGTCGCAGATTTGAATTCGTATCAGAATCACCAGAACTAATCGCTTCTATCTCTTGAAATGGATTTGTTGTTTTCCAACTTCCACCGCCATTTGAATCAGCAAATGTGTATGAACCGTCGGTATTTTTAAAAACTGGCAAAACTTCGAATACCATATCATCTGAAAACTCAACTTTTACAATTTGACCATCACCTTTTAAAGTAGTAGTTGAGTAAGTTTTATAAATAGAATTTTTGACTGCTTGTAAAAGAGCGGATTGACCATTGCCATCATAATCATTGTATTGTTGATAGACAGAGGTTGGCAGCTCAAATAGCATGTCGATATCACTCACATAACTATTAGCAGTATTCCTTCCAAATGAACCTATATATCTACCACCTGAAGTATTATCCATATCCCAAAAATCTTTATTCAATCTTTTGCAAATAGCTAAATATCTTGTTGATATTGTTGAACGCATATCTGTTCCAATTTTTAAGCTATTACAAAAGGATTCAAAATCTGTTGCTACGCTCATTTTGCCTATCGTATTTGTTTTCTAATATACTTCATTTTTTGGTTGCAGCTCTGTTTAATTCCACACAACGCACCGGCTAAAATGTCGTGTGGATTAAAAAGCAAATTCGTTTCGTTTTCCACGAGCCACACGTCGATGTTAAAATTTACAATTTGTGGCGGAATATCCAAGAGCCGCTTAGCCTCGAATTGCGATTAAACCGCATGCATTTTTAGCTATTGTTAGCGCCTTTTTTCATTTTCATATAATATTTCACCTATATAAATGTCAAACTGAGAACTAATAGGGTGAATAGTATTGTGTTCTTTTACGGATTGCCAAATCGCCCTTCCTGGTTTCGTTTGATTTACCTTAAATATCATTTGATAAGGAGTTGTAGCAATACCAGGTTTTAATTTATTAATGCTCACGGCATTAGTCAAATTAAAAATTGCACCGATTCCCGTATTGTCATTTTCACTATTTAATATTATAGGTTCACTAAAACCAAATCCGGACTCAAGTTCAATGATTTTTAAAACAATCGGGCCAACAAAAGTAGAATCCGAGATATTGGTTAAGCTAAAATCTATTTTAAAAATCCCTTTGGATGCATCAAATTGTTGACCTACAATATCTACAACGATTTTCTCATTTACATTTTTTAAAGACGCAATATCTACTTTTGGTGACACCTTTTTTTTGTTTGTGACAGAAATAGTTTTTGTGAACAATTCAAAAGATCCGTCTTCTTGCTGTTCTATCCATACCGGGTGGAAAACTCCAGCTGCATCTACTGAAAGTTCGATAGTAGGAGAGCCTGCAGGTAAAATTCGAATACTTAATCCGATTCCTTTTGCAGCTGATGCGGGAGGTACTCCCCTCGGAACATCCGGCTCATATCTTCCCATGGTTTGTAAATGATTTTCAAAAAACTGACTGCCAATTACCCTTGTAGACACACCATTTGATAAAGAAATAGGAGTTTCAAATGAATCACCCCCATTTCGGGAAATGATAAATCGCTGACTATTGCTTTCTGGCTCAATCCAGGTAACTCCAATAATTCCATCTTTATTTACAGCAATACTTGTCGCACCTCTGTACTTTGTTATATTTCTATCTAAATAATTTGAAATAAGACGATGTTGCCAGGTTCTTCCGTAATCATCAGAATAGGACAGCATTACTACAGGTTTATCTAATCGGATTGCAGCATATGCAATATAGAACCGGCCGTTAAAAGTGCCGCCACTTTGATCAATTGCAAATCCAATTTCAAAAATAGATTGTTTGCTGACCAAAGAATCTCTTTTGATTACAGGCATCATTTCGAAAGAATCTCCGCCATTATTTGAAATGGCAACTAAATTTCCTGATGGTCGATCCCTTTTGTAAAGTGTCACTATCATACCGTCTTGAATTACACGTGATGCAATAGGAAAACCTCCTCCATCGTCAGGCCATTTGCCTGAAAAGGAAGGTTCAGAAAAGGTACGTCCATTGTTGATGGATTTTATCATGGGTTTTGCAGGGCCAATCCACCCCCCCTTGTTGTCTATGATATCGCTACCAAAAATATAGACCGAACCTCTGTTCGAACTCTGTGAGGCATCAACTGTTGTTGAGGTCCAATCAATAAACGGACCGGTAGCCGGCCCCTCCCAGGTTAATCCATTGTCGGATGACCTGAACACATGCATTTTTCCATATTCATGTCCCCTTTGTTTCCCTGATCGTTTTGAAGCACCTGTGACTACATACGCACTACTATTGGGGCCAAATGCACAGGATAACTCTGATACCCACTGTGTAGAAACGTCCTGCAAAACATGAATCCATTCCGTTCCTCCATTCGTTGATAAATACACATTTACCTCAGCTCTTCTTTTTGATGCATTTTCGCCCCAGATCGCTACCATAATACGAGATGAATCCTCAGGTGATGTAGTATTCCTAATTATTTTTGGAATAAAATTACTAGCGTCCGACAAATTTTAAATTTAAGTAAAAAGGTTTGATTTTTGGGATATAAGGGTGATTTAGCTTGAATTCTCAAATGCACCCCCCTGGTCTTCCTGGAACAAACAAAGTTGTACA
>SDBV01006723.1_pt1 | contig 15843 bp, 36 predicted proteins | sample 2277081 | NCBI WGS metagenome assembly SDBV01 (sample SAMN10402039, study PRJNA504765) | marine sediment metagenome | isolation source: marine sediment core GS10_PC15, 223 cmbsf | place: Arctic Ocean: Southern Knipovich Ridge | collected 2010
ATATAGGATTAAACATAGGGTATCAGATAGGAAATTATGCTACGGGTGAGATGGAGTATGATATAAAACCTCAACTGATTAGAATTAGTTCTATATATTTATGTCGTGGGTGTAAAAAGAAATTAAAAAACAAAGAATTTTTAAATATTAATGTTCTTCCAAAGATTAAGGAATATCTCACCGATGGATTAATGAGGGGCTTAATTATAGAAGAATTGAAAAAATGAGATTAATTGATAATTTAGAAGAGTTGAAGGTGGGCGATTTTATATCGACTACTTTAAGATTAAAAGAGAAGATTGTCTATAAGATTGTCGGCACAAACGATAAAGTTCTACAAGTTGAAAAAATGCAACATTATAGATATAGCTTCTCTAGGGACAGCTATGAAGAAGACTATTCCGATAACGACCAAGATATTATATTTAAGAGAGTAAAGAAAACGAAGAAGAGGAAGTTGAAACATAAAGTTGTAACTTATAATAATGAGTGGGTTATATTCAAATTGACAGATAAAGAGAGAAGAGATGTTGTAAGGAAGGCAATATTAAGTAATTTAAAATGAAAACAAATAAATATAAAGGAGTTGGTGGGCGAAGCCCAACCATTCACCTTTAAGAATTGAAAGGTGGTAAATAAATAATGATGAATAAAAAAGGAAGCGAGACGGCATGGGGGATAGCTATTGCGATAATAGTAGTAGTAATAGTAGTTATTGCATTTTGGGGTATTCCAAAGTATCGAGTATATTCGCAAGAATTAAGTGGTAAAGCAGATTTGAAAGAAGCTGAATGGAATAGGCAGATTGCCATTGAAGAAGCACAGGCAGAAAAAGCATCAGCGTCGTTGAAAGCAGAAGCAGATGTTATTCGAGCAATAGGTATAGCAGAAGCCAATGATATTATTGCTCAAAGCTTAACCGAAGAGTATATTAGATGGAAATGGGTTGAAGGATTACAAGATTCAAATAGTGAAGTAATCTATATAGCAACCGAAGCTGGTCTGCCGATAATGGAAGCGAATAGATTGAGGGAGTAGAATCTATATAATATATAATTTTTATTTTTTAAATTCAAAGGAGTTGCCCTTCATAACGATAGTTATGTTTTAAAGGCGACGTTATCACGACGGGGTGACACCGTAAAGTTTAAATACTCGTTGTGTTTAAGGGAGTTAAGAGGGACGTAGTTTAATGGGAAAATACTATTGTAATGCTTGAGGAGGTATATCATCCAAAGAGACCGAAACTTTAGAGAACTCTGTTCGATTCAGAGTGTCCCTATCCGTTGGTAACGTGTAACTATTGTGGGATTGGATTGTCCATTAACGACGAGAAAAGGTCGCCCACATTTTATAATCAAGATGAAAAAACAAACATACAAATACGAAACAAATATAGATGTAGTTGAGAAGAAGTTGGACGGAGTTGTAGGCTTAAGAGGAGTTAAAAGGGAGACGGCATTAACTACGGCGAAGGATAATTTATATAACTATTTGAAGTCGTTGAATTATGACAATGTGACGAGGGATTTCCTTAAATCCTTTTTCAGCGACGACATAAAACCTAAAACTAGAAGAAATGTTTTAAGGGCGGTCATTAACGAATTAAAGAAAGAAGGGAAGATTAAGGAGGAGTGGGTGTTTAAAACTATAACTTTCTTTAGAAATTGCCCTCTTTATTCACAAGATTACGGTTCTTACTCAATTATGATGCAGAAGAACAAGAATAAACCAAGAGACCGTCAGGGTGTTTATTCTTTATCGAGGTTAAGTGTTAGAAAGGCAACACAGAAGTTTAAGAAGAAGGTATATGTGATATTGTAGATTATCAGAATCATCTTTAGAGCGTAGCGTTGTTGTGTTGTTGAATCGGCTTACGCTGATTTATCGGGGTCATTTACTTTGCTTATATATGTAGAAGAACAATAAAGTCGAGAGAAACAATAAAATGGAAATTAATTTAGAAACAGATGAAATATTGAAAGTTGTAATAGATGGAACTTGTGAGTTTGAGGTATGGGGAGAACGAAACGAAGAGGGAACTATGATTATAAAGAATAGTGGGGATCATCAAATGATAAAAGTTGAGATATTTGAATCTGAAAAAGGATGGGGACAACACCTTTTAGACACCAAGAAGTTTAAGACAAAAAAAGAAGCAGAGGAGTTTGTTGCAGAACATAACTCAAAAAACAATAAACTAATGACTCCTGATATATATACTTATGCAGAAGTATTGGAGGAGAAAGAAAATGAGATGTAAATTAACCTGTGCTTATTGTTTAGATAATGATGAGGGATGGTATTATTAAAATGAAAGAATTTAAACTAAAAGTAAAGGAGAAATGGAGAAGGGATTGTAGTATAAAGGTCAAAACACTTATGGATATTACAGAGAATCCAAAAGGATGTTTTAAGAATGAAGAGAAATTAGTAAACATTTCAATAGAAACTCCATACGGGCATGGCTCGTCATGTAGTTTTAAAACTACTAAAAAAGGGAAGAAGGAAGCGTTGGCGTTTCTTAAAGAGAGGTTATATTTGTAGGATGGAAAGAAAACTAAATTTAATTGGAGGTTATAAAATATGGAAAAATTAGAGATATGTATGATATTTGGAATTATTATTGGATTACTTTTGGGATGTTTGGGCGCAATAATTATTCATAATTACGACTTAAATAAATGTCAAGTATTGAGCGAATCAACTAATCAAGATTACTATGATTATGAATTGCAAAGTGAGTGTTATTTTGTTTTAGAAAAGACAGGATGGCATCTTTTTTGGGGCATGATTGCTCTGGGTTTTGTTGGTATGATATTTTTTGGGTTTATAGGATTTTGGATAGGAGAATGGTAATATATTAATAAAGCAAAATGGTATTAGATAAAGATGAATTAAGATTAGCAGTTTCCGTTGTGACATCTACGTTTGAGATTAGGCGACCTTTAGATGAAAAGGAGATTGAACAGTTGGCGGAAGAGTTGAAGAAGTTTTATGCGAAGCTTGGGAGTTGGACGGGATGAATTACGAAGTTTTTGTTTATGGGAGTATATATGTAGAAGCTAAAGATGAAGCTGAAGCGGAGAAGAAGGCGGCGAAGGTCTTAGAAGGTGACCCTACAAGTTATATGGAAGTTAGAGAACCAGAAGAGGAAGAGGAAGATGAAGAATGAAAAAACTATCAGAAATCAAACCCGAATTGTTAGATTACATATTTAATTACGACCAAAGCAACGATTATAGCAAATACGCTTTCGAGAGGTATTCCGACAATGTGGTTTCAATAAGAAAAACTTCAAAATTTTATTTTGTTTTGCTAAGGGGAAGTAAAAAGTTTTTTGGATATAGATTTTGTGTGCCCGTTAAGAAGGTATTTAGGCTTTCCAAAATGAAACAATTTTCTCAGAAAAAGGGCAGAGTATTGGATAAGAAAGAGTTTGGGTTGTTTCAGAAGGGGTTGATATTGGAGGAATTAAAATGAAAACAAAGGAGGTAGATTAAATGGTAGAAAATTTAGAGATGATTATATCCATGGTAATAGTTTTTGTAGGGTTTGTAGCAATATTTGTGATGATTTATGTTAATGGACACCAAAGAGTTAAACATCAGAAAAAAGTTGCACGGGGAGATTATTGGATTAATGATGAAGCATTAGTAAAGAGTATGTATGAAAGAGGACTTATAAAGTTAGAATGAAAACTAAAAAAGCAGAATTATTAAAAATAATAGAAGTTTGTCGAGACGCATTAGAAAGTTGTGGTGACAATTACGGAAGTGAAAGTGCTGATAATGGGGATTATGAAGAATACTTTGATGATGATTTGGTTGAGAAAGCTTTAAAGAAAATTAAGGAGATAAAATGAAAAAAGTGATAGTTACAGAAAAGAGACCAATATTTAATTGGGTAAGTGATATTGAAGACGGCGCTCTTGACCAAGCAAAGAATTTAGCTAATTTGCCTTTCTTATTCCATCACGTAGCACTCATGCCTGATTGTCACCAAGGATATGGTATGCCTATCGGAGGGGTAATTGCAACTGAAGGAGTAGTAATTCCAAATGCGGTAGGAGTTGATATTGGCTGTGGTATGTGTTCTCAAAAGACTAATATTAAAGTAGAAGACTTCACAACTGAAACTCTAAAACTAATAATGGGAGATATTAGAAAAGCAATCCCTGTTGGGTTTAATCATAGACAAACTGAATGCGAAGATACCGAGATGCCTCAAACAAAATACAAAAAGCTAGACCATTCTAAATATCCAGTAGTTTGTGAACAATATGACTCAGCAAAGAAACAATTAGGAACTCTTGGATCAGGTAATCATTTTATAGAAATCCAAAAAGGAGATGATGGATTTATATGGATTATGATACACAGTGGCTCAAGAAATCTAGGATTAAAAGTAGCAAAACACTATAATGATATAGCAAAAGAACTAAATGCTAATTATTATAGTCAAGTGATTAAAGAAAAAGATTTAGCATTTTTAGTTTGGGATACTGTATTAGCTAATAGCTATATGAGAGAGATGCAATATTGTTTAGACTTCGCTTTAAATAACAGAATGAAAATGATGGATGATATTAAAGGGATATTTCTACATCATACTGATTGTGAGTTCGAGGACTTTATTAATATACATCATAATTATGCTTCAATGGAAAATCATTATGGTAAAAATGTGGTTGTTCATAGAAAGGGAGCTACAAATGCGAAGTTGGGACAGCTTGGTATTATTCCTGGAAGTCAGGGGACTTGTTCGTATATAGTAAGGGGTCTTGGCAATAAGGAATCTTTTGAATCATGTAGTCATGGGGCTGGTAGAAAAATGGGAAGAAAAGATGCTAAAAAAAGACTTAATTTAAAAGAAGAACAAAAACTTTTAAATGATAAAGGTATTATTCACTCAGTTAGGAACGTAGAAGACCTAGACGAAGCACCCGGATCATATAAAGATATTGATGAAGTGATGGGTAATCAAAAAGATTTAGTTGAAATTGTAATTAAGTTAGAACCATTAGGAGTGATTAAAGGATAAAAATGGAAATAGAATATAAACAATTTGTAATCGTCCCATTAAAACCGAAGATGTCGAAGGGAAAAATAGCCTCTCAGGTTGCACATGCAACTTTCATGGCTATTGAAAAACAATCTGAACAGATGTATAAGCAAGGAACTTTTACTAAAGACATTATCGAAGAGTGGAAGCAAAACGGAATGTGTGTTATTGTTCTACAATGTAAAGATTCTGTAGAGTTATTAGGTATTAATAAATATCTTGAACAATGGGATATCCCAAATCACATTTATATTGATGAAGGGATCACAGAGGTAGAGATGGGGACACCGACAGCTTTAGCGACGGGTGTTATGACCGAAGAGCAGTTTTGGATGTTAGAGACTATGGATTTGTTTGGCACTACTCCGTGGATGAAATTTAAGAAGTGGGTGTTTGGATGAATAAACTAAGGGAGTGATTAAGATGGAAGAAAAATGGAAATTTATTGAAGGCTATGAAGGGATATATAAAGTAAGTAATATTGGGAGAATTAGAAGTTTATCAAGGAAAAACTCATTAGGTTCCCTTCGGAAGGAAAGGATATTAAAACCTAGCCTATCAAATAATGGCTATAAGGTGGTTTTTTTATATAAAAATAGTATTCCTAAACCTCATAGAATACATAGATTAGTTGCCAAACATTTTATAAAAAACATAAAAAACAAACCCTGCGTAAACCACAAGGATTGTAACAAACTAAACAATAAATCTATAAATTTAGAGTGGGTAACATTTAAAGAAAATATTCAACATTCTTGGAAGAATGGAAGAAATATATATCCCAAAGGGGAGTTAAATGGAATTTCAAAATTAACAGAAAAACAAGTAAGATATATAAGAAAGATAGGGAAAAGTAAAACGTTGGCAGAGATGGGAGATAAGTTTGGGGTAACTTTTCAAACTATAAGCGATATAATTAATAGAAAAACATGGAAACATATAAAATGAAAATAAGTGATAAATATTTAAAAATAATAGAAGAGGTTACTAAATTTATGGAACCTTCCCCTGTTTATGTAACAGGAGGATTTGTAAGGGATTCTATATTAGGGTTAGAACCAAAAGACATAGATTTCTCAACACCTGCAACTCCCGATGAGATAGAAGATAGAATGAAAAGAAGTTTAAACGAGCATGGACACAATAGAAGAGTGGTTAATGTTGGGAAAAAGTTCGGGTGCTTAAAGTGTAAAGTATTTGGGGAAGACATAGATATTGTTTCTTTTAGAGTCGAAAAATATAAGCCGAATAATAGAAAGCCTGATGTTGAGTATGTTAAGCATATTAACGAAGACTTAAGTAGAAGGGACTTTACCATCAATGCCCTTGCTATCAGGTTAACCAAAGGACACATTAGAATCATCGATCCTTTTGGGGGAGTGGAGGACATAGAAGGGGGTGTTATAAGGGCTGTGGGACATCCTAAGCAACGTTTTAAGGAAGACCCTCTCAGAATACTACGAGCAATTAGATTTGCCTGTAGATTTGGTTTTAAGATAGAAGAAGTTACCTTTAGCAAGATGAAGAAGATGTCTAATCATATACTCGATATCTCAAAAGAGAGGTGGATGATGGAGATGGATAAGATTCTGATGTCTGATAATGTAGGAGATGGATTGGATTATCTTTGGATTGCTGATTTATTCAAATTTATGATACCAGAGTTACAATTACAATGGGGTTATGACCAAAATAGTAAATATCATAAGTTTACATTAGAGGAATATACAAAAAGAGTTGTTGCGGCGACCCCAAGAGATTTAGATTTAAGATGGTCTGCTCTACTTCACGATATAGCGAAACCTTTTGTTAGAACTGAAAACCCGAAAGGCTACTCTAACTACATCGGTCACGAAAAACTTGGGGCAGATATGGTTTTGAGATTATCTACTCACCTAAAATGGAGTAATGATAGAACTAAAGCTGTTGTGGAGTTAGTTAGAAATCATTTAGAGGAAGATTGCCCGTTAAGAGAGTTTGATAATATAGGGAAGAGTTAAGATTTGAACAATTATAAGGAGGTATAATAAATAATGGAAAAATTTAAAGTTGGGGATATTGTAGTTAGTAATAATCTTGGGAAAGGGAAATCTCAAATCAATGGCGATTGGATTTTGGAAGAGGGAGAAGTTTTTGAGGTTACTTCACTATCTGGAGAGAATGTATCCGTAAAAGTTTTGATGTGCGAAGATTATAAATGCAATGGAGAGATTAAGGAATTTAAAGAAAAATACTTAATGATAGATAATAGGTCTGAAGCTGAGAGGTTAGAAAGATTTATGGTTCATGGAACTGGATGTGATAATAAGTCAAAATTATTTGTTTCAGAGGGGAAGATGTCTAATAGGGCAAAAGAGGAATCAAAAAACAGTGATTGGACTGGAGAGATAATTGGATATAAACTAACGCCTATTTTTAAGGTTGAGAAAAAGACAATCTTAAAAAAGGTTAAGAAGTAGAGCTAAGGCTCGGAAATACAGCTAAAATCAATTTTTATTTTTATTTTTTTGATTATTTAAGAACATTTGGGGCTAACGTCCCCAAGAGAGAATACAAAAGCAATTCCGAAATTGATGATTATAAGAACATGAGTAAGGTGAGTTTAGGTGTAGTTTATGATTATCGGGGTCATTTACTTTGCTTATATATGTAAGAGGTTGAATAAATGGATGAAGAAAAAACAAAAACAGAAAATATGAAGGGGGGCTTGTGGTTGAGTGTTATGGGTAGAGTGGTTTTAGACGACCACAGCAACGAAGTATTTGCAGAACCACATGACAAAAAGATTATGACTGCTCAAGAATTAACTGATGGAATAGGGTTAAAAGAGTTTAGTAGGAGATTAAATAAATATATGATATTAGAAAATTTAAAATGAAAAAAGAATATATATTAAAAGAAGTTAACCCAAAAGTTATAGTTCAAGAAGAAGCTAAAGAAGAGTTTAAGGAGATGATGGATTGGGATGAGGATATGTTTATGAGCAAGGTTGAGATTGTTGATGTAGAGGAAAAGGCTATTAATAAAAACTTCCCAAGTGCAAGATGTCTGCAATGTGGAGAGGTGACAAATATTCAGTTCTCATGGTGTTATAGACAACTTGTTACTAAGATTAAAACCCTTAGAGAGATGCTTAGCGATGCTAGGAAGTCTCAGAGGAGATGGTTGAATATCAAGAATGGACAGATACAATCTATGCACAAAGTAATTGCACGGTTGCTCGGTTTAATGACACCTAAACAGAAAGCAAAAGCTAAAGCAATGACTCAAGAGATGAGAGATTTAATTAAAAAGGCGGAGAAGTCACAATGAATGGGAGAGAGCAAAATAAGTTAAAATGTGTTTTGTTAATTATTGGGGCAGTTTTATTTATTGTAGTTTTATATAGATTAATGATAATTATACCAGACTTAAGTAATGACAAGAGGTGTAGGTTGGAATATGGAGAGAGTTGGAAATATGAATATAATAATGATTTTGGTAAAACATGTGTAGAGTTAGATTATGTATCTCTTGGTGTTATTAATAGAACTAAGTTAAATTTAACCTACAGTGAAGCAGTTAAAAAATATTGTGATATGCCAGGATTTTTTGAACTAAGTAAATGGGATAATGGGTGTATAGATGGATAAATTAACAAAAGAACAAGCGATAATCTTAACTGGATTTACAGGAGTAGCCTGTGGTAAGTTTAGTGACTTCTATGAAGACGTTGAGAAGCGTTTGGGCAAGCCTATAACAACACTTGGGCTAGGGATTAGAGCTAAAGAAATAAAAGAACTCTACAGGGCAGATTTCCTTAGGATGATGCCTAGGCTAGAGGTGAAAAAATGAGTAGAACTTATGATTTAGAATTAAGTTGTGGATGTTTAATAGGGACAGAGGATGATATTTATATGCCCTGTATGTCAGATGATTGTAAGGCTGATGAAGAATATTTCAAAAAAGATGAATTACGAGAGATAGTTGCAGAAAAAATAGAGAAGATTAAAAATGGTAAGAAAAAATAAAAGATATGCAGTATCGGATGTCCACGGCAATCATAAAGCCCTTAAACAGGTATTAAAGGAGTCGAAGTTTAACTACGATAAAGATGAGCTAATTATTGTCGGTGATATTGTCGATGGTTATAATTGCTCTTATGAGTGCGTAGAGGAAATATTAAAGATTAAGAACACGGTTTTTATAATTGGGAACCACGACGTATGGTGGATGAATCATATGGCTAATGGTTGGGCTGAAGAGATTTGGTTACAGCAAGGTGGAGTAGAGACTAAAGATTCCTATAACTTGCAAGGATATTATTACGGGAAGTTGCCACAGAGCCATAAAGACTTTTTCAATAAAGGAGTTTATTGGTATGAGACAGATGATATGAAAATGTTGTTTGTTCATGGTGGGTTTAATTATCCGAAGATGCCATGGGATACAGATAAAGAAACCTTAGTTTGGGATAGAGATTTATTATGGAGAGCTAGGAGTGGATTAAAGATGCCTGAGTGGAAGAAGGTGTTTTTAGGTCATACAGCAAATGAGTATGGGAATTTAATAGTAATGGATGAACATCCAGGCGAAGCGGCTAAGGTTATTCAGTTAGATTGTGGTGCTGGATATAGAGGTCGGTTATGCCTATATAACATCGACACCGACGAGTGCTTCTTTAGTGACTACTTTAAGGGGTTTAAATCTTAAAATGGAATTTCAAAAATACGGAAAAATAAAAATTGTAGGTCACGAGGATAACGAGGGTATATTTAGCGACCCAACTGATGAAATCGTTATTGAAGAGAAAATGGATGGCGCAAATCTGCGCGTAGCTATTAGGAATGGTAAAATAATCTTTGGCTCAAGAAATCAACAGCTTATAAGCGACGAAGGAGAAGATACCAATATTCAGAAGAATTTCCTTAGGGCTGTTAATTTTATTAGAAAACAAATAAGTGAATCAGAAGGTTGGAATACTATACAGGAATATGAAAAGTATATCTTATTTGGAGAAAATATGGTAAGTCATACGATGAGTTATGATTGGGATATTATACCTCCTTTTCTTGGCTTTGATATTTATGATGTCGAGGACGGAAAGTATTTAGACGTAGATGAAGCTAAAGTATTATTTGAGAATTTAGGATTACCATTTGTTCCAATAATTTGGAAAGGAAAAATAAAAGATATAAATAAATTTTTAGAAGGATGTAAAAATGAAAAATAGAGAAGTTTGTTTAAATTGTGGGGAGGTTAAGAAAAAAGTGAATAAATATTTTTGTAGTTTATCTTGTTCTTCAACATATAATAACAAAAAAAGAGATAAGGATGTTTATAATTTTCTAAAGGGGAAAAGTAACCCTTCTAAAGATGATAAAATAAAGAAAAAGATATCTAGAAAACTAAAGGGGAGAAAAAATCATTGGATGATGGGTAAGAAAAATCATAACTTTGGAGGTCTCTCTGAAGAAGTAAAGAAAAAACTCTCTAAGTTAAAAACTATTGACGGGAGAACAACTTATAGAAAAAGATACATTGAGAGATTTGGCAACCCAATTTGTAAGATGTGTGGAACAGATAAAAATGTAGACTTACATCATGTAATTTCATGTAAAAGAAGAGTAAATGGGAATAGTGGAACAGCAGTGGATGGAGGGATACATAAGATTGAAAATTTAATTCCATTGTGTCGTTCTTGCCACAGGAGGCTTCATAATGTTAAAAGATAAATATATTGGGAAATCTAAATATAGTGATAATAGAATGGAAGGATGGGTTATCAAGAATTATAAGAAGCAGTTGATGGCGAAGTTGGTTCGGGAGAAGTTCAAGGAGAAGAATAAGGAAGTGTTCGGCGGCGGGAAGAAGTATGCTAAGACCGATGAGGAATATCTTGTTGCTGTTTATTGTACTAATGCTAGAATTGACAAAATGATATTCAAATTAATTGATGAAGGAGTAAGGTTGGATATGCCGATGATGAAGCAGTTACCGACGAGAGTTTACAAAGATATATGGGAAGAGAATTGGCAGGAGATAACTAATCTTAGAGGAAAGGTTATTGGATTTCAGCAATTTAAGAAGAAGGTTACTGGACGATGCCTTGCTGTGTTGAAGCAAGTGATTGTTAATAATGCGTTGGGGGGAAAGAAATGAAAAAATGTGAAGATTGTAAAGAGAGAGAAGGAATAATAGAGTTTTGCGAGAGTGTGACTGATTATACCCACGGGTTCAAACAGTATATATGTAGGCAGTGTTATGTCAAAAGGATAGAAGTTGCGTTAAAAAATACTCAGGATAATTTAGATAAGCAGAAGAAGTTGTTAGCTGAGGAGTCGGATAGCGAAGCTATACCGTCCACCTTTTTTAAGAAAAAGGAGAAGAAAAATGGGAAATATATATTATTTAAATCCGAAGTGCCCTTTTTGTGGACACGTAGAAGATGAAGATTATTATTATGCACCAACGAGTGGGTTTATGACACACAAATGCGAGAGTTGTGGTAAAGAGATAGATTTAGAGGAGTTGTCTGGCATTAACGCTGAATCAACAGCATCGACGGAATATGGAGTTAGAGCTGTTAGGGAGATGAGGGATGAACTTACGGAGTTAGTTAAAAAGAAAATTAAAAAGATTAAAAATTTAAAATGAAAAATATGTTTGTATATGGAAGTTTAAAGAAAGGATTCTTCAACCATTCGTTGATAGATGAGAACCCTAGAAATAGATTCCTAAGAAAAGGATTTGTTGAAGGCTATAAGCTTTACCTCTTATGGAGTTATCCAGGGATTAAAGCTGCTGCGTCTGAGAATAAGCTTTATGTTGAATTGTATAGTTTAACCGACGAGGTTTTTGATAGGATAGATAGAATGGAAAAAATGGCAGGATACACTCCAGTTGAAGTTGAAGATGATGGTGGAAAGAAAGGAATTATTTATGTTTATAATGGGGAAGTTGAAGAGAAGAACTTTGTCCCGTATGGTAACTGGACTAAAGATAATGAGAAGCTAAAGATTATTAACGGAGTTAAAAATGAAGAATAGAATAATTATGATATTAATGGTATTTTTAGTTATCATAGGAAGCATTTATACCGTTAATAGTAATCCAGAAGAAATAGACTTTTGTGTTTGGGGGTTTGGTTGTGATGAGGAACCTGGAATAATCATTCCAGGTGAAGATTGGAAGATTTATCTAGATGAAATGCTTAAGATTGTCCCGATAAATGAATTTTCAGATTATAATTTTACTGAGGACGGCACTGTAGATTATAGTTATGGGGAAGAAGAGTTCTTTAAAGTCTTGGTGAAAGTTATAAATGTAAGTAAAAGTAATTATCAAGAAGTTATAACAACTGTTTCTGAGGGAGATAGTTTTGATGAGATTTATCACTTAAATATAAGGATATTTATTAAAAATTACACTAGAGACATAGACTATTCATCTAAGACAGGAGAGTATATCCAGAACATTGGTGAGATAGTATTGAATGGGTATTAGGGTGATTGTGATGACTATGCATTATTTTTATATATTGTAGCAAAAGAGATGGGGGAAGAGGTAAGATATGTGACTGGGGTTAGTTCTCAAGGAGGTCATGCTTGGATACAAATTAAAGTTGATGGTGAGTGGAAGGATTATGATAGTACCTCAGATAGAATTTGTGATGATTGTGTGAGTAACTACTTTTTTACAATAGATTATTTTGAGGAAGGACAAGATGAGTGATATGCTAGAGTTATATTGTAATGAATGTAAAAGGTATCTTAGATTTAAAAAGAAGCCTTGGAAGAATGGTAAGGTAATAATAGTATGTGATTATTGTAGGCATCAGCATTGCAGATGGGTTAAGGACGGAAGGTTATCTGATGGAAGATGGGGTGTTAGAAATGGGATATTTAATGGATTATTTGGTTTCCCAAAAGCTCCAAAAGGAACTGGTGTTATGGCGAATAGCAATGAGCTAACTGCGAATAGTAATGAGCTAACTGCGAATAGCAATGAGTTAAGTTTATGGGAAGAAGGGAGAAATAAAAGATGATAAAGATAACAGAAGGTCAAGTTGCGAGTAATGTTTCAGCTACGGGTAGAATTGTATTAAGTTCAGACAGAGCTATTACGTTAGCTACTGAGCCTGGAGAAAAAGTAATATTAGTTAGAGAGTTTACTCAACCAGAAGATACGATAGCGATAGAGCATTCGGTAGGAGTTATAACTATATGCGGTGGGTTGACAAGCCATGCTTCGATTACAGCTAGAGAGTTTGGGAAAGCATGTATAATTAATGTTAGCGACATAAAGATTAAAGAAGATGGTATTATGGTTGGTGATAAATTTTATCCAGAGGGAACGGAAGTTTTCTTAGATAATGTTACAGGAGGGATATATTTAACAAATGGAAGATAAAGATAAAGTGGAGGATGAAACAAACTTAGGGGATGTTTATTTTCTTAAGATTGGGAGGATTAGATATTTAAAGTCTAAGAATTATAAAAAGAATTGTTGTCAGGTATGTGGGAAGAAGAGAAAGACAACAGCTCATCATTTAATTCCTAAGCGCCTGAGATGTATTTGTCCATTTTTAGCAGAGATTAGAGTTAGAGTTTGTTCAGAGTGTGATGATATGTTCCATCCAGAAAACAAGTTTATCAAAGAGAGTGATATTATAAAAAGTCAGTCTAAGAACATATCTAATCTACAAGACGCTGTTAGATGGCGAGATAATAAAATTAGAGCTTTAATAAAAGGGATGGGAAAAATTGGAGTTGAAGTTGCTGGATTAATAGGATTAAAAGATGAAGATTTTTATATTACTAAATATAAAAAAGAGAAGAAAAAGGAGTCGCGGGCAAAGCCCGACGTCAACCTTCAAGGATTGAAAGGTGGTGGGAGAAGATGTTAAATGAAGATTATAAAGGCTTTATTAAAGACTTAACCAAAGAAGATTTAAATAAAGAAGAGATGAAATCTTATAATAAATTAATGGAAGGAATTAATAAAGCTTCTTCAGGAGAGAAAGATGAGGTAGCTCATCTTATGGACGTTTTTATAGAGACTGAAGAGAAGACTTATGTTAATTGTGTGAGATGTGGAGAGAGTTTTTCTGATGATTATGAGGATTTAAATACAGAAAATAAAAGAATTTATTGCGATGATTGTTTAAGGAAAATGTGGGGTTCTGCTAAGTAGAATAAATAAAGAATGTTTGAAAATGAGATAAGTAGGAGTTGTACAGGGTTAAAGGTTGTATGGTATCCTAGAGAGAGGTTATGTTTGGTTTTCCGTGACAAGTCAACGAAGACATACAGAAATATTCCAAAGAAGTATATGATACTTTTTAAAGAATAGAAAGGAGTTGGCGTCGAAGACGACCATTCACCATTAAATTTAGTTTAAATTTAATTGAGTCGGCCAGAGACCGTCAACCATTAAATTTAGAACTAAATTTAATTGAGGTAAAAAAATGCAAGTAGAATTAAAAATTAAAGAAACATTGGATAGTTCAAATAGTATCGAGAGTAAAATTTCTGAGATATGTAGTTTTATGGATTGGGATGAGCAAAAACTTAAAGATGCGATTTTAAAACATGGTACTTCTGGGAAGGAAGGGAGAGATGCTATTATAGAAGAGTTTTGGGGTGGATGTTCAGGTAAGAAAGATGGGAAAAGAAGATAAAGACGAGCTAGGGTGTTTTTTTGAATAAAAAATAGGACAAACGGATGGTAAATGATAAATATAAATTGTTAGATATATCTTTGAATGCGATGGAGAAGGGAGCATTTAATCTTTTGATTGCTAGGGGCGATCCTGGGATGGGAAAGACACATAAGGTATTAGACTTTATGAAGAAGAAGAATTTAGATTATATTTATATAAAAACATATTCTACTCCACTTAAGTTTTATGAATCATTATATAAAAATAAAGATAAGAAAATCATAATTTTTGATGACCTTTCTAATATCGGAGACCCTAAAATATTAGGAATGTTAAAATCAGCGTGCTGGAGTGTTCATTCCGAAGGTAGAGAAATAAATTATCATACTACATCTAAAGCTTTTGAGAAGTTAAATATCCCAGAAAAGTTTATAATGGAAGCCTCGATTATCTTGATATTCAACGGAGTTCTATCAAGTTTCGAGCCTATTGCCAGTCGAGGTGTAAATATTGATTTTGATTTTACCTTTTCTGAGAAATTAGCTATTTTTAAAGGATTAGACGAGGATAGCAATATTGATGAGGATATTATCGAATATGTGAATAAAAGTTGCTCAGAGGCTACTCAAAACCTTTCTATAAGGTCATTAGTTATACTTTCTGAGATAAAGAGAAAGGGGTTCGATTGGAAGGTATTTGCTACAGAGATACTTAAGGTTGATGAGGAGATACAATTAATATTAGACTTGACGTCAAAATATACTAAATTAGAAAAAGCTTGTGACGAATGGATGAAGCAGACTGGGAAATCCCGGTCTACGTTTATGAGAATGTTAAGAAGTATTAGGAAAAAATAAAATGATGAATATAGATATAAGTGAATTAAAGAGAAAGTTAATAGCAGTTTATATTAGTGAGATAGCTGCTGCTAAAGGAGATATGGTTAGTGCAAAAAACTTATCCATAAAGGTTATGAAAGATATACATAAGTTTTTTGGATTAAAGAAGTGTAGTCCGTGTTCTAAATACATTGGGTTTTGGTCAGGCAGAAAATCATGGGAAGTTGGAGAGAGATTTTATTGTGAAAGATGTGTAAGGGTTAATTTTAAAGTTTGTGAATATTGTCATAAGATTGT
>SDBV01006724.1_pt1 | contig 15842 bp, 7 predicted proteins | sample 2277081 | NCBI WGS metagenome assembly SDBV01 (sample SAMN10402039, study PRJNA504765) | marine sediment metagenome | isolation source: marine sediment core GS10_PC15, 223 cmbsf | place: Arctic Ocean: Southern Knipovich Ridge | collected 2010
AAATTGCCTGTTTGATTTAATACATCAATAGCTATGGTGGTAATATTACACCCGTTATTGTCGGTAATAATGCAGGTGTAACTGCCGGCATTTAATCCGGTAATATCTTCGGTAGTATCTCCATTGCTCCAGGCAAAAGTATATGGCAGCGTTCCTCCATTAACGGTTATATTAATTGCCCCTTGTCCGTTTCCACAGCTTTCATCTGTTATGATGGTGGTGTCTAAACTAATATTGTCTGTTTGATTTAATACATCAATAGCTATGGTGGTAAAATTACATCCGTTATTGTCAGTAATAATGCAAGTGTAACTGCCGGCATTTAAGCCAAAAATATCTTCGGTAGTATCTCCATTGCTCCAGGCAAAAGCGTAGGGCAGCGCTCCTCCGTTAACAGTTATGTCAATTGCTCCCTGCCCGTTACCACAAGTTTCATTTGTTACAATGGTGGTATCTAAGCTAATATTGGCTATTTGATTCAATACATCTATAACAGCCGTAATATCACATCCGTTATTATCGGTAATGATACAAGTGTAGCTGCCGGCACTTAATCCGGTGATATCTTCGGTTGTCTGAACCGGGCTGGTATTCCATGAATAAGAATATGGTGAAGTTCCCCCGGAAATAGTAATATCAATAGCCCCTTGTCCATCTCCACAGATCTCATCTGTTACCACTGTGTCATTTACCATATAGCCACTGACAATATTCACTATATTTGCATTGGTATCTTTAATGCAGCCATAAAAATCACTAACAGTTACGCTGTAATTACCCTCGCTTAATCCTGTAATATCTTCTGTAGTTGCACTGTTGCTCCATAGATAAGTGTAAGGAGGCGTACCGGCAGAAACGGTAATGTCAATATAACCATTGCCATCACCGCAAAAATCGTTAGATACTACCACATTGCTTATCTCGTATCCTATAGCAATATTCAATATATCAGCACTGATTCCTGTAATACAATTGTTGGTATCAGAAAGTATAACAGAATAATTACCGGCACTTAATCCGCTGATATCCTCTGTTGTATCACCATTGCTCCAGTTGAAATAGTAAGGCAAAGTGCCACCTGAAACAACAATGTCAACAGCTCCATTTCCATCTCCGCAGTAATCGTCTGTAATGTTAACACTGTCAATACTGAGGGTTCCGGGATTATTTTGTACTGTTACTGTTGTATCGGTATTGCAACCGTTTGAATCAGTAACGGTAACGGTAAAATTGCCGGCACTTAATCCTGTAATATCTTCTGTAGTTGCTCCATTACTCCATAAAAAAGTGTAGGCAGGCGTACCATTAGAAACAGTAATATCAATAGCACCTGTGGAATCACTGCAAACTTCATCGGTTATCACTGCATTACTAACCGAATATCCTGCAGAGATATTTACTATCTGAGCATTTGTACTGGTGCTGCAGTTATTTGTATCAGTAACAGTTACAGTATAATTACCGGCACTTAATCCTGTAACATCTTCGGTAGCAGCACCATTACTCCATGCAAAAGTATAAGGAGCAGAACCACCTGAAATAGTAATGTCAATAGCACCGGTAGAATCACCACAATTATCATCTGTTATATTAACATTGCTGATGAGCAAGGTCCCTGAACTATCAAGTACCATTAGCGTGGTACCGGTATTGCAACCCAGGACATCAGTAACAGTAACACTATAAATGCCGGCATTTAAGCCAAAAATATCTTCGGTATTAGCTCCATTGTTCCATACAAAAGTGTAAGGGGCAGTTCCACCTGAAACCGTAATGTCAATGGCACCGGTGCTGTCACCACATATCTCATCGGTTACTACAGCATTACTTATTGCATATCCGGCAGAGTTATTCAATATATCGGTACTCATGCTGGTACCACAACCATTCCAATCAGTAACAATAACAGAATAAAACCCTGAAAATAACCCGGAAATATCCTGTGTAGTTGCTCCACTGCTCCAGTTGTAAAAATATGGAGCAGTTCCACCCGTTACTGTTATATCAATAGCGCCATTACCAATTCCGCAATAATCATCCGTTACAGTAACATTACTAATAATCAGGTTGACCGAACTATTTTGAACAGTTATAGCAGCACTGGTAGTACAGCTATTCGTATCGGTCGCTGTCACAGAATAATTTCCTGCACTCAAGCCGGAAATATCTTCTGTAAAGGCGCCATTACTCCAGCTATAATTATAAGGAGCACCGCCTCCGGTAACCGTAATGTTAATAGCTCCCTGTCCGTTTCCACAAATTTCGTTCGTAACTGAAATACCACTAATAGAAAAGTTTTCCCCGATATTGATAATGGTAACAATATGGTTGGCAGTACATCCGCCAGTATCAGTGACTACAAACGTGTAAGTGCCAGCACTTAATCCGGAAATATCTTCAGTAGTATCGCCATTGCTCCAGTTGAATGAATAAGGAGGATTTCCACCACCAACGGTAATGTCTATTGCGCCCTGCCCGTTAGAACATATATCATTGGTGATTATTGAATCAGAAACAGTGAGGTTACCAGCATCATTAAATACATTAGCGGTTAAATTTATTGTACAACCACTGTTATCTGTGATTTGACAAGAATAAGTGCCTGCATTTAATCCAAATATATCTTCGGTAGTTGGTCCATTGCTCCAGTTGAAGAAATATGGAAAAGTACCCCCCGAGACAGTGATATTGATATATCCTGTTGCATCACCACAGCTTTCATTATTAACAAATACATTGTCTAATGATAAAGTGCCTGGATTATTTGCTACATTAAAGGGAGCGGTGTTTATGGTACAGCCATTCGCGTCATTGATCGTACAGGAATAAGTTCCTGCACTTAAACCGGAAAGGTCTTCTGTGGCAGCACCACTGCTCCAGATAAATGTATATGGAGTAGTGCCTCCGGAAATCGTCAGGTCAATAGCACCGGCACCATTTCCGCAAACTTCATCGCTAATAGTAACATTATCAATACTAAGTGTACCTGCATCATTCAACACATCAACACTGGTATTTACCATACATCCATTGGCATCAGAAACCTGGCAAGTGTATGTTCCTGCTACTAAGCCACTTATGTCTTCTGTTGAATCGCCATTACTCCACGCATAAGTGTAGGGAACAGTACCACCGGAAATGGTTAGATCAATGGCTCCACCGGCATTTCCACAACTTTCATTGGTAACAACAGCAGCAACGATGGTCAAACCACCTGAACTATTGTTGATGGTGATGGGCCCAATATTGATGATGCAGCCGCTGTTATCGGTAACCTGGCATGAATAGGTTCCTGCGCTTAATCCGGAAATATCTTCTGTTGAGGCACCATTATCCCAGTTAAAGCTGTAAGGGGTAATTCCTCCTGATATCGTAAGAGCAATTGCACCTGCAGCATTTCCGCATATTTCATTGGTAACAACTGTATTGTCTAAATTTAAAGTGCCGGCATCATTCAACACTTCAGCTGAAGCACTGATGCTGCACCCGTTACTATCAGTTATCTGACAAGTGTAGGTTCCTGCACTCAGGTTATTGATGTCTTTTGTTGTATCTCCATTACTCCAGTTGTAAGATAGTGGTAATGTTCCTCCGGAGATGATTAGAGCCACACTTCCTTGTCCGTTCCCGCAAATTTCATTGATTATTACAATGTTATTGAGTGATAAGGTTCCGGAGGTGTTGTTGACCGTTGCTTCAGTGTTAATAGTGCAACCATTGGTATCAGTTATTACACAGGAATAAATACCTGCACTCAAGCCGGAAATATCTTCAGAAGTAGAACCGTTACTCCACAAAAATGAATACGGAGTTGCACTCCCGAAAACAGTGATATTAATATAGCCCTGGCTGTTGCTGCAGTTCTCATCCATCACAAAGATACCATCTAAGACTAGATCACCTGTTGAATTAAATAAGCTAATATCACCGGTGCTCACAGAGCAGCCATTGGCATCTGTTACTACGCAGGAATAAGTGCCGGCACTTAAGCCGTTAATATATTCAGTAGTTGCACCAGTGTTCCATGCAAAACTGTATGGAGCTGTACCTCCTGTTATGTCAAGGTTAATGGAACCGGCTCCATCACCGCAGATCTCATTGAAAACGTCAATATCAAAAATATCAAGCGTACCCGCATCATTGCTAATAGTATATATTGGTGTAGTGAGTTGGCAGCCATTCCAATCTGTAATTGTGCAAGCATAAATTCCTGCACTTAGGTTTAACAGGTCTTCAGTTATTGCTCCGTTTGTCCATAGATATGAATAAGGCGGGTTGCCACCGGAAATGGTTATGTCAATTGAGCCCTGACCATTACCACAAATTTCGTTCATAGCATTTCCCCAGGTTTGAACCAATGTGCCTGCATTATTATCAACCGTGGCGCTCATGTTTATAGAACAGCCATTGGCATCAATAATGGTACTTGAATAGGTCCCCGAACTTAGACCGGTTGCATCTTCAGTAGTTTGCCCATTGCTCCATAGGTAGGAATAAGGCAGCGTACTACCGCTAATTGTATTATCAATTCCGCCTTGCCCGTTACCGCAGCTTTCATTGGTAACAACAGTGCCGGTGATGGTCAGATCTCCTGTATTGTTGTTAATGGTAATAGTATCATTATCTTCACAACCGTCTGCACCTTGAACATTTATGATATAGGTGCCGGCACTCAAGCTATTTATATCTTCTATGGCTGCACCATTTGACCACGAATAAATAAAAGGTTGGGTTCCATCACTAATAGTGATATCAATAGCACCTGAACCATTACCGCAAATTTCATCAGTAACCTGAACATTGCTAACATTTATATAACAATAGACAACACAATTGCCGACTTCATTGATCAGGTAAAATGTATCTGCGGCAGTACAACCGTTTGAATCTGATACTGTTACACTATAGCTGCCTGCTGCCAGCGTATCAATGTCTTCTGTTGTTTCTCCATTGCTCCAGCTAAAGGAAAATGGTGTGGTTCCACCTGTTACTGCTATGTCTATTGCACCATCTTGTTCACCGCATTTTTCGTTTGAAATATTTACGGCATTGATACCCAAAGCATCCGGTTCAGTTACAGTAATGGTTTTTAAGGAAATGCACCCGACACTGTCCGTAACGGTTACTGTATAGTCTCCTGCTGACAAGCCCGATATATCTTCTGTGCTGGCTCCATTATCCCATGCAAATATGTAGGGACTAACACCATTACTTACATTCAGGTCAATCGCTCCATTACTTAAACCGGGACAAGTAACATGGTTAACATTGGCAGATAAAACCATACTACTGATATTTTGTACTAAAAAGGTGGAGGAATTTGAACATCCATTTGAGTCAGCAACAGTTATAGTATATGAACCAGCGCTTATTCCGCTAATATCCTCAGTAGTATCTCCATTGCTCCAATTGTAAGTAAAAGGAGAATAATCTCCGGTTATAGTGATGTCAATTACGCCATTGGTATCTCCGCAGGTAGCAAAGGTCATAGAATCATTAATTAAAATTGGATTGGGCTCTTCAAGAATAACTATTGAATCGGGCAAATCAGAAGTTAAGCTGATGCTCCAGTTGAAAATATAACCATTATCATTCGGATTATTATCCATCACCCATATCGTCCAATCACCATTTAAAGGTACTCCAAGTAGTCCTGATAGCGGCTGGTAAGATTGGTATGAACCTGCCGGCAAATATTTATCACTCAGAACAGTTCCTGTTACATCTGTATATGTATAAGTATAGTTTCCTACTTCACTAACCATGGTACCGAAAACAGGATTGTTTGTCCAACAATATTCATAACCAATACCAGCAGTAGTATCCGGGTTGTTCCCATCAGTCGGACCATTTGCAACAGGTTCTCCAAGGTTTGCATTATTACCTCCCGGATGCTCTTTTAAAATGATCTCGGTGCTGTCAGGAGCAATGATTTTAATTTCCAGTTCGCCTAAAAAAGAATGCTCCATAGTAGCACATATTGACAGGAGCTGATTAATATCAGTAAGTGTTTGCGAAGGATTAAAGGAAGTAATATTTATAGAACTTGTATAAACATTACCATCACCATCGGGAAGAAATGTCAAACCAGCGCTATCTATTCCCCCTGTTACTATAGCTTCAGCATCACATCCATATATGTCTCTAATAGAAACCAGGTATGTACCGGCAGGCAGGTTGAAAATAGGTACAGAGTCAAAGGTATATTGATTGTTCAGAGTGAAGCTATATGGCGGGAAACCACCCGTAATTGTAGCATCAATAATACCTGATGAATCATCTGCACAAGCAAGGTTGGTGCCTGATAATGAAAAGTTGATAGGCGTTGCATCATCAATATAGAGAAAAATGGTGTCAATAGGCATACAGGGTCTTGGTTGAAAGTAAAGTTCAATTACTTCCTGTGGTTCCGGAATGCCATCAGCCAGTGCATTTATGATTATATATGCTTCTGTTTGCCCAGCCGGGATTGTCATCGTAGAGTCAATAAAGGCATAATCAACACCATTTATAGCTGTTCCTCCTATACCGAAATTTATTACAGTCGGAGCAGGATATATAGTGTCTATACTAAATGTAAAACTTGCTTTAATACAACCTTCCAGTGCCACATTATCAGCATTAACGGTATTGGTATGAGCATCAACCTCACCTTGTACAAGACTGTTTTCTTCTAATAATACACCCGAGTCCAAAGCATAGTCTAGTGCATCCGCTATTGCAAACCTTAAAGTATAGGTTTCACACGGAATAAGTCCGTCTTTTTTTGCAGCTAAAAGTGTAGTAAAACCGTCATATTGTACAGTTGGATTTATCGACGGTGTAGAGCCGTTACCATTATTTACATAATATTGCCAGTAATCTTCGTCATTGATGTTGTTTATAGTAACGGGTACGGTAGTGTTGGGTATTAGGGCTATATTTTCCCACCCGCTAATTCCAGGCCCGGCTATCCAAAAAGCAAATACATCATTAAAAGCATCTACAAATTCGAGATACTCTTCGGATGCAAAAACATAATTAAAAGTGATGAATTCGGTTTGCACCTCAAAATCAAACTGAAGAACCACGGCATCGTTAGTTGGAACACCCGCAACGGCATCCAATTCAGGGGTACCTGGCATACCATTACTTACCGATGCTCCACTCGAGTTGTTTGGTCCCACAGCGATATTTATATCTCCAGTACAAAGAATTACTCCGGAGGTGGCGCCAATGTTTGAATTGGTTCCGTCAAATACCCCGGCTGCAACGGAGGCACCGGTTAGTGTAGCGTTGGTAACGGTAAATCCTGGTCCAGCCAGAATTTCAGCTAGCTGTTGAGCTGTATATCCCCCGGTTACACTTAATTGGGCTGATGCAGATGTTAAGCAGAATAAAGATATAAAACCAATAATAAAATTTTTCATAGACTTGCTAAATTTAGTTAATTAGTTTCTGTCTTTAAAGTTCGTCGCTCCGCTTCTCGCAATGACGCATTTATTAATACTTTATAATTCTTTTACGCAATATTTATATAAAGGTTACAAAAAAATGATATTTTATAACTAAAAGCATCAAGCATCAAACATCTACAATATAGTAAGCTTTGGGAAAATCAAAAATCGTAAATTAAGTCATCAATATGACTTTATGAACGGACAATATAGAGACGTAATATTAATTAAAAAAGTTGCCTGTAATTGAAAAAAATTAACAAAATATTTATAGTATCCATAAAATATTCTGCTAATTTATGAAATATATAAAAAAAACACTATTTTTCGGACTGATTTTTGAAAAAAATGAAAAAAACAAAAATATTACTCGCAAAGCCCGGTCTTGATGGACATGATGTGGGCGTAAAGGTTTTAGCTCATGCCCTGATTGATAATGGTTTTGAAGTAGTTTACTCAGGTTTGAGAAAAACTATTGAAGAGATTGTTCAAATAGCTATTGATAATAAGGTGGATCTGATAGGACTTTCTATCCTATCGGGTACGCATTTAGTGTTATGTGAACAGATGAATAAAGAGATGAAAAAAAATAATCTGTCAATTCCATGGGTCGTAGGGGGAAATATTCCTGATAATGACATTGAAGCGATAAAATCAACCGGCGCTACAACTGCTTTTGCCACAGGAACAACCATTGAGGAAGTTATTGAGTATTTTAGCGAGTTATAAAATAGTAACTTATTTTAAAATCTTGACCAAATTTGGTAAAATATTTTAAGTCTTATGCATCAATCAATCCCGCACATAAGTTTTATGTGCGGGAGCAATTGGCAATTGGCAGTCGGCAAAAAAGAAAAAATATGCTGGCTGCCGACTTTTTTATCAAACTGTTTGGTTCTGCTTGCTCTATTGAATTTGAAGCTATTAACAAGTGCTTTTTCAGGTTAGATTGCTGGAATTGATATTGCTTTTAGGGGGCATTCTGGCACGCACTCTCCACATTCTTCGCAGAGATTATCATTTATAATGGCTTTACCATCAATTATTGTAATTGCTTCGGGTGGACATACCTCCACACACTCTTCACAACCATCACATTTTTCTTTATCTATAACTGGAATCATTAGATTTACGATTTACGACAGACTTCGCTAAAGCTATGTCTGTTAAAATTGACTACGCTTATGCTTCGTCAATTAAAATTTACGATTTTAGATTTCCTTTTTTATATCTGGTTTGCTGCACTGATTAAGATAGATTCCTCATTACATTCGGAATGACAACTTGAGTGGTATTCCACTGCCCTATGCTCCATGCCCTTATCCTTTTATCCAGTACCCAGTATTATAAATGCCTAAAATACTTAAAATGACTAAAATGCCTAAAATTATAAATGACTAATATTACAAATCTAAAATCCAATATCCAGTATCCAGCATCCAGTACCCAGTATCCAATATCTACCAGTCACTAATCATTTTCGCTTCGCTCCGACAATCAACAATATATTCTTCTTAAACAGCAATCATCTCCATCTGGTAATGATTTTTGTGTTTCAATCTTTACATTTGTTCCAAGTTTTTCATTTATATCTTTAATTGCAGTCTCAAACCACATATCACATCCTGGTCTGTCTTCTTCTAATAACCCAAGTCTTTTATGCCATTCATACCAGGGACAGCCATCGTGGCGAACAAAAGCCTCATTCTCATTAGTGCCTTCTAATACTTTAGCATCTTCACCCATTGTTATACTGCTCCAGGCAATAGAATCAGCAATCTGTTTTGGCAAAGGTTTGCTCGTATCAAGCCTTTTTAGATATGCTTTTGCTGTTTCGTGTCCTGTTATTTCCCACATTTTATTAACAATATCCAGTGTTTTGACAGATGGGCACATTTCCACTGTTGCATGACGCCAGGCAAAGTGACTTGCCCGGGTTATCTGACACAAAATGTTAAACTTTTTTTCTACAGGTATATCCATTGTAAATTAAAAATTAAAAATTAAAAAAATGGTTAAATTGTTATATTGTTATATTGCTAAATTGTTATATTTGTTAAATGGTTTATTGTCTATTGATTACTGATTACCGCTTACCACTTACTTATATACCCTATACCTTTATACCATTATATATCTATTGTATATCCATTGTATATTCAGTATTATAAATGCCTAAACCCCGCACATAAGCTATGTGCTGGGTAAAATACTTAAAATGACTAAAATGCCTAAAAAACAAATTCGTAATTCGGTGGAACAAAGTACCAAGTACCAAGTACCCAATATGTATCCGCTCAAAAAGTAATGGTATTAATATATAATGACAGCACGATAGCACGATAGCAAGAAAGAACGATATTATGGTATATATAAATGTGCAATACAAGCATCAAATCGTGCAATCTTGTAATCTCGCAATCGTGCAGTCGTATAATTGTTAAGTCGAGCAACCTCGCAGTCAAGCTATCGTGCAATCGTGCCTTCATGCTTTCGTGCATTCGTACATATGTGATTTACCATTAATTATTGAGACGATATCCCAATATCTCTAATATCCAATATCCATTCATCATTCATCAATCCTTATATCTTAAGTCCCGTTTTGTATCCATCCATCATTGCATTATGAGCGCGTCTTGGTTTTTCGGCATCGCCAATAGTATAAATTTCGCTGCACACAGAAGCTAATGGCTCAACAAGTTCATTATTCGGTAATAAAGGTGCAGATGTTATTATAGTATCAGCGTCCAGAGTTATTTTTTCTCCTTCAGGATTAATTATTGCTACACCATCATCTTTTATCTCAACTAATTTACTGGTTTTATAAGTATTTACTTTACCTTCTTTGAGCTTTTTCATATACCTCCATATATATGACGGGTTCACATCACGACCGAGTTTTTTCTGCTCCTCAATTATTGATATCTCATATTCATTTTTACCGGCAAGAAGGAATTGGGCAACTGCTATTCCAAGCCCTCTACCACCAATTATTATAACTTTTTTACCTGGTTTTACCTTCCCTTTCAGAACATCATAAGCAATAAGAACATTTTCTTTACCACCGCCTGGGACTTCCGGTTTTTCAAGGTATGCTCCTGTTGCTATTACTAATGTATCGGGTGCCTTTGATGTGTCAGAAAAATCATCTTCTGTTATTTTTTTATTCATAACAACATTCACGTTATTTTTCTTTAATTGAGTTGAGAGATAATTTATCAGGCGGTTAAATTCTTCATCACCAAAAAAACCCTTTGCTGCTGTAGCAAGCTGTCCACCGAGCTTTTTACTTTTTTCATAAAGAGTAACATCGTGACCTTTTTTTGCTGCTACAATAGCACACTGCATTCCTGATGGTCCGCCACCAATAACAAAAACTTTTTTCTTATCAGGAGATTTTTTTATCTGCCAATCAGGATGAGCTTCATAACCTACTGTGGGTCTTACCATACATGTAATTGGCTGGTCCCTGAAAAGTCGGGCAAGGCATAAATTGCATGCCATACAAGGGATTATATCTTCCTGCCTGTCTTCAGCAACTTTGTTAGGAAGGTCAGGGTCGGCAATCATTGGGCGACACATTTCCCAGAAATCAAGATTTCCATTTTTTATAGCTTTTTCAGGAAGTTCCGGTACAAATAATCTGTATGCCATAGAAATGGCAAGGTTTGTGTTCTTTTTCATTTTTTCAGCTATATATAACCAGTGTCCCATTTCAACATCCCGTGTTATAACTGATACTGATGATTCCTGCCATCCAATTGTTACACTCAGACAATCAATTCCGGCAAGTTCTGCTATTTTTATAGTTTCAAGACATTCTTCAGGAGTATTGCCTCCTCTGTCATCAAGAAGCTCTTCTGCACAAAGCCTTATAATTATTGGAAAATCACTGCCAACCTCTTTGCGTATTCCTTCAATTATTTCTCTCATAAAACGAGCTCTATTCTCAACCGAGCCACCGTACTCATCGGTTCTTCTATTTGTATATTTTGAATTGAAGTTTGATACCAGATAACCTACAATTCCTGATATCTCAAGTGCATCAAATCCGGCTTCCACTAAACGTCTTGCACCATCAATATGTTGTTTTACTGTAAGCTGTATCTTTTCCCTGTTCATTTCAACAGGTTCTCTAAATCTTGGAATTGCCTGCTTTACAACTGACGGACCAACAGTATAATCAAGCTCAACGCCACCAACTCTTCCACAATGCATAAGCTGACATACACTTTTTGCATCGTATTTTCTTATTACATCAGCTATTTTTTTTAACCCGGGTATATATTTATCATCCCAGATGCCCATCATTCCAACATATCCTTTTCCTTCACCTTTTGGGTCGGTGTAAGCTCCTTGTGTTGTTACTATTCCGGGTCCTCCTCTTGCCTGTGCTTCCATATATGCTATTTCTGCATCAGTAACAAATCCATCTCTTGTGTTAAAATTTGTTTCAGTTGATGCATATTTTATCCTGTTCTTTGTCTCCATTTTTCCTATTTTCCCTGGGGAAAAAATGTGTGGATATTTTATTTCACCTTTTTTCATAATTGTAATAATTTAATTTTTATTTCAAACATAAAATTATATGCGGGACAAAAATATATTTTTTTTATTTAGCAAAAAATAATATTGGAAATTTTTATTAAAATTGTTATTTTTATCAGATTAAAAATTCCTATATTAATGAAATACAAACTCGGCATAGACGTAGGTGGCACCTTTACTGATTTTATCCTCATTTCAGAAACAGGTGAAACAACAATTTATAAGACTCTTTCTACTCCGGAAGACCCATCTATTAGTGTTTTAAACGGGATAGAGGAGTTAGCAAAAATTATCAATTTAAACACCCCCGCCAACACACAGTCCAACCCACCCCCTCTTATAGAGGGGATAGAGGGGAGTAGCGAAGACAGTTTAGATAAATTTATAAAAAACATTGAAACTATTGTTCACGGAACTACGGTTGCAACTAATGCTTTACTGACTTTAAAAGGAGCGAAAACAGCGCTTATTACAACTAAAGGATTTCGTGATGCACTGGAAATGCGAAGAGGCGTTAGAGAGGAGCAATACAACAATCATTACCGTAATGTAATACCACTTGTTCCGAGATATTTAAGATTAACAATTGACGAACGAATAGATGCTCAAGGTAAGGTTATTACTGCTTTTAATGAATCGGATTTAATTCCAATTGTTAAGTTTTTTAAAAAAGAAAAAATACAAGCAGTTGCTATATGCTTTATGAATGCTTTCCAGAATAGTATCCATGAAGAAAAAGCTGCAGAATTTTTAAAACAAGAGCTTCCTTCCTGCTTTATCACCTCATCTATAGAAGTGCTACCTTCTATAAGGTTTTACGAACGGGTAAGCACTACTGTAGTTAATGCTTTTATAGGACCTGTGGTTGCCAATTACCTTGACAATCTTACAAAAAAGCTGGATGAAGTGAAATTTTCAGGCACATTATTAATTATGCAATCTAATGGGGGAGTAGTTACACCGGAATTTGTTAAAAAGTCGCCTGCTGTAACTGTTCTTTCAGGACCTGCAGCTGCTCCAACTGCAAGTGCTTTTTATGCTGATTTATTGGGCTATAAGAACTGTATTACTATTGATATGGGGGGGACAAGCTTTGACGCAAGTTTAATTATTGACAATCAATGCGTTACAAGCACCGAAGGTTCAATAAACAGATATATAATAGCTCTCCCTTCACTGGATATTGTTACTATTGGCGCAGGTGGAGGAAGTATCGGATGGACAGATAGCGGCGGACTTTTACAAATGGGACCTCAAAGTGCCGGTGCATCACCCGGACCAATTTGTTACGATAAAGGAGGAACATTACCAACATGTACTGATGCAAACTTGATTTTAGGATATCTTAATCCTGATTATTTTGCAGGTGGTAAGATTAAACTGAATTTTGAGAAAACAAAATATTTATTAACTGAACAATTAGCATCTAAGCTGGATTTATCACTTCTAAAAGCTGCGGCGGGAATGTATAGAATTATCAACTCTAATATGGCTCAGGGTGTAAGGCAGGTTTCTATTGAAAAAGGATATGACCCGCGCGAATTTTTATTTATTGTAGCCGGCGGTGCCGGTCCTATTCATGCCGGTGAAATATGCAAGGAACTTGAAATACCTATGTTCGTTGTGCCTGATGTGTCTTCTATCTTTTGTGCAGCAGGCATGCTTTTAGGAGATTTAAAGCACGATTATATATGCTCTTATATAGATAGTTTTTCAAAAATTGCTCAAGCTAATTTTCTTGAGCTTTATTATCAGATGAAGGAAACAGGAATTGAAGCATTGAATAAAGAAGGAATATCAGAAGAAAATATTGAGTTTCACCCTGTTTTGGACCTCAGATATGTAGGTCAATACCATGAAGTGCAATTACAAGTTCTCTGGGATGATATTGTGTCATTTAATCTGGCGAAAATACGGAAAGAGTTTCATAAAGAACATAATCGCCTGTTTGGATATTCATTAGGAGAAGACTTGTCTGCCGAAGCTTCAGCGCAGGCAGGAGGCACAGAAATAGAATTAATAAACATTCGCCTGAGGGTATTAGGTAAAGCTGAAAAACCTAAATTTTTGACTGAAGTCAAAAGCCCTGTATCTGTTGAATCAGCATTAAAAGAAAAAAGACAGGTATATATTCCTGAAACAAATCAAGTAAAACAAGTTGCTGTTTATGATGGGGATATTTCATTATGTGGTAATACAATTGTTGGACCCGCAATTATTGAAAAGGTTAATACTTCTATTTTTGTAAGCGAAAGTTATAGTTGCCTGATTGATAAATATGGCTCTTTTATTGTTTATAACAAGGAAGCTTTTCCTGAGGGATATAAAGCTATAGACACTAAATAGAGTTTGTTCATAATGTCGGCATAATATTCAAAAGTACCAAATTTCAAGTCCCAAATTTCAAATTCCAAGAAAAAAAGAAAAAACACAACAAACTATAAATGAGCAATAGACAATGAATAATGGCATTTTTTTTGGGACTTGGGGCTTGAGATTTGGGGCTTGGGTCTTTCATTTTTGAAAATCTTTGACTTTAAAGACGAGTACTAATTAGTGTCTGTTCATAAACTATTAATAAACACGTCATTGCGAGAAGCGGAGCGACGAAGCAATCTCTTGATTATAAAAAGATTGCTTCAGTCGTTCCTCCTTCGCAATGACGATTTATTCCATTTTCATACGGTCTCTAAAGTTGGGGGCTAATCTAATTTTTTCTATTTATTGACAGACACTACTTAAAGCTTCAGTCATTCTTGTTCCGATATCAGCAGGTGATTCAACAACCAGGATACCACATTCTCTCATAATTTTCATTTTAGCAGCGGCGGTATCGTCTTTTCCACCAATAATAGCTCCGGCATGTCCCATTCTTCTGCCTTTAGGTGCTGTTTTTCCCGCAATGAAACCTACAACTGGCTTAGTAGAATGTTCTTTGAGCCATGTTGCAGCATCAGCTTCCATACTGCCACCTATCTCTCCTATCATAACAATACCTTCTGTTTCAGGGTCATCCATAAACAATTTTACAGCATCTAATATTGATGTACCAATAATAGGGTCGCCGCCAATTCCAATACATGTTGATTGTCCGAGACCGACTTTTGTAATCTGGTCAACCGCTTCATAAGTAAGTGTACCCGAACGAGAAAGAATACCAATAGTTCCTTTTTTATGAATAAAACCCGGCATAATTCCTACTTTTGCTTCTCCAGGTGTAATAACACCAGGACAATTAGGCCCGACTAATCTCGTATCCTTGTTTTTAAGATATTCTATAACTTTTACCATATCGGAAGTAGGAATTCCTTCGGTAATAGTAATAATTAATTTAATACCAGCCGAAGCAGCTTCCATAATTGCATCGGCAGCAAAGCCAGGGGGAACAAAAATTACAGAAGTATCTGCTCCTGTTTTTTTTACTGCATCACTTACAGTATTAAAGACGGGGCGGTCTAAATGCGTTTGTCCACCTTTTCCAGGGGTAACGCCACCAACTACATTCGTGCCATATTCAATCATTTGGCTTGAATGAAATGTGCCTTCACTTCCTGTGAAGCCCTGAACTACAATTTTCGAATTTTTATTAACTAATACACTCATACGATTTTTGATTTACGATTTTTGATTTATGATTTTACTATTTCCTAAAATTAGCAAGTCTCAATAAGAATATCTTGCAAAATTTATCTCGCAAAGACGCAAAGAACGCAAAGAAAAATAAGAGTAATAAATAGAGTCCTTTGCAAAACTAACTTTTAGCTGTCATTTTGAGTGAAACGAAAAATCTTATAATGTTGATAACCAATGAAATAAAAAGATTCTTCACTCCGTTCAGAATGACATTTTACAGGT
>SDBV01006725.1_pt1 | contig 15842 bp, 14 predicted proteins | sample 2277081 | NCBI WGS metagenome assembly SDBV01 (sample SAMN10402039, study PRJNA504765) | marine sediment metagenome | isolation source: marine sediment core GS10_PC15, 223 cmbsf | place: Arctic Ocean: Southern Knipovich Ridge | collected 2010
TTGTTGTTTTTCTCGATTATTTTTAATATATCTTTATCTTTAAGGTATAGCAAGAATTCTTTTGACTTTGCTCCTTGTATTATTGTTGAATTCTTTATTTTTTTAATTAATGGCAAGGCTAGGGCCATTCCCAAGCCGCCTGCTACAATAATTGAGTTATTTTTAATTGTAAAACCATTTCCGAATGGGCCTCTGATTCCCACTTTGGTTCCTTTTGTGATTTTTGATATTTCTTTGGTGAAAATTCCTTTTTCTTCTATTGTTACTCCAAATTGGTTTTTGTCTAAATAAGATATTGCAAATGGTTTTTCACCTATTTCTGGTAGCCATAGCATTATGAATTGTCCTGGCTGATAGTTTATTTTACCGTCTAATATAATTGAAACTGCTTTTGGTGTTTCTCTGATTACTTCTTTAACTTTGTATGTTTTATGCATTTTCCATCTCTTTACAAACCTTTTTGAAAACATCCATCCCTCTAAAATAAACTCCAGAGCCGATGCCAACTAAGGTTGCTCCTGCTTCTAGCATTTCTATAGCATCTTTTCCAGTGGTTATGCCGCCTACACCTAAGATTGGGAGCTTAACAGCTTCACTTATTTCTTTGACTTTCTCTAAAGCGATTTTCTTAATTATTGGTCCTGAGATTCCACCTCTGCCATAAGCTAGTAATGGTGCTTTAAGTTTAGGATGTGATATTTCTTTTTGGACTGTGTTTATTGCGCATATTGCATCTGCTCCTGCTTTTTCACAGGCTATTGCAATCTTTCCTATATTATTGCAGTTTGGAGTTAGCTTGGGCATTATTGGAATTGAAGAAACTGCCTTAACTGCTTTTACTAATTGGCTTGTTAATCTTGGAGAAGCACCAAACGTCATCCCATCATCCTTATTAGGACAGGATATGTTTAATTCAATAATTGATGGTTTGTATTTTTGAATATATTCTGTAATCTTAACATAATCTTCTATTGAAGAACCGTAGATTGAAGCTATTAATGGAACTTTTATTTCTTTCCATCTTTTGAATTCTTCCTTCATGTTTAAGTAACCCGGAGTTGGAAGGCCTACTGCATTATATATTCCATCTTCTATCTCAAGAACAGTTGGGTTATGATGGCCGGCTCTTTCAACAGGACCTATTGACTTGGTGGTTACTGCTCCTGCCCCGTTAGCTGCAACTCTTTTAAGCAGATCAACAGATGTGCCTAAGATACCAGAAGCAAGAACAAGAGGGTTTTGTAGTTCTATCTTACAAAAATTTGTTTTTGACATATTTCACCCCTATATTAATGTGATATCTTTAGCTTCCATTACACGCTCACAATGATGGCATAATACTTGTAATGGAGCTTTGTTTATGACGCTGAATGATGTTTTTACGGTTTCGTTATTGGTTATGCATTTTGGATTAGAGCATTTTATTATATTATTGATTTTGTCTGGAACATTAACCTTTATTTTTTCTTTAACTTTATAATTTTTAATTATGTTTACAGAGGCTTGTGGTGCAAGAATTGCTATTTTGTTTACTTCCTCCTGTGTTAAGAACCTGCTGCTAACCTTGATTATTCCTTTCTTACCCATACTCTTGCTTTTTAGATTTAAAGCTACGGAGATTGTATGTTTAAATTCTTTTAAGTCGAGTATTCTGATTACCTTGAATGTAACACGACTTGGGATATGGTCTATTACAGTCCCTTCTTTTATTGCTGGTATGTTTAGTTCTCGTTTCATTTTATCTTTCCTAAGATTAGTGATAATAATGCCTGCCTTACTGGAATTCCGTTTCCTGCCTGTTTGAAGTAAACAGCATTTTTTGTGTCATCAAGCTCAGGATTGATTTCTCCTACTCTTGGCAAAGGGTGCATTATGATAAGGTCTTTTTTTGACTGCTCTAATAAGGATTTGTCTAATCTGTAGGCATTTTTGTATTTCTCATATTCCAGCTGGTCAGGGAATCTTTCCTGCTGGATTCTTGTTGCATACAAAACATCCAGTTGTTTGCTTACTTTTGATAAGTTCTGGACTTCTATGAATTTTATTTTCTTTTGTTTTAGTTCTTCAAGATAATGCTTTGGCATTTTCAAGGCATTTGGAGATATGAAGAACATCTTTGCATTAAAGTGTGATAGGGCTATTGCTAAACTATGGACGGTTCTCCCATATTTTAGGTCTCCTAAAAATCCTATGTTGATGTTCTCTAGCTTGCCTTTTTCTTTTTGTATTGTGTAAAGATCAAGCAATGTTTGGGTAGGGTGTTGGTTAGCTCCGTCGCCAGCATTTATTACTGGGATTTCTGCTGCTTCTGCTGCTAATCTGGCTGAGCCTTCTAAAGGATGCCTCATTATCAGGACATCTGAGTATTGCTCTGCCATCTTTATAGTATCCCATAAGGTTTCTCCTTTTTTTAGAGAGGTTACTTCTCCTTTTGCAAAGCCTATTGTATTTCCACCTAAGCGTTTAATTGCAGAAGCAAAGCTAAGCCTTGTTCTTGTAGAAGGTTCGTAGAATAATAATGCTGCAATCTTATTTTTCAGTAAAGAAGGATTTGGGTTTTTTTCTATTTTTTTTGCTATTGACAAGATATATAATAGCTCTTTCTTAGAAAAATCGCGTATGGATATTATATCTTTACCTTTGAATTCCATGGGTCTTCAAAAAAGATTATAAATCGGTTTGTATTTAAATGTTTTGTTGTGATTGAGAAGATAAGACGACAAAATTAAAAAGGGTTCCCCATAGAGAAATCGTGTTTTTACTAAGTGTAAGAATTGAAAATTGTTTATAAAGCTTTGGTTTTTATTTAAAAAGACCGAAAAATTTGCCTTTTTTCTTTCTTTGCATTTCTTTATTTAATGCATCCTTTGCTTCCTGGTTTAGTTTGCCAAGCTCATCTGCTATACCCTTTAGGTTGGACCTTATTTTCTTATCTGCGCCTTTAGCAGGTATCTTGCCCTTGGCAATGTTATCTAACATATCATAAAGCTTTTTAAAATTTGCCTGTAGTATTGCGCATTGGTCTGCCATCTCTTTTACTTCAGCTTCCTCGAATTCTGCAACGCGACGAACTAATAGATGAAACATGTGTATCAGTAAGCTTTAGATTTAAATGGTATTTAAATGTTTTTGTTTGGAGTAATAATAAAGTCTTAGAAATATACTATTTCTAACTCTTTGTGATTCGTTTCACTCATCACAAAGTTTATAAACAGACGATTTTTCCTAATACGTATGAAACGAAGTTCACGTAGATGGAAGAAGAAAGGCCAGATGAGATGGAAATGGCAGCGTAAACGAATGAAGAAGGAAAAGAGAAAGAGAAGACTGATTAAACGGTAATATACTTAGGAAAACAGTAACATTTATATATCATCATCGTTTCATACTTTAAATCGCCACCACATACTTATAGTTTAGATATACAAATTCTAAACATTCTAAAGTAAAAAATCATTTACAAAAAAATATGTACTTGATAAGGCTATCAAGTATAGTTGGTTTAGTAACTCTGCTAATTCAAATTGTGACGAAATTAAGTCAATATATGCGATTAATAACATACGACCAATAAGGATCTAAAATTTAATTCCCGTTGATCCTGCGGGAGATTGCTGCTATTGGGATTCGATTAAGCCATGTAAGTCTTCTAGCAATAGAGGCAAACTGCTCAGTAACACGTCGATAATCTAACCTTAGATCTGGGATAACCTTGGGAAACTGAGGCTAATACCGGATAGGGGTTTAATTCTGGAAGGAATTTTCCTTTAAAAGTAATGTCTAAGGATGAGTCGGCGGCCGATTAGGTAGTTGGTGGTGTAAAGGACCACCAAGCCAAAGATCGGTAGGGGTCTTGAGAGAGATAGCCCCGAGAAGGGCACTGAGATACTGGCCCTAGCCCCACGGGGTGCAGCAGGCGCGAAACCTTTACAATGCACGCAAGTGTGATAAGGGAATCCTGAGTGCTTACCTTTTGGTAAGCTTTTGTTAAGTTTAAAACGCTTAGCGAATAAGTGGTGGGCAAGACTGGTGCCAGCCGCCGCGGTAACACCAGCTCCACGAGTGGCAATCGTATTTATTGGGTCTAAAGCGTCCGTAGCCGGTTTAATAAGTCTCTTGTGAAATCATTGAGCTTAACTCAATGGTGTGCTTGAGATACTGTTGGACTAGGAACTGGGAGGAGTCAGAAGTATTTCTGGGGGAGCGGTAAAATGCTATAATCCTAGAAGGACTACCTGTGGCGAAAGCGTCTGACTAGAACAGATTCGACGGTGAGGGACGAAAGCTAGGGGAGCAATCCGGATTAGATACGGGAATATTGCGAAAAAGTTTCTTGGAGTATTGTTTGTAAATTTGTTCTACAAAACTACGTTTACAAGTAGAAACAAGAGATAATGTAATTTTCCTGCTAACTACCCGAGTAGTCCTAGCCATAAACGCTGCGAGCTAGGTGTTGCGCATTCTCCGTGAATGCGTGGTATCGTAGAGAAGTCGTTAAGCTCGCCACCTGGGGAGTATGGTCGCAAGACTGAAACTTAAAGGAATTGGCGGGGGAGCACCACAAGGGGTGCGGCGTGCGGTTTAATCTAACTCAACGCAGAGAATCTCACCAGAGGCGACGGCAGGATGAAGGTCAGTCTAAAGGGCTTACCCAACGAGCCGAGAGGTAGTGCATGGCCGCCGTCAGTTCGTGCCGTAAGGTGTCCTGTTAAGTCAGGCAACGAACGAGACCTGTACTTACAATTGCTAACGAGCAGTTATGTGATCGAGCACATTGTAGGGACTGCTTTCGAAAGGAAGAGGAAGGTGCAGGCTACGGTAGGTCTGTATGCTCCGAATCCTCTGGGCTACACGCGCGCAACAATGGTAGTGACAATGGGATGCAACTCTGAAAAGAGAAGCTAATCCTCGAAACACTATCTTAGTCCGGATTGTGGGCTGTAATTCGCCCACATGACGCTGGAATCCCTAGTAATCGGACGTCAACATCGTCCGGTGAATATGTCCCTGCTCCTTGCACACACCGCCCGTCAAACCACCCGAGTAGGGTCTAGATGAGGTCTTATTTTTAATAAGTTCGAATCTAGGCTTTGCGAGGAGGGTTAAGTCGTCACAAGGTAGCCGTAGGGGAACCTGCGGCTGGATCACCTCCTTTTTTTTTAATTAATAAAGTTCATCTTTATTAAGTAAAACTAGAGTTACTAAACCATTTTTTTTATTTTTCATAATCATAGTGGGCCTGTAGTTCAGTCGAAGAACGCTGCCCTTGCAAGGCAGAGGTCCAGGGTTCAAAACCTTCTCTGCAATTTGCAGGATGGATGAAAGTCCCTGCGGGTCCATTTTCATATTCATTTAAGGGACAGGAGAGTCCCATATTGGAAATGCAGAGCATTTCCAAGAGTTGAGTAAAATCAACTTTCACTAAATGAACGCTAGTGGTAATGTATTTTACCAGTAGTATGGGTTGATATTCAAATGAAACCATGCATAGAGTGGAGACGCTATTAGGTGGATGATTAGGCTTAAGATGCTGATGAAGGATGTGACAAGCTACAAAATGCTCCAGCTAGACGCACGTAGTCTTTGAACTGGAGATTTCTGAATGCGACTTCAGCATTAAATCCGTAAGGATGGGGAACGCAGGGAATTGAAACATCTTAGTACCTGCAGGAAAAAAAATCAATTGAGATTCTGTAAGTAAGAGCGACTGAAAGCAGAATAAGGCAAACTGAATCCTTGTTAGAAATGATAAGGAGATGTGGTGTATAGACCACCTTTTATCTTACCTTGGGAACTCGAAGTCTTCTGGAAAGAAGCACGTTAAAGTGTGAAAGTCACGTAGAGGCAACTGAGAAAGATTTTGGTGGTATCTTGAGTACCGTCTATTGGATATTAGGCGGGAATATGGGAGACATCAATTTCCAACCTTAAATACATCTTAAGTCCGATAGAAAATATAGTACAGTGATGGAACATTGAAAAGAACCCATGACAGGAAGTCAAAAGAGCCTGAAACCTAATAGCTATGGATCGATAGTGCATTAAGGTGTTCTATCGTACGTTTGGAATAACGTGCCAGGAAGTATATCTAAGTGGCGAGGCTAAATAAAATGAAGCCAAAGCGAAAGCGATTGCTCGTAATTTATGATGAGCGAGATATGAAAGTGTCTTTAGTCACTTAAGTATGACCCGAAGCCGGGCGATCTAGCCTGAGGTAAGGTGAAACGAAAGTAAAATTTCGTGGAGGCCTGAAGAATTGCTATGAGCAAGTGCTATTATAACCTCTGGCTAGGGGTAAAAAGCCAATCGAGCTCGGCGATAGCTGGTTCCTACCGAAGTTGGCCGCAGTCAAGTCCTGACTGAGGGTGCTAGAATTGTAGAGCTACGGATTGAGGATTTAGGACTCGAAAGGGTTCGGTTCTCTGTCCAACTCCGAATGTTCTGGCCTCGAAGAAGTCAGGGGACGGGTAGTCCGGCTTAAAGTTGGCTACCGAGAGGGGAACAACCCAGACTGCAGTTAAGGTCCTTAAATATCAACTAAGTATTAACGGGTGAAGGGTGTCAATAACCAGAGACAGCGAGGAGGTTGGCTCAGAAGCAGCCATCCTTTAAAAAGTGCGTAACAGCTTACTTGTCAAGGTTATTGGCCCCTAAAATGGACGGGGTTAAGTTGATTACCGATACTGCAGGTCACGTAAGTGAATGGTAGGTAGGTATTCTATGAGGGTAGAAGTATTTTTGTGAGAAAATATGGACCTCTTAGAAAAAAGAATCCTGGTGGTAGTAGGATCATAGCAGCTTGAGAATAGCTGTCACCGAAAGGGCAATGGTTCCTTGACAATGTAGATCAGTCAAGGGTTAGTTAGTCCTAACCTAGTTCGTAACTCGAACGATGGGAACGGGAAAAAGGTTAATATTCCTTTACTACTTAAGTATGTGCGGCAACGCAAGTCTTATTTCTGACGCTTGCGAATAGACCAACACGTTTTCGCGTGTTAACCACTATAAATCAAGGGAGTGTTGTAATGACGAGAACTTGATTAAAGGTGGGAATAGTACCTTGTATGAGGTATTTGGTTGATTTCTTGAGCCCGTGAAAAGGGAATATGATAGATCTTAAGTAACTCTACAAAGAACCAGCACTGGTGTCCCTGGGTGAGAAGCCCAAGGTGTGAAGAGGTAAAGTAATTAAGGGAATTCGACAGATTAGCCCCGTACCTTTGGTATAAGGGGTCCCTGCGGTTGTGTATGTATGTATGCAATTACAGGGTGCAATTACAAAGAGGGTCCGACTGTTTAACAAAAACGTAGCCTTCTGCTAGCCTGCAAAGGTTTGTATAGAAGGTGACGTCTGCCCAGTGCCTGTACTTTAAACTCCTTTTCAAGGGAGCTAAGAGTAGGTAAACGGCGGGGGTAACTATAACTCTCTTAAGGTAAGCATAAAGTTGCCTTAAGACTCGTAGTTAAACAGGGCCAAATAAGAACGAGATAAATGCTAAAAAATTCAGGAGAATTTTTTGCACACATAATTTCGTGAGAAATTATTGTGAATCTGACTATTTGCTGGAAAATCCGGGTATCTTTTTTTGGTAACGAGAAAAGTGCGGATAATCAGCAGGAAAGACTGGATAAGGGACATGAAATTATCCAGAATCCTCAGAGACTATACGTCAGAACTCGAAAGAGTAAGAGATAGTCCGAACCATTAAGCGATTAATGGATGTTGACAGAAATGTTGACACGCCAATTATGTTGGTTAGTAGCTTTTTTGAAGTGAAAGTAACAAACATGAGCGAAATGCCTTGCCGTTTGATTGACGGCCTGCATGAATGGCGTAACGAGGCCCTTATTGTCCCTAATTACAACTCTCCGAACTCTCCATTCTGGTGTGAAGGCCAGAGATTTCCAGTGGGACGTGAAGACCCCATGAAACTTTACTGTAGGTTGTTGTTGCAATGTGAGCTTTGTTGCATAGTGTAGGTGGGAGACGCTCAAGCAGAATTTTCGGATTTTGTGTAGTCGCCAATGTAACACCACTTTTCGAAATTTACGTTGCTAACTTCGCAAGAAGGACATCGACAGTTGGACAGTTTGGCTGGGGTGGCACACTGTTGAAAAGATATCAACAGTGCCCAATGGTTGGCTCAACTCGGTCAGAAATCGAGTGTAGAATGCAAGGGTAAAAGCCAGCCTGACTGGATTGATAACAAAATTCAATTCAGAATAGAAATATTGGCCTAGCGAACCTCTATGTCCTCCTTGATGGGGGCTAGAGATGACTAAAAAGTTACTCTGGGGATAACAGAGTGGTCGCGCCTGAGAGCTCATAGTTAGCAATAGCTTTTTTGCTAGTGTTAACGAGCTTATCGACGGCGCGTCTTGCTACATCGATGTCGGCTCTTCCTATCCTGGACGTGCAGAAGCGTCCAAGGGTGTGGGTGTTCACCAATTAAAAGGGATCGTGAGCTGGGTTCACAACGCTGTGAGGCAGTTGGTTTAATATCTACTGGAAATGTTGGTATCTGAAGGGAAGAATCCTCTAGTACGAGAGGAACGAGGGTTCGAAGCCACTGGTGGACCTGTTGTCTAACAAGGCACGCAGGGCAGCTACGCTTTATTTGGATAAGTGCTGAAAGCATCTAAGCACGAAGCCATCCTTGAAAAGAGATACCTTAGAACTCCCATAAAAGATGGGTTTAATGGAGTTGATGTGTAAGTACCAAGCTTCGGCGAGGTATTCAGCATGCAACCTCCAATCGTTCATTAACTCTATGCATGGTTTTTTTCATTTGTTTTTAATTTAGAGAAAATTTATTTTCTCTTTCTTTTTAACAAATTTCATTCACAAATTTTGAGATAGCTTTAGCTATGTTCTTTCATAAATAATTTTTGAGATAGTGTGAGCTATATCCTTAAATAAGAAGATTTATATATTAAATACTCAGTTTCACTAATAAGCGAGGTGATCTCAAATGAAAAAAATAATAGCAATAACCTTAGTTTTGTTGATTGGCCTATTTATGTTAGGTGGATGTGGTTCTTCAGATGTCCAGCAAACTACTGAACAAGAAGAGGGCACAAATCCTGAACCACAAGGAAGCCCATCAAGAACCGGAAGTGCTGTGCCACAACCACCACCATTACCTGAGGATTGATGATAATGAACAAAAAAATATTCATCTTTTTATTATTGATTATATCAGTAAGTTTTGCGTTTCTTGCTGCTGCTGTAGTATCAGAAATTAACCCGCAACAAAGCAGCTCATTAAATTCTGGAAATGGTGCTTGTGAGTATTATCAAAATCAATTTTCTGCTGGAGAAAAAGAGACAGTTACAATAAACGGAGAAACTGTTAATATAGAATATTTGGGAGATAAAAATTGGAAAGTAAATGATTACGAAGGCAAATTACAAAATCACGACTTTTTTACATATAATCAAAATTCAAAATTGAAAGGAATTAGGTTTGATTTTTCTTATATGGCTGACCATCAACCTGGAGGTAATTTTGGTTTAACAGAACAGGATTATTATCCTTGGGACTGTCAAGGATACAGTAAAAGTACAGGAATGATTTCAGAGGTTAAAATTAAGGAAGGCTGGAATTTAGTTCCTTCTAGTATTTCATTAAGAGATTGCTACTATGCTTTAAATGGAGAACTTTGCAAGGATGATGTTTTGGTGAGCTATATCTATATTCCTCCATTAAACGGATATTTTACAGAGGAAGAGTTAGAAAAAGAGTATGAAAGTAACCCTTCATTGAGGAATTACTTTAGTGAAGAAAATGAATTTATCCTTATGAAGTCTTCTAAATGGATTTATGTGAAACCCGGCGCCGGAAATAAAAAAGTAATTGGACGTTTCGGAGCTTATATCCCTTATCGTAACCGATATTTAGATAATGCAGCATTTAGATTAAGTGGTGGTTGGAACTTTTTAATTGTTGATGCCTTTATGGTTTATGATGATAATTGGCAGGAAAACCCATTAAGTATGGATGATATTGCTGGAAGTTGTGATGTAGAAAATGTTTATCTGTGGGACTTTTTTAGCCAACAATGGGCATCAATTGATGGAGAATTTGATGATGATATGGTTGGTTATGGAATTGTTGTTAAGGTAACTAGTGATTGCACTTTAGGATATAGTGGAGGCATAACGCCACCACCACAATTACCTAATTAATTTTATTTTATTGATTGGATTATTTTGCATTGCCAGAGGAATGAAAATGAATAATAAAATATTAATACCAATTACACTAATAATTTTAATTGTTTTTACCTCTCTTGTTTCTGCAACAATGAATATATTAGAAGAATATACTACTGGAAATAAATATGAAGTAGAAGTTAATATTCACACTGGATGGAACATTATAACTGGATTTTATGATGTGAGAGAGATTAAGGGAGACAGTGAGATTAAAAGAGATGATATAAAGGTGATTTGGTATTATTCCCCTGTACAAAAAAAATATCTTCAAATGCATCCAAATATGAATGATGGGGAATTTGAAAGAGATTTTTCCTATTATGGAGATGATTCAATAATGACAAGTGCTAAATGGGTATATTCTGAAAAATCTGGATTGTTAAAATACTCAACTATACGATATGATAAATTAGATAAAAGAAAATTAGCTCAAGGGTGGAATTTTGTTTCTATTACTCCTGAGATGATTGGAAAAGATATAGATGAAATAAAAGGAGATTGTGATGTTATAAATTTATATCATTGGAGTCCAAGGGTACAATCTTTTATAAATGCTTTAGAAAATTTTGATGAGATGACTAGAAATAATGAAAATGCAGGATATGGCTTTATTATGAAAGTTTCAAATGATTGTACACTTGGAGAGGTTAGTAGCTCAATAACTCCGCCACCTACACTACCGGAGGATTGAAAATGAAAAAAATAATAATGCCCGTTGCTTTGACATTTCTGATTAGTTTGTCTATATTTGTAATTGCAGATTTTGACGAGGCGCAAGAATACAAATACCAGGAAATTACCCTAAAAGAGGGATGGAATTTAGTTACAATCTATGCAATAAGAAACGCTGTTGATGTAGATCAAAGTGATTGGGATCGTGAGCAAATGCAAAAACAGAATATTAGGGCCATATTCTTTTATGATTTTAACAATGGAGAATATATAAGAACATATCCAGATATTCAGAGAGATAAATTGCAAACATTCATTAGTCAAATTGACCCAGAAGAGGGCGGAAGTATTGATGATTACTGGAGACTTACAAATTCTGCTATGTGGGTTTATTCTGACAAAAGACAGTCAATTACATTTGGAACCACTGATGGTCCGGCACCCTTGTCATATCTTAAATTGAAATCAGGATGGAACTTCCTTACCATTACACCAGAAATGAAAGGTAAATCTTTAAACGAATTGAAAGGAGACTGCAATATGGATAAAGTCTATCATTTCGAAACCTCTATACAAGAATGGTCCCCAAATTTAGCTAATGATAACTTTATGGATGAAAAACTAACGCAGGATTCTCTTTGGTTAGGTCTTGTAATTAGGGTAACGAATGACTGTAGATTAGGTGGAAGTTCAATTACCCCCCCATCAATCCCTAATTAATTTTTATCTTTTTACTTTGTTGTTCAATCATAAAGTTTTAGAAATAAATTTCTAAACCGTTACCACTTCACTTCGTTCAATGATAAAGTTTAAATAACACTAGTTCTATAATTTCTTCATGAGCATAGACCATCCAAAAACTCCGCTTGAATTAAGGTTATTCGGGGAGAAGGTAATAAGAGATTATAAGTCAAGGAATGAAGTACAACGTAATAATAAAGGGGTTAATCTTCTTCTAAGAAGGTTAAGAACAATAGTTCCTATAAATATTGCATTAGGGGTTATTGCAAGTATTCTTCTGGTATGGTTTGTAGGTTGGGGTTATTTTACTCAGCTGATGCTCTCTGGTATTATCTGGATTACTTTGATTTCTACTGTGATTGGTGCTGTTGTTAGGAAGAAGTGAAAAAGTATTTAAAGAAAATTCTATTTTTGTTCTAATATGATATGTTTAGGTATTGAAAGTACTGCACATACGTTTGGTGTTGGTATAATAGATGATGAGGGGAAAATCTTAGCTAATGTTAAGGATAGTTATACGACTAAGAAAGGGGGGATACATCCGACAGAAGCTAAGAATCATCATATTGAATGTAAGGATAAAGTTGTTTCAGATGCTTTGGAGAAAGCTGGCCTTACTATGAAGGATATTGATTTGATTTCTTTTTCGCAGGCTCCTGGTATGGCTCCTTGTTTGGTTGTGGGGATGGAGAAGGCTAAGGAACTTGCTAAGAAATATAAGAAACCTCTAATTGGGATAAATCACTGCATTGCTCATCTTGAGATTGGCAGGGAGTTATGTGATTGTAAAGATCCTGTAATGCTTTATGCTTCTGGTGCTAACACACAGATAATTGCTTATGAAGGCGGTAAGTATAGAATCTTTGGAGAAACATTAGATAATGGTATTGGTAATTTCTTGGATGGTTTTGCTCGTTATATGGGAATGGGTTTTCCTGGAGGGCCCAAGATTTATGAATTGTCTTTGAAGGGCAAGAACTTTATTGAGCTGCCTTATGTTGTTAAAGGGATGGATGTTAGTTTTGGTGGTATACAGACTAATCTGAAGCAGAAGTATGACTCTGGAAAATATTCTAAAGAAGACCTTTGTTTTTCTTGTCAGGAAACTGTTTTTGCAATGCTTGTTGAAGTAGCTGAGAGGGCAATGGCTCATTGTGAGAAAAAAGAATTATTATTAGGTGGAGGGGTTGCCTGTAATATTCGTTTGCAGGAGATGTGCAGGAAGATGTGTTCTGCTCGTGGTGCAAAATGCTATGTTCCCCCGAATAGTGTTATGGTTGATAATGGGTTGATGATTGCGTGGGAAGGTATTATTGAATACAAGTCCAGGGGTAAGGATAATATTAAGAAGTTAGATATAAAACCTTATGAAAGAACTGATGATGTTAAGGTAACTTGGCGTTAATTCAAAGAATTCTTATATTTTGCCATCTGCTCTGGAGTTAGTTTTGAGAAGATATCTCCACACTCACGGCAGACTATCTCGTCTCTTGTTTTGCTATAGAATATATTATTAGAAGCGCAATCCGGGCAGAATTTTAATGTTGATAAGTCTATTTTTACTTCTTTTGTTTTTGGTGCAGCTTTTTTCTTTACTATCTTTTTAACTGCTTTTTTCCTTGACTTTTTCTTTACCATAGTAATCAGAGCGTTTTATTTTGTTTAAAAATCTTTTGTTTATATTTTAACAACTAACTCTTCAATATCTTCTTCAAAATATTCTGCTTTCCATTCCAGATTAAAGCTTCTTTCAGAACGTCTTTTATGTGCTCTACAGGGATTATTTTTATTTTCTTTAACTGGTCTTTATCTATTATGATATCTTGTAGGTTTGATTTAGGAACTATTACTCTTTTGATGCCTGCTTCAAGAACTGCTTCTACTTTTGAAGATACGCCGCCTATTGGCAAGACATCTCCCCTTACTGATAAGGAGCCAGTCATTGCTGTGTCCTGCCTTACTGGTATATTTTTTAATGCTGATATAACTGAGGTTGCTACTGCAATAGATGCTGAATCACCCTCAACACCTTCGTAAGTCTGCAGGAACTGAACATAGATATCATATTTTTCTTTTAAGTCTTCTCCAAAGTATTTCTTGATTATTGCAGAAACGTTTTTAATTGCTTCTTTTGCAATATCGCCTAATTTGCCAGTTGCTATTATTTCTTTTTCTTTTCCTCCTGGTGTTACCTGTGATTCTATTGGTAAAATGATTCCTGAGTAAGAGTCTTCTCCACCAATAACCGCTAGTCCATTGACTCTTCCTATTTTCTTTCCTTCTGTAACAATAACTTCATATTCCTTTTTTCTTTCAATATATCTATCTGCCAGTTGTTTTTCTAAAGTTCTTGCTATTGTCTTTGCTTCAGCAATATGTTTTTTCTCTACTAGTTTTGCGTTTTGTTCTTTTGCCAGGTCTCCAGCAGCCCTGATTAATCCTCCAAGTTCTCTCAACCTTAATGTTAAATGGTCTTTTCTGTTTGCCATCCTTCTTGCTTCATTAATCATTTCGTTAACTGCTTCTCTGCTGAAATGGGGGATTTTTTTATCTTTTGTAACTTCTTGCGCAACAAATATTGCAATTTTGTTTCTGTTTTCTTCTGTGTCCAGTATTGTGTCTTTCATATAGACTTCATAGCCATAGCCCCGAATTCTTGACCTTAGGGCAGGATGCATATTTTTTACTGTTTCCATGTTTCCAGCTGCAACCAAGATAAAATCACAGGGTACTGCTTCTGTACGTACCATTGCTCCTGCACTTCTTTCTGATTGTCCTGTTATTGAGAATTTCTTTTCTTGGAGTGCTGATAATAGCTCTTGCTGGGTGTGAGGCTGTAATGTAGCTATTTCGTCTACAAACAAGACTCCCATATTGCATTTATGAATCATCCCTGCAACTACCCTTTCATGAGCTGGTGTTCCTAAACCGCCTGACTGAAAAGGATCATGGAGTACGTCTCCTAATAAGGCTCCTGCATGAGCCCCTGTTGCGTCAAAGAAAGGCGCTTGTTTTTTCTTGAAATTATCTACAATTACTTTTGGCATTCCCACCTTTGGAGTGTTCATTCTTCTTCCTAAGTTAAGGAATATAACAAATGCTCCTAAAAAAACCATTCCTCCAAGGAAGAAAGCTGCAAACATTATATCTGAGTTGTAATATTTGCGGGCCCACCATGGAGTTATCATTGAGATGATTACTAAGATGAATAATAAGACATTTTGGTTTTTGAATAATCCCATTGATTGTATCTTTGATTTTGCTACTAAATCACGGCCCTGGCCTGCAGGAACTGTTCTTATCAACGGAGTGTTTTCGTCGTTAGGATTTGGAAAAGATAAAGTATCTGCTAATTTTTCTTTTGGCAATAACTCTGCTAAACCCATACCAAGCATTGATTTTCCTGTTCCTGGTGAGCCGATCAAAAGAACATGACGTCTTTGCTGGGCAGCCTTTTTCATTATCTTTACAGCCATATCCTGGCCCAGTACCTGGTCTATAAGGCTTTTAGGTATTTTAATGTCTGCTGTTGACTTGAATTTCATGTTTGGCATATATATAACAGAATATATAAGTGTTTTTAAAGTTTTTGATTAATAAATTGCTAAATAATTCTCCAAGAAACTAATGTGAATGTAACTAAGAAAAAGGCTAATAATAAAATTATCAAAATCTTAGCGGCTGTCTTTAGCCAGGGAGGTTTAACATACTTAATACCTCCAATAGATAAAACAAAGAAGAGAATAATCCAAACTATTCGATTACCATATAAAATCCCTAACACTACCACAAGCAAAGTAAATAATCCAATTAAAAGTTCTTTAACTGAAAACTTCTTAAGCATAGGATCACCAACAGACATAGCTAAATAATATACAATAAAACACCCTCCAAGCAACATAACAATAACTATACTAACAAAAACTGACTTTATTTCCTGAGATAAATTAACCAATGCTGCAACTACACTTAAAAGAGAGAAAGCTAATAAAGCAATGGTATATCCTTTCATAGTTTTATTACTCTGCTCACTGCTTTCTTTAAGTTCGTTGATAGATTTACTTGTATCTTTAGAAACCTTAAGCATCTTATGTATAGCTAAATTATTTAATTCTGATTGATAAAGAGAAAAACCTTTAGGCCCAATGGAAAAATAAATCTTCCCGTCATCCCTATCATAATTTTTAATTAAGTAACCATTCTCAATTAA
>SDBV01006727.1_pt1 | contig 15838 bp, 12 predicted proteins | sample 2277081 | NCBI WGS metagenome assembly SDBV01 (sample SAMN10402039, study PRJNA504765) | marine sediment metagenome | isolation source: marine sediment core GS10_PC15, 223 cmbsf | place: Arctic Ocean: Southern Knipovich Ridge | collected 2010
GAGGCTGAAATACTCTGGGCAGGAGAGTTTTTTTATAACAGCGACAGGATTGGACTATGAGTGAGTTACGAAACAATGTCGGCGGATTCATTTCGCGAACGATTGCCGAACTGCGTCACGACCGACGCAAGGCAACGGTCCTGGCCGTTCTGACTGTCGCTGCGTGCGTAGCGTTGGGCAACGTGCTGCTCGGCTCGTCCACGCCTGCCCGCGCCACGGCCGAGATTCAGTCGCAGGCCGATCGCGATTTGGCCTCGGCGCAGACGCCGGAACTCGACATGTTTGACGACATGCTGGCTGCCAAGGGGGCCCAGAGCCGACATCAGGCTTATCTCAAGCAGGCCGGCCATGAGATTGTGCGCGACCTGTTCGAGCCGAATCCTGAGTTCTTCCCCCCCGAGCAAACCCCCCGCGAATCCAGGCCTACTGTGCTGGTCGAAGAGAGCGAACACGACGCCATACAGTCTCATCGGCGGGCGATTTTGGCCGATGCTCAAGCCCTTGTGCTACAGAGCACAGTAATTTCTTCGACGCCCAAAGCGATCGTCAATGGGCGTCTAATGACCATTGGTGAAAAGATTAACGGCTTTGAACTGGTCGCCGTGACACCCCGAAAATGCAAATTGAGCAAAAAAGGTGTGATCGTGGTCCTGAAGTTGAGCAAGTGACGACACGATAAAGACAATCGACGCACCTGAAGTGTCGATTGGCGTGGATAATCGAGTACCCCCGGCCGCTTGTGATGTGGCCGCCCTAGTAAGGAGTATCGTAATGAACAATTGGAAGATCATCTGGACCCCCTTCAAAACCGCCGCGTTGGCGGCCGCTCTCATTGGCTTACTGGCCAGCCCGGCCTTGGCACAAGTCGAAGCTGAAGTCGAAGCCCCGGATACTGATTCGTTGGGTGCGCCCGTTCGACGAGGCGATTCGGACAGCTTTGAAATTCACGTGCAGGGCGCCGATTTGCGCGGCGTGCTGCAACTGCTCTCAACGCAAGGGCGAAGGAACATCGTCGCGACGAAAGAGGTTTCCGGCAGCGTGACGGCCGACCTTTACGACGTGACGTTCGAAGAGGCCCTCGAAGCCGTTCTTCGAAGCACGGGCTTCAAGCACCAGGTCAAGGGCAACTTCGTCTACGTCTACACCAAGGGACAGTACGACGCGGTCCTCAAGGAAGAACGCCAGCGTATTATGCGCGTATTCCACTTGTCGTTTATAACCGCCAATGACGCAGAGGCCATGATCCAGCCGGTGCTGAGCGACGATGGCGAAGTGGCGCTGACCCCCAGCGCCGAAACCGGCATCGGCACCAGTGATTCTGAAGCGGGCGGAAACGACTACGCCACCGTCGATATCCTCATCGTCAAGGACTACAAGGAGAACATCGAGGAAATCGAAGAGATTCTCCGCGCACTCGACGTCAAGCCCGACCAGGTCCTGATCGAAGCGACCATTCTGCGGGCTACCCTGACCGAGAACAACGATTTGGGTATCGACTTCAACGCCTTGGGCGGTGTGGATTTCAGCGATTTTGCAGCCATGACCGATCGTGTGACGGATATAGCCACCGCAGCAGCGCCCATTAGGACGCCGCAATTCGGCGTAGACACCGCTTTCAGCGGCGCCGTACCGGCCGGCGGTTTGACGCTAGGCTTCATCTCATCGCACGTGTCGCTGTTCATCCGTGCGTTGGAGTCGGTCACCGATACGACCGTTCTGGCCAACCCGAAACTGCTGGTGATGAACAAGCAGCGCGGCCAGATCATGATCGGTAATCGTGACGGTTACAATACGACGACCATCACCGAGACGATCGCCACGCAGAGCGTGCAGTTCCTCGAAACAGGCACGCGGCTGGTGGTGCGACCCTTCATCGCCAAGAACGGCTACATCCGCATGGAGATCCACCCGAAGGATTCGTCCGGTAGCGTCTCGCTGGTTGGCACGTCGGCCTTGCCGTCGGAAACAACCACTGAAGTTACCTCGAACGTTCTCATAAAGGACGGCCATACCATCGTGATCGGCGGCCTGTTCCGCGAGTCGACCAAGAACGGTCGGGCGCAGGTTCCGATTCTCGGCAACATTCCGTACCTCGGCTCGATGTGGCGCAGTACCGCCGATGAAACCAAGCGCGAAGAGATCATCATCCTCATCACGCCGCACATTGTCCAGCAGCCAGACGACGAGATGACCAGCGAAGAGATCGGCAACGAGATGGAACGCTTCCGAGTCGGACAGCGCAAGGGTCTGCGATGGTGGGGTCGTTCGCGACTTGCCCAGACTCACATGCGTTGGGCTCGGCGCGAACTTGCAGCCGGTAACATAGACAAGACTCTGTGGAATTTGGACATGGCCCTGTCGATGCAGCCGCGACTGGTTGATGCGATCCAGATGAAAGAACGCCTGACCAACAAGGTCTACTGGGCCGACCAGGAACGCGTCTCGGCCGCCAAGTATATCATCCAGCAGATGGTGATGCAGGAACTCGGCAAGCCCGTCGAGCGAATTATCTCGATCGGTAAGCCGCGTGACGCCAAGAACGTCGAGCCGGCAGTTCGCGAGGCCTTCGGTATTGGCGAGCAATTTGAAGATCCGCTGCCAGTGGGCCCGCCCATACAAATGATCCCGGTCGAGAACCTCGCTCCTGCCGAAAAGACAGAGACGGAGAAGTCGTCTTGTGTCAAGTCGGCGTCCAAGTCCCACGGGAAGTCGACTTGTGCCAAGTCGGCGTCCAAGGCCCACGGGAAGTCGGCTTGTGTCAAGTCGGCGCCCGAGGCCAAAGAGGAGTCGACGTTCGTAAAGCCGGTGTTCGAGGCCAAAGAGGAGTCGACGTTCGTAAAGCCGGCGCCAGAGGCCAAAGAGGAGTCGCCTTTTGTAAAGCCGGTGTTCGAGGCCAAAGAGGAGTCGCCTTTTGTAAAGCCGGCACCCGAGGCCAAAGAGGAGTCGCCTTTTGTAACGCCGGCGCCCGAGGCCAAAGAGGAGTCGCCTTTTGTAACGCCGGCGCCCGAGGCCAAAGAGGAGTCGCCTTTTGTCACGCCGGCGCCCGAGGCTAAGGAGGAGTCGACGTTCGTCAAGGCTGCACCGGCTGACAAGGCCGACACCAGTTCCGACGACGAAGTCGAGGAAGTGGCGGTGGAAGAGTCCAGCGACTGACCAACGGTTATTGGGAATTCTGCAAAATAAATGGAATGCAACGTAGGTAGAGCTTTTTCATGATAGTTGTCGCAGCAGTGCGTAGCGAGATGCCTTGGAGCAAGGACGGCGAAGCAGGCATGGCCGTGCCATGTCGATGCAGCCGGACGATGGACCAAGGTATTGCAGTAGCAAGGATGCGACAAAAAATGTGAAAACTGCTCAAGAGCCATGAGGAGCTCATCATGAACAAGAGATTAATCACGATATCAATGATTTTAGTTGCCTGTGCCGGCTGCGGACAGAAAAGCGTTCCGCAGGCCACGGAAGAAGCGTACGGCCGCTGGTATCGAACCCGCGCCATGATCCTGCATGGCGTGGCCCGGGAACTTTTCGAATCGGGTCAGTTGGATAAGGCGCGGTCGAAGATTCTCGAATCGCTTGCCCTGGACGAGACGTACTCGCAGGGAAGGATTCTTTTGGGCAAGATATACATCGAGAAGGGCGAATTCTCTTTGGCGGTCAGTGAGCTCAGCAGGGCCCACCGTGAACTGCCCAAGTCGTCCGAGGTGCTTTTCGTGCTCGGCGTGGCCCAGGAGAAAGACGGCCAGTTGGACGACGCTCTGATCAGCTATCGACGCTGCCAGGCGTTGGACGGATCGAACATCGAGGCCGTGATGGCGGCGACGGAAGTGCTCGCCACCCAAGGCCGCACCCGCCAGGCCCGGCTGTATGTCGAAAGCTATTTCTCCATCGCGGACGGCGAAGCGGGCATCTATGAACTGGCCGGTAGGCTGGCCATGATGGAAAAAGACTACGAGGCGTCAGCATCGTATTACGAGCAGGCGCACGATCTCGATTTCAAGAATGTCCGGTACGTCGAATCTTTGGCCAAGGCGCAGTTTTTTTCCGGCTTCTACCGCCATGCGGTCTTGAACCTCGAGCAACTGACCGACACGGAAGACTACCAGGCCGGGGCATGGGTCTACACGATGCTGGGCGATTGCTACATGGCTACAAATCGGCCTCGCAAGGCCCGCGATAGCTACTATCGCGTGACCGAGCTTTCGCCATCGGACCCCGGCGCCTGGGCGAACCTGGCCAAGTCGGCCCTGCGGATCAAGGACGTTTCGCGAGCGATCCTGGCGGCCCGGCAGGCACTGGCGCTCGACGCCCGTTTCCTGGAAGGATCGCTGGTGCTCGGCTACGCACTGCTTCGGGACGGTCAGGTCAATCGCTCGGTAAATTTGCTGTCCGAGGCGACCGTTGACCATCCCGCCAGCGCCGAGTTGCAGTGTGTGCTCGGCAGGGCGTATGCGGCTCGTGGCGACGGCGCCGATGCTATGCGGTGCTACGCGATGGCCCTGGAAATCGAGCCAGACAACCTGCTAGCGCGGGAATTGCTGAGCGGCCCCAAGGCCAGGTAACAGCAAGTTAGCTGGGACCGGAGTTTTGCCGAAGTTTGATCCGTAATTTGGAATAATATCTCGGCGAGCGGAGAGCTCATCCTGGGTTCTCCGCCCGCAAAGTATCTGACAGTAGGAGGCGTTGGAGGTGACGGTTACAAAGCGCATGGGACTGACCGGTCTGGTCGTACTGACGCTTAGCGCCTGCGTAGCCTACCTCGCGGCGATCCTGGCTATCGGGGAGCGATCCACACTTGACGTGACCTTCAACGGGCTTTTGCTGGCTTTGGTGGCGGGCATGATGGGGGTGGCGTTGTTGGTGTTCTATCGCAGCGTCAGGCAGGCATCGCGAGCGATGGCCGACCAACTCGACAACATGACTCGCTCGGGCCAGATCGGCCTGGTGATGGATAATTCGGGCGAACTTTCCGTTATCGCCAAGTCGATCAATCAGTTCCTTACCGGCGTCAAATCGCAAACAGATCGGCTTCGTGCCGAAAGCCGCGAGATGCAAATCTACTCGCGAATCGCCGACGCCGAGAAGCAGCATACCGAGGCCATCATATTCTCGATTTCCGAGGCGGTAATCGTCACCAACCGCTTTGATGAGCTGGTCTTGGCCAATGAAGCCGCCGAGAAACTGCTGGGCTTCCGCCTGGCAGGCAGCCTGAGAAAAAATATCGACCAGGTCATCTCTGACGGCACGCTGGTCAGGCTGATTCGCGAGACGCGAAGCGGGGGGCAGAACGCCGGTCGCAAAATTGTCGAGCATTCCATCGAGCATAAGGGTTTGGAGCGGACATTCAGCATTACGTTGAGTTGCGTTCTTGCGCCAAGCCAGGATGTGTCCGGTGTGGTGGTCGTCTTACATGACGTTACCCGCGAGAAAGAAATCGGCCGAATGAAGACCGATTTCGTCTCGAACGTCTCGCACGAACTGAAGACTCCGCTGGCTTCGATCAAGGCGTACATCGAGATGCTCATCGACGGGGAAGCCGACGACGAGCGAACCCGCAACGAGTTTTATGAGACGATTTCGATCGAGACCGATCGCCTGCACCGTTTGATCGAGAACATTCTGAATATATCTCGCATCGAGTCGGGCATGGTGAAGGTCATCCGCGAGCCGGTCAGCCTGACGGCTATCGCCAAGCAGGTGCTGGACGTTGCCGCTCCGCAGGCGAAGCTCAATAACATTAATCTGATCGAGCGGCTGGCGCCGGTCTGTGACCAGATCGAGGCCGACCGTGACATGATTTTTCAGGCGGTGCTGAATCTCGTTTCCAATGCGATTAAATACACGCCTGCCGGCGGATCGGTCACCGTATCGGTGGTAACCGACGAGCGCCGGAACATGGCGGTATGCGACGTCAGTGACACGGGAGTCGGCATTCCCGCCGATAATATTGGCCATGTTTTCGATAAGTTCTATCGAGTAGAGGCGAACAAAAAAATCGCCAAAGGCACTGGGCTGGGGCTCACGTTGACGAAGCACATTATTGAAACGGTTCACGACGGCAAGCTGTCGGTTCGAAGTACGGAAGGCAAGGGCAGCACATTCGGGTTTGAGCTCCCGATATTGACCTAGTGTCTCTGCCTGCTGGCAGATCGCACCGTTAGAAACGAGGCTGAGTGATGAGTAAGAAAATATTGGTCGCCGACGACGAGGCCCACATTCTTCACATTGTGTCGATGAAACTTCGCAACGCCGGATATGACGTAATCACGGCTGAGGACGGCGAGGAAGCGCTCGATCTGTGCCTCTCCGAAAAGCCGGACCTCGTCATCACCGATTATCAGATGCCCATGATGAACGGCATGGAGATGTGTAAGGCACTGCGAACGAACCCGGAAACATGGAACATTCCCGCGATCATGCTGACGGCTCGTGGGTTCGATATAGGACCCGACGAGATGCTGGACGCGGGCATTGTGGCTATTCTCGATAAACCGTTTTCTCCGCGAGAAATACTGATGCGTGTCAACGATCTGCTTGGTACGCCTAGTGAGGTTCCTGCCAAAGAATCATGATGAATACTCGAACGGACAATAAGTTACTCGCCGGCCGCCTGAACGCTGACGACTTTGCGCAGTTCAAATCGATGTTATGCGATATTGAACTGAATCTGTCGGTCTGGGATTCCAACGGCACAGAGGTCTTGCCGCTGGAATCGTTCTGCGATTTCTGCAGGACGATCGACTGCGCCGGCGGAGACTGCAGCGAATTGGCTCGCGGATTGGCCGGGCGATGCGTTTCGCAGGACGCCCCACAGCACGTTCGTGCGGCGAACGGTTGCTGCGTGCAGGGCGTGCCCATTCGCCAGAAACGGCGAGTGCTCGGAGCGGCCGTGACTTGCTTCCCGCCAGTCGAGAGCCTGGATGAGGAGTTCCTCTGCCAGCTCTGCTCCTGGCTGAAACTCGACCGGGAGGTGATCACCCGGCAGGCCAAGTTGGTCGTTCGTCACAAGGTGTCTCAGGCTGAAGATTTTCTTAGCCTGATGGATTGGGGATTCGAGCAGTGGCAGCACCGGCGCACGGCCGAGAAGGAACTCGAAAACCTCTCGGTGAATCTGGCGACGACGTATGAAGAGTTGTCGTTGCTCTACCGTGTCAGCGGCTACATGCGAGTCAGCCAGGCGCATGACGAGTTTCTTCAGAGCATCTGCAATGAACTGATCGACGTAATGAATATCGAGGCTGCGGCGGCTGTCGTCTTTGCGCACCCGGCTGGCGCGGAAGACGAATTGACGTTCGCAGGCGAGTGCGGCCTGAGTGATTCCCAGCTTCGCGCACTCGTTCTGGACGACCTGGCTCCGCGTTTCTGGTCTGACAATCGTGGGCTGGTGCTCAACAAATATCATCCTCACGGGTCGCTGCTGGGCGTAACGGCCGTGCGTAATGTCATTGCGACGCCGCTGGTGACCGACGACGAACACCTTGGCGTCTTGATCGGCGTGAATAAGTCGGGCGAGTTTGATAGCGTTGATTTGAAGTTGATCAACGCCATCGCCAGCCAGGCGTCGGTGTTCCTGTCGAACAATCGCCTCTATGCCGATCTGCAGGAACTGCTGATGGGCGTGTTGCACGCACTGACGGCAACTATTGACGCCAAAGACCGTTACACTTGCGGCCATTCTCAGCGTGTTGCACTGCTTTCCAAGCGTCTGGCCGAGGAGTGCGGCTTCGGCGCCGATCGGGTACAGCAGATTTACCTGGCCGGGCTCCTGCACGACATCGGCAAGATCGGCGTGCCCGAGGCTATTTTGTGCAAGAAGGGTAAGCTGACGGACGATGAATACGAGGCCATGAAGCATCACCCGGCAATTGGCGCTAAGATTCTCGGCGGCATTCGTCAACTCGATCACGTGATTACCGGCATTCTCAATCACCACGAGCGTCCGGACGGGCGGGGTTATCCCAACGGGATCGGGGGCGATGACGTGCCGATCGAGGGTCTGATTCTAGCCCTTGCAGACGGATTTGACGCCATGACCTCCGACCGAACCTATCGCAAGGGACTGCCGATCAGTGAGGCCCTTGAAGAAATTCGGCGAAACTGTGGCACACAATTCGACGCGGAATTGGCCGAAAAGTTTCTTGCCATCGATCTGAAAGAGTTTGTTCAGGAGATTCGCCGCCCGGCGAAAATGGTCTTCCCGACCTAAAGGAACCTAACGTGCAAATACAGTCTGAAAGTTACGGTCATGCTGCAATCCTGATACTCGAGGGCGAGCTCACCGAAGACTCGCTCGGCGTGTTATCCCAGGCGGTGGATCATCAGTTGGATAATCCGGATGTAGTCGACCTGGTGCTGGATATGCAGAAGACCCCGTTCGTCGACAGCGCCTCGCTGGAGTATCTCCTGGATCTTCAGGAGCGGTTAAACGAGCGCCTGGGACGCGTCAAGTTCGTCAAAGTCGACGAGTACTTGCGGAAAATTCTGGAGATTACCCGGCTCGATGCGGTCTTCGAGGCGTTTGATGACGTGCCCTCGGCCATCAAGGTAATGCAGGGCTAGCCACGGATACAAAGGGCGAGGTAATAGACATGCTGGCCATCGGATCACATCAGAAATTGCAACTGGGTCAATTGTTGGTCCAAAACGGCTGCCTGAGCCAACAGAATCTGGATGAGGCGCTGGAATATCAAATTGTTCACGGCAGCCATCTGCTGCTGGGTGAGGTGCTGGTCAAGCAGGGGTATTGCAGCGAAGAGCAGATCACCGAGTCGCTCGCGGTCGAGTATGAATTGCCGTACGCCAAGGTCTCTCCGCGCATTGCCGATCCGAAGGTGATCGATTTACTGGCGAGGGAGTTTCTCGACCGCCACACCGTCTTGCCTCTATTCAAGGTGCGTAATCAGCTAACACTGGCCGTCACCGAACCGGCCAACGTATTTCTCATCGAGGAGGTCGAGCGAATAACAGGCCTCGAAGTACAAGTCGTCTGTGCGACCGCCAGAGGCATTCGCTCCACGCTGGAAACGCACCTGCCGGCCGCAAATGTTTTCGTGATCGATGACATCTTCGATGAAGGCGGAGACGCCGATCTGTCGCTCGTCGAGCCTCGCAGCGAGGACATTACCGATCTGGAAATGATCGCCGAAGGTTCGCCAGTGGTCAAGCTGGTCAACTATCTCATCTACAACGCCGTTCGGGAGGGGGCTTCGGACATTCACATCGAGCCGGACGACAATACGTTGCGGGTTCGCTATCGAGTGGACGGTCGGCTGTACGAAAAGCTCCGCCCACCGGCCAAGATGCTTCCGGCGATCGCCAGCCGGGTCAAGATCATGGCTTCGCTGGACATTGCCGAGCGGCGCCTTCCGCAGGACGGCGGCATCCACATTATGATGGACGGCCGGCCGGTCGATCTGCGAGTCAGCACGCTGTCCGGCCAGCATGGCGAGAAGGTCGTCATCCGAATCATCGACAATCGCAACGTGCTGGTGAACCTGGAGAAGCTGGGGTTCGACTACGAAATGCTCAAGCAGTACCGCAAGCTCATCGCATCGCCGAACGGGATGATCCTGGTGACCGGCCCGACCGGCAGCGGCAAAAGCACGACCCTGTACAGCGTGCTGAAAGAACTGAACGGCGACCAGATCAATATCTGCACCGTGGAAGACCCCGTCGAGTTCAACCTGCCGTGGGTGAATCAGTTCCAGGTGAACGAAAAGGTGGGCTTCACGTTCTCAGGCGCGCTGCGTTCCCTGCTGCGGCAGGACCCGGACGTAATCATGGTGGGCGAAATCCGAGACGGCGAAACCGCCAAGCTGGCCATCCAGTCGGCGCTGACCGGGCACCTCGTGCTTTCGACGCTCCACACCAACGACGCGCCAAGTGCAATCACGCGGCTGGTCAACATCGGCATCGAACCGTATCTGGTGGCAGCAGCCCTGGAGGGCGTTCTCGCCCAGCGCCTCGTGCGAAAAATTTGCACCCACTGCAAGAAGCCTTACGAACCGGCCATCAATATTCGCCGCGCCGTCGAGCGGGTCACCGGCGAAGTCGAGACGTTCTACCGGGGCGATGGCTGCTCGAAGTGCCGCAACACAGGCTTCAGCGGGCGAATCGGCATCTACGAACTTTTGGTCCCATGCGACGAAATGCGGGATCGCATCACGGCCTCGCCGTCGATCAACGAACTGCGGAAAATCGCCACAGACGGCGGGATGGTCACTCTGAGGTCCGACGGCATGAGTAAGGTCAAGGCGGGATTGACCACCGTCGAGGAAGTAATGCGAGTATCCGCGGCCGGCTGATTGCAGGAAATCCAGACACATGCCAACGCAAACTTATCGGGACCGACACACCAAAGAACGCTTCGAGCGGCGACAGTCATCCGGCGAAGCGGCCGGCCGTTCGCGCCACGGCCACGACGAAGCGGACTCTGGCGTTTCGTCGCAATCGCAAGCCGCCCCGGCCGAGTCATTCGTTGCAGAAAGTCGACGAAGGGTCAAGCCCGACGAGGTGATCTACTTTGCGACGCAGTTGGCCGTGATGGTCGATACGGGCGTGCCGCTTTCGGAAGCGCTCGACGCCATCTCGGGCCCCAGTTCCAGCGGGGCGATGGACGAAATCGTCGAAGACCTCTCATTGCGGGTCAAGAGCGGAGTGGAATTTTCGGCGGCCTTGGCGGCCTACCCGAACGTTTTCAATCAATTGTTCGTCTCGCTGGTCAAAGCGTCCGAAGCGTCCGGCACGATGGGCGAGATGCTCCAGCGGGTGAGCGATTACATGGAACATCAGCGTCAAACGCGAAAGCAGGTCAAAGGCGCCCTGACCTACCCGGTCTGCATGCTGAGCTTCTGCGTGCTGGTTGTGGCGGCTCTGCTGGCGTTCGTCCTGCCGCGCTTCGAGCAGATATATGCGGGCAAGGGCGCCGTGCTGCCGCTGCCGACTCGGTTGCTGATGGCCATGAGCCGCGGGTTGGTGAATCACTGGCAGATGGTGATTCTCGCTCTGGTGGGCGCCGCTGGCTGCCTGTGGTTTTATCTCCAGAGCAGTTCCAGCCGGCGACTGATCGACGCGTTACGCATCCGCATGCCCATTCTTGGCCCGATGTACCGCAAGGCGTACCTGGCCCGATCGCTGCGCACCATGGCCACCATGATTTCGACGGGCGTGACCATGCTAGACGGGCTGGCGATTACCGCTCGAGTCGCTGGAAATATGCACTATGAGAAGATCTGGCTGAATCTAGCCGATGCAGTAAAGGACGGAGCTACACTTTCCGGGCAATTGCTTCAGTGCCCGCTCATACCACGGACGGTTACGCAGATGATTGCCGCCGGCGAGAAAACCGGCCAGCTTTCGACCGTGATGAATCGCGTCGCGAAATTCTGCGAGGACGAGCTGGACGTGTCGATCAAGACCGTCACCAGCCTCATCGAGCCGCTCATGATCATCATCATGGGATTGCTGGTTGGCGGAATCGCGCTCGCACTGCTGCTGCCGATTTTCAGCATGTCGAACGTCATTGCCAATTAGAAAAATAACAGAATCACACTGGCCGAGTTAGTACAGTCGGCAAGTGTTTCGAGACAAAATAGCTGGAGGGAGATGCGGGTTCGCCCGCATGACAAAGGGGAAGGACGCGGCCGCCGTGGTCAATAGCCTCGGACTACCGTCCTTACTAGGGGCGGGGGTGGGTTGGCTTGTTCGGCGACCTGCCCCCGCTTTTCTTTTGCGCAGGGTTGCCCTCCCCACCCTGTACATGTCCCGGCTGGCGGGTAAAATGATTCCATGGCGAAGCGTGACTACTACGAAGTGCTCGGCATTGGGCGAGACGCCAGCGAAAAGCAGATCAAGGCTGCCTATCGCAAGCTCGCGCGCAAGTTCCACCCGGACGTAAGCAAAGACAAGGACGCCGACGATAAGTTCAAAGAGACGACCGAGGCTTACGAAGTGCTCTCGGACGGGCAGAAGCGGAAAATGTACGATCAGTTCGGCCATGCGGGCCCGCGATCGCCGTTCGGCGCAGGGCGCGGGGGGCAAGCCTGGCCCGGCAGGGCGGGTGGCGTCGACGTCAGCGATTTTTTCGCAGGGGGCGGCGGGGCCGGCGGATCGAGCTTTATGGGCATGGGCCTGGACGACATCCTTTCGGCTCTGCGGGGAGGGCGTTCGCCCCATCGGGCTCGCAGTGCACCCAAACGCCGCGGCGCAGACATCAACTACGACGTCAACGTTGACTTTATGCAGGCGGTGCATGGCATGACCATGACGCTTCGCATGCAAACGCCCGGCCCGGCCAGCAAGGAAGAAACCCTGCAGGTGCGCATACCGGCCGGCGTGAAGGAAGGCTCGAAAGTCCGCGTCCGCAGCAAGGGCCAGCCAGGCCCAGCCGGCAGCGGCGACCTGTACATCATCGTGCACGTCGGGCCGCACCCATATTTCCGCCGCGAAGGCAACGATATTTATGTGGACGTTCCGATCAGTCTGACAGAGGCTGCTCTTGGCGCGAAAGTCGACGTGCCGACCATCGACGGAATGAGCACGGTGACGATTCCGCCCGGTACGGGCAGCGGAAAGCGCCTGCGCCTGCGAGGCAAGGGAGTAGTCCCGCCCGGCAAGGGAGTCCGAGGCGACCACTATGTCGTCCTTCAGGTCGCTCCGCCCGCCAAGCTTTCGGACCATGGGCGTGAACTGCTTGAAGAGTTTCGCCAGTGCGAAACCGAAGACCCAAGGAGCCAGGTTCCATGGAAATAGACTCCGAGCGAGCCGGCGGAAATATCAGCCAGATTATCTTGATCGTACTGCTTGCAGTGATGGCGGGCGGGCTGTTTGTCGTGACGGCCATGGCGGCCAATCTTGCCGGCGAAGTCGATAATATCGATCAGCGGCGGGTGCTGGCGAGAATCGCGTGGGTGGCGATTTCGCTGATGGGTTTGGCGCTGGTGCTGCTGCTGTGGACGGTCATGCGTTATTTCCGCTCGCGAATGCAACTTGGCCAACACCACGAGCCTACCCCCTACGTCGATGCCTGGTCGCTGGCCGGCAAACGCATGAAAGTGCCCACCGAAGAAGATGACGAGGACGAAGAGGGCTACGATTCCGACGAGTCGCTTTAGCACAGCCCAACCGAGCGGTTTTTCAAATGAGTGTCTAATTGAGCGGTTATTCTCATGAGTGCCTAACCAAGCGATTCATGTTACCCAGCTAGCCGCGAGCGCCTGAGCGAGCGGTGTCTTTAAGAAACAACAGCAACCGCTTACTCACGTGCGCGGCTAGTTGCAGCGCTTTCGGAACACTTGCCGTGAGCGACGTCGCCTCAGAATCGTCATAGCTCCGAAACCGAGCATCGCCAGGGTGGCAGGTTCGGGCACGGCCGTGACTGTCAGCACGGTAAACCCTGCCAGGTCGCCTTCAGTGAGATAATCCAGCGCGTAATCCTCGCCGTACGTCGCGCCGGAAATATGTGCCCAATCCGATATCGAGTCTTCCCAGTACCGAATCTCATCCGTACCTTCGACCAGCTCCAGAAATACAGGCAGTGATTCGGCGGCCTGACCCATCAGCGCCAGCATCCCGCCGCTCGCCATGTTGATGAAGCTGTCCCCATCGAAGTAGGTGTCGATGGTCAGCGTTCCACTCACACTGACCAGCCCGCCATTGGCGATATTCAGCGTGCCGGCGCCTTTATATCCGACACGTAGGTCGCCACTGTTAGTCCACGCCGAGCCGTTCCCATCCACAACGACATTGCCATTCGAGTCAGTACCATGGCCTACTGTTCCGGACGCACTGCTGACCACACCGCCATCTGTGATATTCAGCATACCTGTGCCATCAGAACCTACTCTGATCCACGCTGCGTCTATTTGCGAACCTGGGCCACTTACCATTACTTCGCCAGTGGAGTCACGATTAGAGGCGATTATTATGTCGTAATCACTGCTGACGATGCCGCCGCCTGTGACTTGCAGCGTTCCGTCACCGCTATAGCCGACTTCCAGTCTACGGTTTAATGTCCACTTCGAGCCATTTCCGTCCACCGTGACCTCACCCGTCGCGCTGGTAGAATGGCCGATGCTACTGTACCCCGTCTCAACCTCGCCGCCATTTATGATTCTCAGCGTTCCGCTGCCGTAATCGCCGACAACAATATTAGGGAGTTCGCCACCAACGACTAATCCAGAGACGGACCAGGACGAGCCGGCGCCATCGACTGTCACCGTGCCCGTAGAGCCGGATTTGTATCCGATGTAGCCCTGATCTGAAGTCAGCGCCACCCCGTTGGAAATGACAAGCGACCCGCTGCCTGTCATCCCAGCGCCGAGAAGACCATTGTTCTCATACTCCAGTTGGATCGTGATGTTTTGGCCAGGCTGACTGTCGAGCGTGAAGGTCTGCGAAAGGGCGTCGTTGCTGTCGAAGACCAGGTCCACGTCACTCACCAGCCCACCGGTATGGATCGTGCCCGTCCCCGTTAATTGGGAATCTTCCGCCATAAGCGAGCCAGTGTTGAGCGTTCCACCATCAAAATGAATCTCGCCGGTACTTTCGCCGATGGCTAACCATGTGAAGCCTTGTACGTCTACGGTGCCTCCGTTGGTGATATTCAGCGTACCGCTGCCAGTCCTGGCGATAATGAGATCGCCAGTATTCGTCCACGTCGAGCCGTTTCCATCCACAGTGACAACGCCCGTCGAGCCAGCATAGTCGCCGACACGGCCATCGCTATTGCTGACCGCGCCGCCGTTGGTAATGTTCAACGTGCCGTTGCCATATACCCCGACAGAGAGATTGCCTGTATTCGTCCACGACGAACCGTTTCCATCCACTTCACACGTCGAATCGTGCCAGAGCCCGATATGTGCATCATAACTGCTGACAGTACTCCCGTTGGTGATATCCAGCGAGCCGTTTCCCGTGAAGCCGACGAGGATACGCGTGTTTGCATCCCACGTGTTTGGATCGGTGGGTATGACTTCGCCGGTCGTTGTAATTTCGGCGTAGGCCGGGGTGGCGGTGATGCACGCAAATAGGAAAACAGTAATACCGAAACGGTAGGTCCACCGAGATGCGTTGAGCATTTATTTGCCTCCCTGTGAGCGGTTCACGCTCTACCAATAACGAACATGAGGAGTTACTGCCGGATTGATCGAGCATGTTTGGGGGACATTACCGGCCCCGAGCGTGAGCAATCGAGCAACTCCGTTTCATGAGCGGCCCATGCCCAATCTGTCGCATTTCAACTTGCTGCGGCGTCGGCCGGCGGCGTCATGCTCCATCGACAACCTGAGAAGGTTGCCTGCTTCGCACTCCTTGTCGGCCTTGTCCTCACGGCGTTGATTCTGCGACATCTAGATCATGAACAACTCTAACTTCTCTAAGCGACTGTGATATTACACCGCTATTGCTGATTTGTCAAGGATTTAGTTCGCGTATTGTAGGCCGGGTCTTGACCCGGCGGGATTTTGGCCGGTGGTCGGGGTAATGTATCGCAAACAGAGGTGCCACCTTCAAGCAGAACGAAGTGAATGCTTGTGGGTGTTCATCGGACTCGAATCAATGATCGCTTAAAGTGTGAATGTAATTCCCCGGAGCACCCACAAGCTCCGCGACACTCCGTGCCGCTTCGCTTGAAGGTGGCACGCTGGATATGAAGTTTAATGTGCTCGCACCCGAGCGCGGCGGAGCCGTCAGTTCCGCCGGGATGATATAAAACACATGGCCACGCTTGTGTATGTTGCAATGAGATGGGTTACAGGTGTTGAAGAGACATAGGTAACACCTTGGAGCATGGTATTGTCCTTTTCGGAGCGTAGCGACGGAAAGGACAATACCATGCCGTGGA
>SDBV01006728.1_pt1 | contig 15837 bp, 19 predicted proteins | sample 2277081 | NCBI WGS metagenome assembly SDBV01 (sample SAMN10402039, study PRJNA504765) | marine sediment metagenome | isolation source: marine sediment core GS10_PC15, 223 cmbsf | place: Arctic Ocean: Southern Knipovich Ridge | collected 2010
GGCAGGACCACTTACCCAAACAATTCTGCCTTTAGCTACCATTTAATTTCCTATTCCGAATTTGGTTGCAATTTCTTTTCTTATTAAAGGCTTCATGCGTTCAAGTCTTGCATCTATTGTGTTATTAAATGTCGTCGAACCATCTTTAGACTTTACTTGTACTCCACCTAAACAATCAATTGTTTCAGATGACAATTCTGATCCAGAAAATTTTGATAGTAATGGTTCTACAATTCCTTTATCTTTAGAATTAGTATACACAATAACATCAGTTGTTCCTAATGCTGATGTAGATTCATCTAAAAGATTATTTATTAATTTAGAATAATTCTCATTACGATTTGCTGAACTAATTTTTTCTATAGCTTTATCAAAAACTTTTTCAACAGATTCTTCAACTAGTAAAAGTTGTTTGTTCCTTGATTCTAAATCTGAGCTTCCAATAATCTTTTTTTCAATTTTTTCTGATTCTTTTTTTCCTTCATCGATAATTCTATCATATTCTTGTTCCAAAGAATTAAGTGATTTAGATAAAGTTTCTTTAGATTCTTCAAATGAGTTCTTTAGACTGGTTAATAGTTCGTTTTCTGTCTGATTAAGAATTTTGTCAACGGTTTTTTCTAATCTAGAATCAGAAGTCAACGTTGTGCGTTTCTATTGATATTGGATTTTAATGTTTGGAACAGTAAAATTGTTTGAGAACCCATTTTGAATTTCTGATAAATAATTGGGAATGCTCTCTTAGAAAGATTTTAAACCGTGGTCAAAACCGTTGGTAGTTAGTGGCAGTTGCAGATCTTGTTGTGGGAACAGTTGTCTTACCCAGGACAGAATCTCCAATGGCTGTTTCACGTCTAGCAGAATTAGACTGGTTTCATAAAATCGAAACAGAAAATGAAACTGTAACTCCTGAAATTGATGACCTTCTATTAAGAGCCCAAAAAATGTACCAATCTATCGAGGATGTAGTAAAAGGACTAAAAATTCCCCTCAGAGTTGGCATTATGGAAATTCTTTTCAAAGGAACTGTGATTAAGAAACGAAAGTATGAGCTAAATGAAATTGATAGTATGATTAATGATTTGGAGAAACAGACTCCAGATGTTATTTCCAAAGCTGCAAAGATGTTAGAGGAGGATGCAGAAACAAAACGTTCTCTAGATGAGTATACCTCTCTTAAAGAAACTCTTCAAGTAGTAAACAAGCTGAACATTGACCTAAGCAACTTTGGATTTATGAAATATTTTTACACAAATCTTTTTGTTATAAATTCGTCTGACTATGGGGAAATTGCTCGTTCTTTAGAAGACATTATCAGCTACAAATATGATTTAGCTTCTAAAGACAAGTCAGCAGTCATTACGATTTGTGATGAAAAAGATTCTGATAAAGTTCTTAAAATTATGCGAGCCCTTAATACAAATCCATTTACAATCCCACAAGGTTTTCCTCAGATACCAAGTGAAGCTTATGTTTTAGCTGAATCTAAAATTAAAAAGCTTAAAGAAAAGCAGAAATCTCTTACAAAAGAACTTGCGTCTATTACAAAGAAGATTCGTGGTAATATCCTTACATTACACGAAACAGCTTTTGTTGCTAAGGGCGTTCTTGAAACCTTACGTAAACCAGGTGGAACGAAAAGATTTGCAGTAATACAGGGATATATCCCACAAAAAATGGAAAAAAAATTCAAACAAATCACAGATCAATGGATGTCTGTAACTGAAGAAATCAAAGATCCGAAAATTCTATCAAACCTTCCTGTTTATTTACAAAATCCACGATGGGTCAGAACTTATCAAGTAATTACTGAAAGTCAGGGAATTCCTAGACGGGGAGAATTTGATCCTACTTGGATGATTGCTCTAATGTGGCCAATCTTTTATGGAATAATGTTTGCAGACATGGGCCATGGATTGTTATTGATGGGTTTAGGGTTGTTATTCAAGGTAAAGGGACAAGGAAATCTATCTAGATGGGGAATGTTGCTTGCCATGTCTGGTGGTGCAGGTGCAGTTGCTGGATTTTTCCAAGGAGAAGCTTTTGGTTTTCATTTGGAACATTTAGGAATCTTTGAATCATTGTTGCACGAAGGAGGTGCACTTCATTCAATATCATGGATTGTAGGTGCAATCAGTGTTGCAGAGCTTACCTTTGAACAAGTTATCATGATTCTTAAGGTATCCATTTTTCTTGGAATTATTCATCTAGGATGGGCCTTTATTTTACGAATTCACAACTATTTAAAAACTGGAAATAAAACTGCAATGTATTTTGAAGCAATCCCTAACCTGTTCATGTGGTTAGGAGTAGTTGCTGTAATGATGGGTGCAATTGGTTCTGGGTATGATGTAATGAACATGTATTCAAGGATTCATGCTGAGCCTGTTCCATGGATTACTGTTCTTGTTGGAGAATGGGCAGTTGTTTGGTTAGTTGTTAGAGTTGCAATATTATTGGTGATTGGATGTTTGGTATTAATGATTATTGGTGGAATTTTACATAACAAAAAGCATCCTGAAGAAGGAGGAGACTTGGTAAGTGTAATTATGGAGGTGATGCTTGGAAAAACAGTAGAGTGTCTATCACATACCATAAGCTATGCCCGAATTGGAATTATGTTGTTGGTACATGCTGCGCTATTACTTACGGTTAACGAGGCCTATGCATCTCTGGGAGGAATGAGCTCTCCTACTGCACTAGTATTAATTATCGGTGGACAACTTGGAATAATGATGATTGAAGGATTAATTGTTTACATTCAGTCTTTGAGGCTTCACTTGTACGAATTTTTTACCAAGTGGTATAACGGAGGTTCTCAACCATTCAAAAAATTAGTTCCAGAAATGGTTTACATTTCTTTGTCTTGGAAGAATAAAAAATAATAGAATATTTTTGAGAATCATATCAACGATTAATACCTAGTATGTTTTAGGAAACGCATGTCAAAAGAATTCTTAATTATACTAGTACCTGCCATAATTATGGGCGGTTTTGCAGTTTTTGCATTAATGAATATCATTTCTCAGGGTTGACCCTCTCATTAAATATTTTTTTAAATGAATTAATGCTCTACAGGAAGATCTAATTTATTTCCCCATTCCCCCCAGGAACCTAAATAGACTCTAACATTTTTGAACCCGAGTTTTTTCAAAGCTAAAAATGTATTTGCTGCTCGATATGCACCTTGACAGTAAGTTACAATTTGAGAATCTTTTGGTAATTGGTATAATTTTGAAAGTTCCTCATCTTCTTTCATGGTTCCATCAGCTGCAATATTCAGATTCCAGTCAACATTTACAGAATTTGGTATGTGCCCTCTTCTTGCAGCTCTTACAATCGTACCATCATATTCTTCTTTAGAACGAGCATCCACAATTTTTAACCTATCAAGATTATCTTTTAGGTATTCAAAACCTGTAATCAGATCCTTGTTAATTTTGCCTGAAAAATTGGAAGGTTTAAACTCGTTTGGTTTTGTTTCAATTGGGAGATTCATACTTTGCCATTTTTTTATTCCTCCATCAAGCAGGAAGACCCTAGGATGCGAGAAATACAGTAAGAGCCAAACTCCTCTGGCGGCAAGCATTCCTGAAACATCATCATAAAAAACAACAATTTTTTCATCAGTTACTCCAACAAATGAAAAAATTTTTTGTGTTTGAAGATTGAAGGTTTCAATTCCCTCCTTAGAGGTATCTATCCAATGAAATGCAAAGAGGTCTAAATTTACAGCCCCGGGAAGATGTCCATCAGAGTATTCTTTGTACGACCTGGTGTCGATTAGAAGAAGATTAGGGTTTTTGAGTTCTTTTTCAAGTTCTTGAATAGTAATTAACACTAATCAGATATAGAATAAGAAACGTAAATTCATTTTTATTAAAAGAAAAATGAAATAAAAAGAAAAAAGGGTGTGAGTTTTTACTCGTTTACGTATGACCTTTCGCCGTGTTGTGCAAGATCGAGTCCAATTTCCTCCTCTTTTGGAGTAACTCGGATTCCACCGGGCCAAACTGCATCCATTACTTTCAGAATAACAATTGTTATTCCAAATGCATATGAAAGCGTCATTAATGCACCGACAATATTGATAGCTTGTTGTTCATAACCTTCTGGTGTTCCAGTCCAAGCACCAATTCCGTCGCCTGTATCCCATATATGAGGACTAGCTAGTGTACCAGTTAAGATTGCACCAGTCAGACCACCCATTCCGTGTACTCCCCATACATCGAGGGCATCATCCCATTTTCGTGCGTTCTTAAATGCAACACAACCGTAACAAATAGTTCCAGCTGCAACTCCTATGATAAATGAGGCCATTGGTCCCACCCATCCGGATGCTGGTGTAATTGCTACAAGACCAGCTACTGCTCCAGTAGCTGCACCTACGATACTTGGCTTACCAGTATGAGCCCAGCTCATCAATAACCAAGTAATTGCGGCAGTGCCTGTTGCGGTGTTTGTAACGACCCATGCGCTAACTGTAATACCGTCTACCATTACTTCACTTCCTGCGTTGAATCCAAACCAACCGAACCAGAGAATAGAAGCTCCCAAAACCACCATTGGTACATTGTGTGGTTCCATTGGAACTTTACCATATCCTAGTCTTCGGCCTAGAACCAAAGCTGCAGCAAGTGCTGAGAATCCAGATGTAATGTGTACTACAGTACCACCTGCAAAGTCTAATCCATAGCTTGGTGATAGATCTGGATCAAAGTCCAAGTTTCCTATGAATCCTCCACCCCAAACCCAGTGTGCTACTGGATCATAAACGAAGGTCATCCATAGTAAAATGAAGATTATCAATGCACTAAACTTCATTCTGTCAATTAGGCCACCAACAATTAGTGCTGGAGTGATAATTGCGAATGTCATTTGGAACATTGCAAACAATTGGTGTGGTACTGTTCCGGGCCAATCTTGACTACATATTTCGTCTTCATGGAAGACTTGCATTTGATATGCAGCAGACCATGTGTCAGTACAAGGTCCAGGTGAACCTAATGGAGCCCAATTCGAAACCTGGTTGAGTCCAACATAATCCAGTGCACCCATGTACATGTTTGTGTCCTCGTTATTAGGTCCAAATGCGAGAGTATATCCCCACGCGACCCATTGCATGGATGCTAATCCGATTATAACAAAGGTCATGCCAATAGTGCTGACTGCGTTCTTAGATCTTGATAATCCTCCGTAGAAGAAGCAAACGCCAGGAGTCATGAATAGTACGAGTGAAGAAGCAGTAAGTATCCATGCTGTATCTCCTGTATCAATTCTACAGGGCATCATGTTGCCTTCACCATCATCAAACCAACACTCGTTGGGATTGCCGGTGTAGATTCCACTTGTTCCTTTTACATAACCATCCATACCATCACTTATGCTCTGGGCATATGCTTGAGACGTTGCGGTAATTGCCGTTATTGCGACAGCGGCCACAAGTAATAGACCATACTTGCGGTTTCTAGAATTCATTGATCAAGGGAAAATTGGAGGTTATTTAAGCATTAAGATTCTAGAATGACTAAAAATGTAAATGATTATATTTTAGGTTGTAGTGAAAGTAACATAAAATATTAAAATCATGTTACTTACCTTCACTATTAAGGATTTGTTAGTACAGTGCTTGGAATTGATGAAAATTAGATAATAAAATGAACAAGACCGATTCTCCAAAACTATCAATTTTTAAAACTTACAAAACAAAAAGAGCTGAGCTTACTGGGGAAGCAATTAGACAGAGATCAATTATTTCCCATTTAGCAACTGCGGATAATTCTGCAGCAAGAACTAGAACTTCAATATCGCAACGCATTGCTAAAGAAAATGGGATACTTTGGAAAAATATCTATTCTGGAATTTTTCGTGATTTAGATGAAATATTACTTCCTTTGGGAATAGTAAAAGAAGCTGGAAGATTACCTCTAAAACGCGGACCAAAAGCATTACAAGAAAAGGGAGTTCCTTTTTACGAACTCACAAAAGAGGGATTGTTAGTAGCTCTCTCTCTTAATGGAGTTGTAGAAAGAGAAGAGATTTTAAAAAAATTCTTAACAAAAATCTCGAAAGACGAAAATGAGTTTACCGAGATATTAGAGAAACTAACAAAAATTGTTCCTAGATTTACCTATTACTTGTTTGAAAAATATATCAAAGCTTTCTGTGAAGGTAAGTTGAAAAAAATGCTTCCTTTTACAATTGATAATTTGAAGATGGCATCTGACGAATCTATTATTATTCAAAGAGAGTTTTTGGAGGCTTTCTCAAATTTATCCAAGTCAGAAAAAGATACTATCATGAATTTTCTGAGAAAAATAAGTTGAATAAAATCAAATTCCCCAAACATTAAAATCATCATCTTAGAAAAATTATCAAATGGGTTCTGGGAGTTCTCAAAAAGTATTTTCTGCAGTAAAGTCCTATAGTAAACGAGGAAGACTTCTTCCAAAAAGTGAATTTCAAACTCTTGCTGAATCACGAGATTTGGATGAATTAATCACTAGAATAAAAAATACGTACTATGCTGATGCCGTGTCAAAAATCTCAAAACCATATACTTCAGAAAAAATTGAATCTGCATTACGAACTCGTCTGGCAGATATTCATTATTCCATAGCAAAAACTGGAGGTGGTTCCAAGGTGTTAGATGCATTTTATTTCAAATTCATTATTTGGAATTTGAAAATAATATTGAAAGGAAGGGTTTTGGGGAAAACCCAAGAGGAAATAGAACCTCAACTAAACTTACACGCCGAAGAATTAATCAAACAAAGAGATGTTATCTTAAAGGCTTTAGTTGCAAAAGATCTAGAAGAAACTGTTTCTAGTCTAAATAGTACTGTATTTGGAGAAGACATCGCAAAAGCCGTTGCACTTTACAATGAAAAAAAGAATATCCAAATCTTTGATACATATTTTGATAAAATTTTAGTTCAACAGCTAAGTAGAGCATTACGAATTTCAGGTGATAAAGATCTTGCTCGTCCAGTTGGCATGATTATTGATTTTTACAATTTACTAAGCATTATTAGGGGAAAGTTTTGGGGTTTAGATGATCAACAAATTCAAGATCTTATTGTTTCTTACACATCAAGTGCACCAAGAGATTTAATTGGTAGAATGATTGCAGCAGAATCTGTTAAGGATGCTCTCAATGAACTTTCCAATAGTACCTACAAAGATTTGATACCACAAACAGAAAATGAAATAGATGCAATTTCAGAATTCGAACGAGCGTTTGAAATGGTAATTTACAGAGGAGCAAAAAATACTTTCACAAAAATGTTTAGTGTAGCTACTAGTGTAGGTATTACTATACTAACATCTTACGAAGTAAGAAATATGGCATCAATTGCTTTTGCTGTTGAACAAAAAATTTCACCGCAGACTACCATGTCAAAACTAATTGTTGAAGACTGAAGTCTAGTGCTAATTTTTACTCGATCGTAACTTAAAGTGAAGCTAAAGATTATTACACCCTATAATGACATACAGTTTAGATGCCAAAATTACGTTGCAGAGACTATGGCTTTGAATGTGACTATGTAGCAGAAGCACCCGAAGCTGCTAAAGTCATAGAAGATTATGGTAAGCATTCTGCTGATGAACACGGAATAGAATATTCTAAAGAATCTTTGATGCAGTTCATTCTCAGGCAAGGTTAATCTTAAAAAAATTAATAGTAATATAGGCACTGGAAATAGATTATCAAATATCTGAATTCAATTCTGCCGATATCAAAAAATGTCATTACATTTATAACAAAAAATTCTGGGACCTATTTTATTATGATAAATCTTAACAAGAAAAATAATGATGAATCTCCAGTAAGTTTCTCAACAATCATTTGGAAAAGCTCAATACTTGCTATGATATTTGTTCTTCCAGCCTTGGGAATTTTTCTAGGAATTTATTATAGTACTGGTAATCTTATTGTTGGAGCTGTACTTGGATTTGGTGTACATTTTACTACTCTAGCATTCTCTGGAAGGATCTCAAATTGGTTGGTAAAAGTTCTCCGATAATTCATAAAAACATGTTCCAGGTGTTGTATACTCTATGATGGGCGATAGAGATTATAGACAACTAATCAAGAATGCTATTGATTCTATTGGAAAAGATATAGAACCAAAAATTGATCCTAAAGATAACAATACAATTCATCTACATGAAGTTGTTAGATGTTTAAGAAGATCCTACTATGACAGGAACGATCCTGAAGAACCTATTAGAACTGGTTTTAATAATTTGATGAGTGGCCTTCTTCAAAAAATGGAATATGGATCAGGTAAGGGTGAATTTCCATTAGAAAATATCAAACTGAAAGGACAGGCAGACATGATTCTTGATGATGCAATTATAATTTTTAGATCAGCAACTGAACTTCCAGATACGCCATTTTCTTCCGATCTGTTGTACCTAAATGGATGTATGTGGATCTTTAACAAAATTGATGGTATTATCATCTACATTACAGAAAAGGGTAATGAGGCCTCCTTTTCGTTAACAAAAAACAAAAGAATGTTTGAGGAAATTGTTAGACGCGTTCGTGTCCTCAATGATTTACTAGATGAAAAAAAAGTTCCAATCTTAGAGCCATCACAAGAATGTATGTCCTGTCAATATTATGAAAGATGTTTTATTCCAAGAAAGATAGGACGTCAAATAACTATTGATGACCTACTTGGTCGTAAGAAATCTAAGAAAAATATTGAGTGAGTAGTTTTGTATCTTTGAACTACTCTACTGGTTCAGGATGTCCTTTACCTCGGAGACCGAAACATACTATTGCTAATGCAATAAAAACTCCGATTGCTGAACCAAATGCTGCCATACTTGCTTCTGCCATTTGTTGGAATCAATATTCTGACTCATATATAACTTTGCCAATTTTTTTCTACTATAAACAAATAATCATAATTTTCAATTTTTATGATACTATGTGCTTAGGTAGGAAATTTTTATTTTTTTAATTCTTTGAAGGTAATCCCTAGTTCAATAATCTCATTATTGAACAAATCAATTATTTCCTTTAGAAGGAGTTTTTGTTGCTGTGATTCTCTTTTTTCAGCTCTTAAGCGATCTGAGATTTTTTCTAGAGAAACAATTTTTTCATTTAAAAGATTTGTAAGGTCAAGCATGAAGGATTCATACCTTTTTAATTCGACCGAAAGTGAAGCGTCAGCAGCTTTGAGGGATTCCTGATCATCTTCATCAACAAACTCATTTAATCGTCTTCTCAGAATTCCTAGCTTAGTTTCAGTTTTGGATAATTTTTCTAAATTTTTGGAAATCTTTGGTGCTAACAAGGATTCTTTTAGTTCTTTTTTATCCTCATTGTCTATTCTATCCAGTTCTTCACTCATGTAAGTTGTCATTTTTTTGACTAAAAGTCCCTGTTTTTGGGCTTCTTTTTGTTGCTGTTTAACATCTTCTTTTGCTTTTTCAAGCTGGTCTATGTCGCCATCTAATGTCCTAGCTAATTTCAACAAAAATTCTAGGCTTTGAATTAGGCTTTTAACGGAATAGGCGCCCACCAGTTTAGTCATTTAGAAACACCCCTTTTTGGAATGAATACAAGTAAATTTTTGAAAAGTTAAATCTCTCATACCAAAATTTGATAATGCCACTTTATTTTTTCAAAAAAATACTACTAAACCTACTGTCTGTTCAACCTGAACGAACGTGATCGGTAGGTACTATCTTGAAAATTCGAAAGTGATCTCTTTTTCTCCCCCACTGGTAATGGAGCTTAAATTAAAAAATGCCTCACCTTTGACTGTCCATTTTGGGGTATTGCTGGTTAATGCTGACCACAGTTCAGGAATGTTACCTGTATTCTTAATCGTTATTTTGTCTTTAAGAATTGTGGGACGCTCACTCAAAATCGTAAAGTAGTTTGAGGTTGTCAACATTCCGATTGGTCGTTCACCAATTTGACCAAATTTTATCATAATGTTATCTTCATAAAGTTTGTACTTTAACATTTGAAGAATTACTGACTTGACGTTTGGATTACTAACTTGGAATTTTATCTCAATTGTAGCAGCTTTATCTGTTACCTCTAAAATTGAAATGTCTTCTAATTCAATTTCAAGAGGTAAAACCTCTTTTGGCTCTTCCGAAGGTGAAAAAATACTTCCGCCAGAAACGTCATCGAAAATTGTTGAACCAGAAAATCCCACTATCCCTATAATTATTACAAACGCAGCTATAACTCCGCCTACAACAATTTTACGATTCAATAATTTGATTTTGTCCACACGTATCTTAAATGTTCAGCAAAAACTGCTTATATTGATTTTAACCAAATAGATTATGCAATATTTTCAGGCCGTAAAAATAGGAAAGGAAAGAGCAAGCAAAGCACAAATGACTTTATTCGATCTTGCTGGATTTGCAATGTTGACACTTACAACGAAAAAAGTTGATGGGAAGTTCTTACCTGTAGGAGAAGAGGTGTTAACAGCAGTAATTCACACTGCAGACGGTTATGTTACAATCCTAGTTGATGAGGATGGATATACTAAAGCACAATCAAAGGCCCTCGAAAAAAATGAAGCCGTGGAGATATTTAAAAAAGCTAAAGATTCAGGAATTAAAGAATTTTCGGGAAAACAAGTAGAAATATGGACAGAAAGTTATCCTACTGTTCAAAATGAGTAAAAAAGTTTACAATTGTTTTTCTACGGTATTGTAATTTCAGTCCCAACGGGATTTCCCTTGATTGCCTTTTCTAGTGTTTTAAGATCTGCTTTTATTACACGGGTCTTTATTTTAGAGCGTTCAATAATTTTCAAGGCTACAATATCCATTAGATCATATCCGCCCGCTACAGAATCTTCGTGTACAAGTATACTACGAAGTTTTTTAATACCTATTTTCTTGAATTTTTTTGCCTTTTTGTTTTTGTTTGGATCAGAGTCATAGATTCCATCAACGTCAGTAGCGTTCCAGAATTCTGAGGCTTTGATCTTTTCTGCTATCAAGGCAGCAGTTCCATTGGTACTTTGTCCAGGATGTAAGCCGCCTGTAATTACAATTTGACCACCATCTACTGCATGACGAATTTCTGGAAGAGTTATTGGGGGATGTGGATAAGCCTTGTTTTTTAGAGCATATATCAACAGTTTGGCATTAAGTCTTGAAACCTCAATTCCTAATTCGTCTAGGGTTGATTCATCAGCACCTGATGATCTAGCATGTGAAATGTAATGTCGTGCGATATTTCCTCCTCCAGCTACAATTACAGGTTGGCAAATTTTACTAATTTTTACAAGGAATGTAGCATAATCCTTTAACAACTTTGAATGATCCATTCCAAAAACTTTCCCGGATAATTTGATTACAATCCTCTTTTTCATTACTTTAAACCACCGAGGATTGATTTTGCAGCAATTTCAACTTTTTTTCGATTTTTTCGAGGGGTATAGATTCTAAGAATATTCATGAACCCAGACATTGTTGAAACCAATGGAATTTTGGAAATAGGTATCTCTTGAACTTCGAATTTATGATTTCCTTTTGTAATTAAAATAATTGATTTTGATTCTTTTTTTGATGGTGATAATGGAATAGATGGGGTTACTGAAGTGTCAACAAAAATTTCATTTTCATCTACTTTGGATTTTCTTGATAGTTCTTGTCTAAGTTTGGTTTTTTTTACTTTATCTAGACTTTTACTAGTTAGCATTCTCTCAAAAACGCACTTGAAAAGCTCACGATTCTGATAATCAATGGCTAATTTCTTTGCTTTTTTTAATTCTAGGGTTTTTGGAGGCAAAGAAACAAGTTTTTCCAGAACATAATCATCAGTTAGACAGACATAATCATTCCAGCTTATGTTAGAAAGTCCTAATTCATCATATGCTAATCTAATTGATTCAAGTAACATTACCTCTGCTGCACGAACGGTTTTATGAAAATAAACTGCTTTGAACATTTGATAACGAGAATGCATCATTGATTCAAAAGAATAAAGGGCAGATTTTTCAAGAGCTAATTTTTTCTGATATACATCAAGTGACTGGGTAATTCTTTTGTGATCAATTTTTGCGTGTTCTGCACCAGTAAAATATCCATCACGCAGCAAATAATCCATCATATCCGCACTTAAAGCTCCAGAAATTATTTCATTCATAAATTGAAATTTAGAATCACCAAATGCCAGCTTTGTGATAAGTTTCTTATCAAAACCCGATTTTGATATATCATCACCAATTTCCGTCTTGAGAATTAAGTCTCTGCCAATTTCTTCATGAGATGCTTTATTTTTTCTTTGTAATACTTCTTCAAAAATATGTGCAAAAGGACCATGTCCTATATCATGTAATAACGCTGCTAATCTAATATTTTCAATGTCATTTGAATTGACAATTCCTTTTTCTTGTAGCACCTGACCTGCTTGTCCTGCTATATGCATAACTCCAAGTGAATGTTCAAATCGTGTATGTTGTGCACCTGGATATACAAGATGTGCACCTGATAGTTGTCTTATTCTTCGCAACCTTTGAAAAATGGGGTTATCAATTATTGTTATTTCTGTACCATAAGCTCTGATGAAATCATGAATTGGATCTATTATATCAAGATGTTTTTTTTTCATAACTTTAGTTTTTTTGAAAAAATTTTCATTATAGATTTGTGAACTTCTTCTTTTGAACCAGAAGCATTAACAATGTTCCAGTTTTTTTTCTTTGCTAATACACGATAATTTTTAGAAACTATTTTTGAAAAATTTTTGTTTTTTTCAAATTTGTCTCGTTTTAATTTTTTTCGTTGAAAAGATTCTTTTGCTGAAACATCTAAGACTATGACGATATCAGCTTTTGGAAGTCCCTTATCTAAGTTTTCCAACCAATCGAGCTTCAATCCATTAGATATTCCATATACCAAATTTGATTGATAATATCTATTCAAAATTAAAATGGTATTTTTCGAATGTGTTTTTTGAATTTCTTCGAGTTTTTCCCATCTATTTGCTGCTAAAAGACAATGTATTACTTGTGGAGGAAATTTTCTAGAACCATGAAGATATTTGTGAATTTCTTTACCTATAGGAGTAGAATAGTCAGGGAAACTGATAATTTTTGTTTTGAGTTTGTTTCTCCTTAGTTTCTTGGCTAAAAGTTCAGATTGTGTTTTCTTTCCTGCCTGATCTCCACCTTCAATCACAATAATCATGAGTGATATCAAGAAGGATTGGTACAATTAAAAATCTATCAAAATTTATAACTAAAAATGGAGCATCTGAGAAAATGGGATTAATTAAACACATGGCAAAAGAAGCAATGAGAGAAATCGGAAACAAATCAAGAGAGTTTTACGAATTTGTTTTACCGCCTGTTGATATGTATCTTGATGACAGTAGCTTGGTAATTACAATAGACATACCAGGTTTTAAAAAAGAAGATATTCATTTAACAATGCATGGTAACGTTTTATCAATTAATGCTAAGAAAAAAAATACTACTCAAGAAAAATATGATATAATTTGTAACCAAAGACCTAACATAATTGATAAAAAAATAAGAATTCCTTTAAAGATTCAAAATGGAGAAGAAAAAGTTAGTTCAGCAAAATACACTGATGGTGTTCTTGTAGTAAAATTTCCTACAGAAAGTAGTGGGAAAAAAATATCAATAGAATAATTATAATTTTCTAAAAATACCTGCAATACTAATTATTATTACAGAGCTAGCTATTCCAATTATTCCTCCAAGCTCATTTGTTGGATAAAGTAAAACAGAACCTATGAACACTGCTCCAGCAAAAACACTTCCAGAAATTAGAATGGTGGGACTTCTTTTCTTTGTGTTATTCTTTATTTCTTCAAGAAATTTTTGTACGTCAGAACCCATAGAAAAAACATTGTCAATGGATTTAGCAAATTTATTAAAAGAATATTTCAACTCTTCAATGTAAGCTACTTTTATCAATTTCTCTTCTTCAAGAATTTTTCTAAGAATTTGGACAAATTTAAAATCAACTTTATGAGTAATGAAAATTCCTTCTATTATTGAAGTCATCCTCATATACAATGCAAGTTCTTTTGGAAGCATGAATGGAAAACGACTCATGGTTTTGTTTGCCATTTCCATCAAAGCATCTACTTCCATTTCATCAGGTTTTTTTCCATGCAATGCTTTAATTGACATTTCAATTGCTTTTTCAATTACTACTCGATTATAATCTGGCATTAGCATGCCAAGATCATCCATAGCGTTAATTGTCCTAGGTGGATCTTTTTCAACAAGTGCAAGATAAAGTCGAATAAGCTTTAATCTAGTTTCATTGTCTATTCTTCCTACCATACCGTAATCATATAGAATCAATGAACCGTTATCTGAGACTGAAATATTTCCTGGATGTGGGTCAGCATGAAATAGAGAATCACGAAGCAACATTGTGAAAAACACTCTATGGACATCAATTACCAGTTTTTTGCGATCAATTCCCTTAGCATCTAGTGCCTCAACATTGGTGATTTTTATTCCAGGAACATATTCCATGGTAAGCACACTTTTTGATGAATGGTCATCAAAAACTGATGGAACCACAACATTGTCGAAATGTTCAATGTTCTTTTTGATTTTCTTTAGATTGGAAGATTCTAAAGTGTAATCCATTTCTTCATGAATTGTTTCTATAAATTGGGCCAACATGCCTCGGACAGAAAACCTTAGGTTAGGATCTACGAATCTCATTGCAAAGGGAAGAATTTTTTTTAGCACTTTGAGATCTTCTTCAACTGTTTTTTCAATTTCTGGTCTTTTTACTTTTACAACGACTTGTTGGCCATTTACTTGTCCTCGATAAACCTGTCCTAAAGATGCCCCCGATATTGGATTTTGATCAATTGAATCAAATTTTTCTTCAATTGGTCCTAATTCATTTTCAATGATTGGTTTGACTTTATCATATGGTGCTGCAGGAACGTCGTCTTGTAGCTTGGAAAGCTCCTCCATGTAAGGTTGTGGTAAAATATCTGCTCTTGATGAAAGCCACTGACCAAGTTTTATGTAAACAGGTCCCAAAGATATGAATGTGTTAAGAACTCTTCTTGCATTTTTTCTATACTTTTCTGTATCAATTCCTTTGCCTTCTGACTTGACCCATTCCCTACGATCTTTTCTTAATGCAATTACAGAAGGAAAAAGTTTGAAAAGGACCTTGATAGTTCGTAAAGTAGACACACTAAATACCTCTATTCGTTTTTAATTTTTTTGAGAATGAATACGCTAAATAACCAAAAACTATTGAAGAAAGTAAACCAGAAATCGTTGCAGTTTGTTTTGCAAACAAAGTATTTTTCTTAGTTTTGTAAATGTGAGATGCGATTTTACCTCCACCAAGAGCTGCAGCAGCTAAGCCAATCAACACTTCAGGTGCATCGTAAAGTAAATGACCAAATAGATTTTTTCTAGGATCAACCTTGTCCATGTGAACTAGAAATTTGTCATCATACTCACGAATGTGTAAGTTCCCGTAACGATATTGTTTATTAGCACCATTTTTTTGACCAAGCTGAGTTTCTTCTGCTTTATCTAACATAAACTCGCCTAATTCCTTTGGGATTTCTATTTCATCCCATGCCATAATTCAAAAATCGCTATATTGCATATATTCTTTGCAAGTAAAAAATTCAAAAATAACCTAGTTTGTTTGATTAGCTACTTTTCTACGTGCTCTAAATTTAGTAAATGCAAAGCCTCCAATTACTGCTACTGCACCTAAGATTACAAATTGAGAGTAGTCAAATTGTGATTCATCAGGGGTATGATCTTTTATGAAAATAGTTGTTTCAAAAGTTTCAAAAATTTCATCACGTACAGA
>SDBV01006729.1_pt1 | contig 15837 bp, 16 predicted proteins | sample 2277081 | NCBI WGS metagenome assembly SDBV01 (sample SAMN10402039, study PRJNA504765) | marine sediment metagenome | isolation source: marine sediment core GS10_PC15, 223 cmbsf | place: Arctic Ocean: Southern Knipovich Ridge | collected 2010
ATGACACGAGCCCACTTGAATCGTGGTGTAATTGCACTAAAGCCTAGAATTAATGATTTATCGGACTTTTACGAATTGATAAAAGAGGAACGAAATGTCTGAGATTAAATTTCCAATTTATCTTGATTCTCATGCAACCACACCTGTAGACCTACGTGTGTTTGATGAAATGAAGCCATATTTTACAGAAAAATTTGGTAATGCATCTAGTTTGGATCATTCTTTTGGATATAACGCATCAGTTGCAGTACAAAAAGCACGTGAGACAATAGCTAAAGCAATTGGTGCCAGCATGAGTGATATTATCTTTACATCAGGTGCTACTGAATCTGATAATTTAGCATTAATTGGTGTAATGGAGAAAAACAAAGCCAAAGGAAATCATCTAATCACATGTACCACTGAACACAAAGCAATACTTGATACTGCACGTCACCTGGAGAGCCAAGGAAGTAAAGTTATTTTTTTGCCAGTAGATGAATTTGGAGTAATTGATCTTGAGTTACTAAAAGATGCAATTACTGATGAAACAGTTTTGATTTCAATCATGTTTGCAAATAACGAGATTGGAACAATTGCTAACATTTCAGAAATTGGAAAAATTGCACATGAAAATAATATACTGTTTCACACTGATGCTGCACAAGCAGTAGGACATATTCTCATTGATGTTCAAAAAATGAATATTGATTTAATGTCATTTTCATCTCACAAAATTTACGGTCCAAAAGGAATTGGTGCATTATATGTCCGAAGTATTTTGCCAAGAGTGAAACTTGATCCAATTGTATTTGGTGGAGGACAAGAAAGAAATCTTCGCTCTGGAACATTGAATGTTCCAGGAATTATTGGATTTGCTAAAGCCATAGAGATTTCTCAAAAAGAAATGGAGAATGAAAATATAAAATTTAAAAAATGGACTAGAGAAATGTTTAACAAACTATCAGAAGCTGGTGCAAAACTAAATGGGCATCCAACAAATAGACTATCTCACAATCTCAATGTAAGGTTTGATGGAATTGAAAGCAAGGCAATAATTAATTCGGTCTCAAAAAAGATTGCAATTTCTGCTGGTTCTGCATGTACCACTCAGATAGTAGAGCCATCCCATGTTCTTTTGGCTTTGGGATTAAGTGAAGAAGAGTCACATTCTGCAATTAGAATTGGTTGTGGTCGATTCAATACAGATGAGGAAATCAAAGTGGCAGCTGATGAGATCTACTCTAGCATAGAATCGTTGGCAAAAATTAGGGTTTAATTCTAGTCTTTTAGATAATATTCTGGCTATTTCTTCTATTAGTTCATCTGGAATTTTCTATCAAATAAAAAATCATATTTGATAGTATGCTGATATAGATTAAATGTCCGAAACAGAAGAATATGACAAATATCTGCCAAAAAGTGATTTAGAAAAATATCCAATTAACCGTGATTTCTATGAACCAGTTGATGCTTTGGACATACATAAAACAAAAAAAACATGGATTGCCTTAATAGCAGTTCAATCAAAGTATGGGCCAAAAATTCGATTTTATAAATGGAGATGGAATGAGAATCAAAATAAATGGTCCGTTGACTGGGCAAGAATAGATATTGATAACTGGAACATGGAATATATTTCATTATTTTTAGAAAGACAAAAAAATTCTAATTAAAAAATGAAAATAATATATGGATCTTTAATAATACACATACCCTGTCTACAAATACAAAAATTAGTGAAAAAATTAAAACAAAAATAGATCAGATAGTAAAAGATCCTAAAGAAAAAAAATTTTTGAATGAAATACTTGAAAGAGAATTAACTTACAGTGCAAAGGAAGAACCGGTAAAGATTAAAAAAGAATTTAAATTAATTTTAGACCAACATTTTCCATTCAAAGATGGTGGAGATTAATGGCTGAAGATATTAGACTTATTTCACTGGAACTAAACAACTATCGACAATTTTATGGTGAACAACGTGTTGATTTTTCATCTAGAGAAGAGGGATTTACAACCCTACTTGGGAAAAATGGTGAAGGAAAATCCAATTTATTAAATGCGATAAGTTGGTGTTTTTATAAAAAGGAACCACATGGTAAAAAACAAATGAATATGGGAGTTCCAGTACTTAATATAAAATATCTTACAGAAACGAAAGAAGAACATACAGCTAGAACATCAGTTAAGGTTTTGTTACAAAAAGGAAATGAGCAATACAGCATTTCTCGTATTCTGACTGTTTTGATAAATAAAATGGAGTATGAAGAATTATCTGACGGGACAAAAGTTATGAAAATTGCAGCTTTTGCAGATGATAAAGTTCCAGTTGGGTGCCAAATTCTACCTGAGCAATCAAACTTGGTAATAAGTAGAAAAGGAGAACATGATTCAGATTTTCATGATATTTCCTCATCAATTGCTCCTGAAACTATGATGAGAGAAATTCTCCCTGAGGACCTATCTGTTTTTTATCTTTTGGATGGAGAATTTTTGGAAGGATTTTGGAACAAACCTGAAAGAATCGAACAAGGAATTGAACAAATATCGCAACTCCATTTGTTGGCTGCAACCATAAAACATATGCAAAAACTGAGTGTCCCTTCTAAAGGACTTGGACAAGATACTGATTCTATTATCAAACAGATTCAACTCCTCTCTTGGTATGAACAATCAAATGATGAAAATGGTATTGAAGCTTTTGCTGAAGAACTACGATGGAAAGAAAATCCCGATGATGAAGATAAATTTTATCATCGAACTGGAAAAGAAAGAATCGCTGATTTGACCCAGGATACTACTAAAATGAAAAATAGATTGAAATCTATTTCTCGTGATATTGGAAATGTCAGTATAGGAAGTATAAAAATTCTCAAGAAAGACTATGATGATTCCAATAAATTGTTTGATACTGCAAAAGCTGAGAGAGAAATTGCTGAGACGGCATATCGTACCAGTTTAGTAAACGAAAGCCCATTTTTGTTTTTGAAGGGAGCAATAGAAAATTCTCTTAAAATAATTGAAGCACATCAAAATAAGGGAGAATTACCAAACGAAACAAAGGTAATTTTTACTAGTGATCTTTTAGAACGCGGCACGTGTATCTGTCACACAGATTTAAAATCAAAAAAAATTGACAGTAAAGAAACAAACGAAGCTAGAATCAATGTCGAAGAAGCTAGAAAAACAATCTCTGAAGATGTGGGTTTGGATATTGCACTAAAAATGAGATATTCATTTAAGCATAAATTGATAGATAATTATAATAGCTTTTTAAAAACAGAATTTGCTGATCCAAGAAAAAATTTTAGTGAATTAGAAACAAAATGTGATGAACTTAATATAAAATTGAAAGGAATTAGTTCACAAATGGGTAGTGCCGGGGATGATATAACAACTAAATTAATTAAAGAGCAAGATTATTTGCTTGAGCTCATTGACGAGGCAAAAGATAAAATTACTAAAGAAAAATTACAATTATCAATTAATCAGAAAAAAATAGGCGAACTAAAAGTTACGTTAGAAAAAAGAATAAGCAAAAATCAAGCAGCAAAAAAATTAAATCATGAACTTAAAATTTGGGATAAATCTCTTAGTCATTTAATCACAATACATGATGAATTAAAACAGGAAATTAGAATTGGAGTGCAAGAACAAACATGGAAAATTTTTACCGATTTACTGGATAATTCAAACGAGTTTGTAAAATTTGTAATCAACCCGGATTATAGTGTAGTTTTATTAGATCAGTATAACGTGAATAAGATTATCGATATCTCAGCAGGACAAAGCCTAATACTCACACTTGCTTTTGTTTCTGCACTTCGAGGGCCAACAGGCTATAAATTTCCATTAGTAATTGATTCCCCATTAGGAAAAATTGATGGTCCTATTAAGTACAATATAGGACAGATGTTGCCTGATTATCTACCTAAGGAACAAATTATATTTTTGGCAACAGATACAGAATATTCTGCTAGAATTCCCCTGGATTCTGATGAGCCTGAACGCGAGATAATCTCATTTGGAGCATTATTGGAGAAAAAAATTCCAGTAAAACATTTTAGAATAAAAAAAGGAAATGAGGGAAATTCTACAATTTCTCCAGCCAAATTGGAATACGACAAAAGTAAATTTGGATGGGAGGTAATACCACTTGTCAGACGCTGAAATTGAATTCCCATGGGTAAATTACGGTGCTAGTGATAAACAAACAAAAGAAAGAATGAGGGAACTGACTACTCAAAATTGGTCTCCTTTTAATGCCTATGATTTTGCTGCAGTTTTTATTTTTTGTATGTCATATGCTTTCGCTAAAGATAAAACTCCAATGTCACCTCCAGGAAGTCAAGGTTCAATGCCACCATCAGCTTTTAAAACGGAAATGCGAGATTTAATGCGTTCATTAGCAATTGCAAAAACTGGAGATTTAAAAATAATTAAAAAGTCTAGTGGGAAAGATGGATATGTCAAAATCTGTGAAGAGTATGCATTTTCTAGTTTTGATGAAGTGTATAATAAAATAGCAAATAGGGATAGTACAATATCTGCTGAAAATATTTTGAATGAGATGTTAAGTGAGATTGAATCTGAAAGAAATCATGAAGATTAATTGATGTTTTCAATGTAATCATCATCCAAAGCATCTAAATCAATATTAAAAATTCTTGCAGCATCTCTAATCCTATCAATTGCATCTTTTTTATTTCTGGCAATTCCTGCAAATTCTTTATGTCGTAAAAGCTCTTTTGCTATTAGTTTACGTTCATTTCTTGATGCATCACTACCAGGAGCTGGTGGAGGTGAGGTTACAAGAATATCGTAAATGGTTGCATGCGTTTTTCCAGTTTTTTCACTTTTCCTTAATACTCTACCTCTACGTTGAATATACTGTTTAGGATTACCTGAACTTGCCATAAATATTCCTGTTTTAACTGATGGAATATCTACTCCTTCGTCAAGACATCTTACTGCTGTAACGCAATCAAAATGTTCATTTGCTAAATTATTGAGAATTTTTAGACGATCTTTTGTAGGGTCTTCCCAAGTTACTGAATCACTTATGATATGTCTACTAGTTAAGATTTGTTTAACACGCTCAAGTTGTTTTGGAGAACCAAATGGAAGAATAGGTGATGGATTGTTAGTACAGTAGATTAAAGTTTGTTCCAATTGATTATTGGTTATTGCAAGAATTTCTTTCAGAGCATCGTATTTATTTTCTGCATTTGCTACTAAATCTGCACGTTGAAGTTCAGGATTAGCTTCTACTTCTTCTTCTGGATGTCTTCTCTCCCTTGACATTTTTTTAGCTATTTGCGCAGTAAGAATTCGGTACTCATCCATTTCATCAGTATTTAATGAAACATAATATGGGATGTAATCATAAGGACATAAAATTCCTGTCTTAACTGCCTCTTCAAGATCTAATGTAAATACAATTCCATTAAAATAATCTGAAATCTGTCTACTTTCCTCAGGGTCGTAATGTCTAATCGGTGTTGCACTTAATCCTAATCTAAAATCATAATCATCAAGTAAGGTATTTGGTGCAGATTCAGGTGTAATATTGTGAACTTCATCAACTATTAGAAATTTTTTTGCATTTTTAATTTTTAAAATTTTTTCTTTAAAATCATTCGAACCTAATGTGGTATGTGTAGTAAAAATCACAAAATGATCTATGATGTATTTTTTAGATCCTAAAAGAGGCGTATTGAAATCATTTAAAATTTTTTCAAACTGTGTTCTCCAATTTGTATAATCACTATTACATGTTATTTGTGGTGAGATGTGTATTTTTTCATCGTTTTCCACTCCAGAATTATAATTTTTAGTCTCCTCCTTCCATTGTTCTACAAGATGTTTTTGTGGACATGCAATGATTACTACAGTTCTTTTGTGTAAATTTTGTACTTTATTTACACAGCCAAAGGCAACAAATGTTTTACCAGTTCCTGTTGCCATTGCAAGCATTCCCTGAAAATTATTTTCAACCCACGCATCTCTAGCGTCTTTTTGATAAGGTTTTAATTCTATTGTGATTTTCTTTTTTTCCTTGCGAATAATTTCCTGCACTTTTTCCAAGGTTTCTTGAAACTCTTGTGTAGATTTTGGTCTAATTATTAAAAGATGTTCTTTAACTGCATGTGGTAGATCATAAACTTGAACTTTTTCTTCACTATTACTCCATAAATCATTGAATGTTTTTTGATCATGTACTATTGCTAGTGTGTGTGTTTTATCTTTCCAACTACAAAAAACTTTGAAATTTTCGATATTTTCTCCCCATCCTTTTCTGGTCTCATTGACTGAACCAGAGAAAGCAATTTTCTCCCCATTAGTATATCTCATGATTCCAATTTTTTGATGATAAAGCCCGCTTCCATGATCAGGAATAGCAATTTTAATTTCCAATTGTGGTTTTCCTCCAATTTCGTTTGTTAGCATATACGCCATTAATTTTGCAAAATGTATTTTCAAATTTTCGGGGTCATTTTTTAAATCTTCAAAGAAAATTTCTGATAGAAGTTTTTCTCTTTCTTGTACACTTTGTTCAATTATCTCTTTGTCAATTTGTGATAGATTAGGACTAGTAACTAATTGAATTCTTCCTTTATTTTCAATAAATTCTAGTACTTCATTTGCTACATTTGAAAACGATGATGATGAGAAATATCCAGACAATCTTTGGTATAATTCACAATTAGAAAGTGCAGGTTTGTAAAAATTATCTATTAGATTATCATTTACAGAACTCCAACTTAGCTTGGGATCAAATTCTCGTTCCAATATGATATTGAATTATTAAAGGAATATACGAATTATGAAATTTTTTTTTTAACATTAATGATTTTTTTTATTTCGTAGTTTTTCTTTGTAAAATGAATTTCTTGGTTTTTTTCTTACGCGAAAGTTACAACATTTACAAGTCCATCCCATTGAACCCTCTGTTGCAGGCGAACCATCTTTCAAAAGGCATCCATCATGATCTATCCATATTGCACATGTCTGACAACGAGCTTGTCCTGTCTCATATCTGCCTTTTCCCTTAGCTGGTTTTTTTACTTGGTATCTTTTGCAAATTCCCATACAAATTCTTTTTTGAGTATCTGAGGTTGTCAAGTTATTCTCCTAATTTTATATCTCATGTAAATAATTGTCTACACTGTAATTTGCAATTTTCAATTTATTTGATTAATTCAATAATATTAAGGAGAAATCTTATCGAAACTCATGACAAGCCTTACTTTTTACGGCGGTGTAAACGAAATTGGAGGAAATAAAATTCTTCTCGAAGACAAAGGTACCAAAGTTTTCTTAGATTTTGGAAAATCATTTTCGAGACGAGAAAAATTTTTTGAAGAATATCTTGCTCCCCGTTCATCAAATGGAATAATGGATTTAATTACAATGGGTTTAGTTCCAGACCTTCCGGGAATATACAGAGAAGATCTTATGATTAAAGCAGGTAAAGAAGTCATGGAACCAGTAGTTGATGCAGTACTTTTAACTCACGCACATGCAGATCATTGCGATTACATCTCATTTTTACACGAAGATATTCCAATCTGGATGGGACAAACAACTCAAAATCTAATTAGAGCAATACAAAATCGTTCAGGTGGAAGCTTTGAGAGAGAAATTTTAGAATACAAATTACCTGGCTCAAGGAGGGGTGATCCAAAAATTCCAAGGACCATTGAAACTTTTCGCTCTGGCAAAAAATTTGATATTGGTTCTTTAAAGATTAATCCAATTCATGTGGACCATTCTGTGCCTGGAGCATATGGTTTCATCATAGAAACTAGCTCTGGAAATATCGTGTATACTGGAGACTTGAGACGTCATGGTACTAAACCAGAGATGACTGAGGAGTTTGTTGAGGAAGCAAAAAAGGCAGATCCAGTCGTAATTTTGTGTGAAGGTACACGAATTGATGATGAACCAACTAATGAAAATGAACAGCTAGTTTATGATGAATCAAATAAAGTAACTGCACAAACAAAAAATAATCTAATTTTTGCTGACTTTAATTTCAAGGATGTAGATAGAGTTAGAACTTTTTATAATGTTGCCAAAGAAAATGGAAGAAAACTTGTTGTTAAAATAAAAGATTGCTACTTTCTTGAATGCTTCGCTCAAGACCCAGTACTAGATACTCCAAACTATGATGATGAAAATATCGTAGTATACAAACAAAAGTATCGAACAGGAACATATGCAGATTCTGATTACATTGGTGATGATAGAAAATATGCAACTAGTCCTAATGCCAAAACTGCAGTTGAAATTGCAGCTGAGCCAGATAAACACTTGTGTGCACTTGGTTTTTTCAGCTTTAATGCATTAATTGATATGCAGCCTGAACCTGGGACCCTATACATTCACTCATCTAGTGAGCCATACAAGGAAGAACAAATCTTTGACCAAAAAAGATTGAATCATTGGATTGAAAAATTTCAAATGAAAAAAGATCAAATACATTGTTCTGGTCATGCAAAAGGTGAGGATCTCTTAGCAATGGTCAAAGCTATTGATGCCAAAAGACTTTTTCCAATTCATACTGAGCATCCTGAAGCATACAACCAAATTTCTGATCAAATTACTGGAAAAATAACTATAGTTGAAGAAGGAAAAAACTATAAATTATAAAACCCATAGAAAGAAATTTAGTTTAATATATTATATCAATGCATATTGGGGATTCCAGATTTACAGAGCATTCAATTACCGTTACTAAAACTCTTAGAAGACAAGAGATGATTAAATTTGCGACCACATAGACACACAAAACCAAACAATTTTGAAGATTCTATTTTAGAAATTTTAAATGACTTCAGAATTACTGCTTTTCACGACAACAAAAATATCGATAAATATGATTTAGGATTAGTAACTACCAAGGGTAGAGATTTTCTACAATTTGATATAATAGCAGTAATAGGAACTATTGGAATTTTATTTGAAGCAACCCGTGTTAAGTCTGAAAACACTTCCAAAATGAAACAATTCAACACAAATTGCAAAGACTTTGTTTCTAGTACAAAATCCCCCTCAAAAAAAATTCGACTTTTCACTGGTATACCTTCTTCCAAAAGAAGTGAATTTAACAAAATAAAAAAATGGAGGTTCATTTACGTCTCTGATCAATCAGAATTAATCATTAAAACCCTTAATGAAAGGAACATTGGCAATCCTTCAAACTTTCATATATTAAACAAATACCACATTCGTTATCTTAAGTTTCTTTGTAAAAATCTTGGAAAATATGGAAAAAATGAATTATTAAATAAATTTAGAATATCATTTAAAGAAGCAAAACTAAAAGGAGGAACCGATTCTTATCCGGCAGTTGAGGTATTATCAAAAAAAATTTCATCAAAAATTGGTCATGTGGACCTATATCTTTTTTCAGCACCTGTTTTTGATCTACTCAATATAACAAGAGTTGATAGATATGGTTCATTAGGAAATTGGATTCCAGAGACAGGTACAGAATCATATCAAAGATTGCTTTACAGAGATAAAATATCTGAATTACATGAATTTATTCATAAAAATAAAGAAGATAGCTCATTTCCAAATACAATTACAGTAGTAATAAACAAACCAAGTAAATATAAAAATAAAGAATTAGAGCTTCAACAAATTTATGGGTGTCTGGATATAATAGATGGTCAACACAGACTTTTTGCATTTGCAAACAGCGGATTGAATGAAGAGCAACTTAAAAATGCAGAAGTATTGGTTACTGCAATAAAATTTAAAACTGCATCTAAATCAGAAATAAAAAAATGGAATGCGAGGACTTTTGTTGAAATTAACTCCACACAAAGAAAAGTTTCAACTGACTTGATTTATCTTCTAAGGTATAAAGTGATGAAAGAAAACCTTCCTGTAGGATTAGCAACCGAAGCAATCAAACGAATGAATTCTAATAACAAATACACTGTATATTCTTTATTCAAAACTGGACCTTTTTCCGACAGAAGTGAAAAAGGGACCGCTAGAATCAAAATTGTCACTATAGCTAAGGAATTAACCCCTTTGTTTACTATTGGAGGTAACGAAATCCCAAATGTTACAAAAGCAGAATCAACTATTTCAAACCGAGTTCAACAACTAGATTCATTTTTTGAGGATTTTTCTAACATCTTCAAAGAGGATTGGAAGGATGGACCAAAAAATTCCCTTATTTTTACTACCAATTACATGGCCACATTTTGTAACGTTTTCATTAGATGTAAAAAACAAAAATTATCTAAAACAAAAATTTCTATAAAATTGAAACGACTTAGAGCTAATCTGGGAAGGCCTCTGAAAAAACATAATCCAAAGGCAAAAAAATTCGATAACATGTATGGTCCAAAGGGTGAGATTTTCTGGGAAAAAAATCCACTTTTACCAAGACCCTCGAATTTATCACATGTTAAAAAACTAATCCTCAAAAATTCTGGTTTTAGGGTCTGAAGAATTAATTGAATTCATTGAAGCGGCATCCAAAAATGTGTTTGTTCTGAGGATTATATGATTCTACGAAAATTTTTTCGAAAAAAAAGTAATGATTTAGATTTTAATATAAAAATAATATCTGGCTGGTCAATAAACTGTATTGAATTTTCAACTGGCAATCTCATTGTAAAAACAATTGTGCATGGTATGATAGCTAACTTTACGCCTTCGTCAGTTCAAGGTCGTGAACGACTCAAAAATTGGAAGCGAAAAATAGCCATACAAGTGAAATCTAAACGTAGCCAACTCTATAATCCAGATGACACTTACGCAGTAAGTATTGGAATGAAATTTCATACTCCTTTACATGGTGAACAAAAACTTGATCTTGATAATTTTAGTAAACCAATCATAGATGCAATTGCTGCAGGTTTGTTTTGTAAGGAAAATGAAGATCCTAGAAAATTTGAACGTTACAATCAATTCGATGACTCAAATTTTAAGCATATTTTTTTAGATCGTCTTGTTGATGCCAAACAAGAAAATGAAGAGGGAATCACCATAATAGTTTCAAAAAAATAATACTTTTTCATCTAATATTTCATCATAAAGTATCTAGTCTAGAGGACATACTAGAACAAATCAATTACGATGTTTCTAGTCTTCAAACTTAATGTCTGAAAATGCATGAATGGTGTCTTCGAATAAATCGCTTGACTTAATCCTGCCAAGTCTTCGTTCGTAATATGCTCCGTTTGCCAAACTATTTTGAATTTTGATTATTTCCTCTGGAGTCAAACCAAAAAATTCTTTCTTTTTAACAATCATTGCTAATCTCTCACAAAGCAGATACGAATTTGTACAATCCGTAAAGTTTTAGTAACTGTCCAAGTGCTTCTCTGGCTTCTTTGGTTGCGCCACAGAATTCGGGTTCCATTTGATGCTTTGCACAGTACTTGTTAGCTATAGCAAGTAAGAGCTCTAGCTTGTTGTGTAGTCTGTTAAGTTCTTGGTATGAATACATAGAATTACTAATTTTTTATCGTACTTATGGTTGGATTTTAAGATATACTGCTTGATGGTCAACACTAAATTGATCGGTCGATTATTTTATAGAAGAAATATTGATTTAGTTTATGAGTAAAAAACACATGGGTATTGGTACCGCTATAGGATCAGGCGGTACTTTTGCCGCAATCATTGCAGCTTTAACTAATACATCTGAAGCATGTACTAAATTAATAGAATTTTTCAAGTAATTCTTTCTACATCTCTCCTTAGGATTCGAACTTTGATGGATTCTACCTTTTAGTTCAAATCCTAAAGATGGATTACAATTTCGCTAAATTAATTTGAATTTAGAAATAAAATCAGCTAATTTCTAACTACATAAGCTTACAGAGCCTTATCTTAAATTGTAATCATATCCTAATGGGATGAGTTGGACAGGAAAATTAGCAGGACTTTTGGCACTACTAATTGTAGGAGGTTTTGTCATAATTTTTGTCTCTACTAATATCATTTCTACAGCAGGCTTGACTCCAGCACAATCTGTTCCTCTATACGCAGGAATTGTTGGTTTTCTAGCCACAATAATTACTTTATTGCATGGCGAGATTTCAGCACGGTATACAGAAAAACGAGCACAAGCACAAAAAAGATGGGAACTTGTTTTTCCAATACTTCAAGACAGTTACGTTCCATGGATAAATTCTGCTAAAAAATTACTTGGCGTTCTAAAAAAGGATATTAATTTTTCAGAACATGAACTAAATAGAATCTTGTACTTTATTTGTCTTTTTTATGGCATTAGATTACGATTTGTTATTACTCAGGGAGGACTCATTCTTTTAGGAACTAAAATAGATGAAAATAATGTTAATGCTGCTTACGATAACATAAAAAATTCTTTTCAATGGGCAGGAGACAGGACAGCAACTCAAGTTTCAGAATTACAAGACTATTTTCTAAGAAATAACAAGCTTGATGATCCTCTAGTCTTTAAAAATTTTGAAGATGAACTAAATGGAAAACGTCCTTTGCCTCTTCCACCTAGTGATCCAAAAACCCCAACAAAACCTCAACCAAAATATGATTTCAAAAAAAGTCGAGACAAACTAAAAGATTGGTTAGAAAGTGATCCTAAAAATTCTGCAGGAGTAAGAAAAGCATTAGAGAATTTTGTTAATGTGTTTGAGCAAGCAATCTCTGACTTTTCGGGGAGGGAAAACTAATTCTAGTAATTAACAATAAGTGATATTGTATGTCTGACAATGAATTAGAACTAGAACAAATTCGTTCCCTTGCAATTAATGCCTTACGACATTTTCAAGATGGCACTGCTAGATTTCCAAGTTTACAGACAGTTCATTTAGTTATAGAAATAGCCTTAGAAGCAATACGTGCAGAACTTAAGGATTCATCAAGTGACTCAAATAGAGTGGATAGAATTCTTTCAGATCTAGAACATGACAGAACAAGAGAAGTAATTTCGAATCTTATTGCAGAAGGTGTTTTGATGTGGGGACTGAACAGACACAATCCTGATCCACCATTTTTGGCTATTACCGAATATGGACATCAAGTTTTAGAACAAGAAGAGTTGATTCCTCATGATCCCAATGGCTTTCTAACAAAATTCAAAACTGATATTCCAAATGCTGATGATTTGATTCTAAAATATCTTACAGAAAGTCTCCAAACTTACAGAACAAATAATCTTCTAGCTTCTTCTGTAATGTTAGGTGTATCTTCAGAAGCTGCTTTCAATAATCTCTTTGTTAAATTAAAAGGAACCTTAACCAATCCCGATAAACAAAAAAAATTTGAAAAACTGGATAAAACTATCAGTATTAAAGAAAAATTTGATGGAACCATGAAAGAAGTTGATTTGATCAAACCACTTCTTCCAGGTAAATTAAAAGAAGATATTAAATCACACATAGATGGAATTTTCGAATTAATACGAAATCAACGAAATGATTCTGGACATCCTACAGGCAAAGATGTTTCAAGAGATGATTTATTTATCAATCTACGTTTATTCATTACCTTTTGTCAAGATATTTACAAACTAATTGATTGGATAGACGAACACCCACTTTGGGAAAAAGATATTCAAAATAGTCCGAAATGAAAAAAAAATCCATTAGAGATAAAATTCACGATGAAATCCTAAAAGCTACAAAAAAAGAATTAGATAAATTACAAAAAGAAAAAGATGAAGTGAAACAAACAAAGATTGTACACAAAGTGCTTGAAATTGAACAAAAAATTATTCTAGAAAACATCAAAAAACTATCAGACTCGGATTTTCAAGAAATGCTGGAAGAATTAGGCGAAGAAATAATGCCAAGTATTAAGGAATTTTCTAAGAAAGAAGAAAAAATAGTGTTCCGAAATGCTAAAGATCCTCAAGAATTTACGAAATTTAAAAAAATTAAAAAATTTCAAGAATTACATGAACAGAAACTCATAGAAATAATTTCTGATTCAAATCTAAATAAAAGAGGCTATGAAAGATATCTCTTACTTAATCTAACGGTAATAGGACAATTAGTAATTCAAGCAAGAATGAATGAACTAGAAAATCTTGAATTTTATCAAGCGTTAGATATTGTTCAAAATAGATTAGGATTTGATAAAAATTGGCTTATTGGGATGTCATTAATTCAGCTTCATGAAAACCTACTAAAGAAAAAATTATCTCAATTGGGAGAAAAAATCCATCCAGACCAAAAAATGCCTCAGATAATTTCTAGATTGATAAATTCCATTAAACAGAAAGAAAATCGCGACGTAAGATTATCAATAGAGATATCAACTGGATTAAAAAAAATTAGAGACATTGTTACACATGAAGGGTATAAGCAAAAAATAACAAAGCCAGATCTTGAAAATATCATCAAAGAAATCAAAAAAGTAGAAGAGGTACTTTATCCTATAAAAAAGAAATAAAATACAACTTTTCAGATGTAGTTTGGGTCCAAAATAATCCCATAATGGTACTGGGTCTGATCGGATTCGGAACTTGGCACTCCGTTCAGATTTCCACAATAGTTCTGATTTAGAAATAAAGCATGACTTGATATCAATTTACAATAAAACTAAAAGTGAACTTAAAGAAATATTTGGATTATGATTTAATCCTCATTCTTTTATGAAATCAAAAAATTTCCAAAAACATTAGTTACTAATTAAGAGTAAATAATATGATTTCTTAGTGAATATTAGATGAAAAAGAGATACAAAATGCTCATATTAGGTTTGATAGGTTCTGCAATTATCAGTATTGCCACAGCTTTAGTTTTCAATAATGATGGATTTACAATAACGGATTCTAAAAATTTTCTGGCAGTAAAAGAAAATCAGGGAATCATAAATTATTACACCCAACCAGAATCACTTGGAAATAGAAGCACTATTGAAAAACAACTAGAATTTGTTTTAGATTATTTGGATATCCTTAACAAAACAATACGATCTCAAACTTCCTCTATTGACACTTCTGATCTATCTGAACTAAGAACACGTTCGTCCATAGTAGAAAAATTACTTCAAGCTATGGAGGATAAACAGTATGATCAAGTATATGATTTTTCAAATAAATTAATCAATCTTGATTCTACTGATTGGCCTGCATATGTTATGAGGGGAATAGCATTAAGTGAATTGGGAAACTCAAGAGATGCACTAGATGACTTTAATTATGCAATTGAAAATAGTATGAGCAATTCTTTGTTGTATAGCTTACGAGCTAGTAGCCATATGGATTTAGGTGAGTATGACTTTGCGTTATCTAATTACACTAAATCATTGGAAATTGACGATGATCCTATCACTAGATTTAATCAAGGAAATGCGTATCTGAACTTAGAAATGTATGATGAAGCTATTGAAACTTATCAGATGGTAATTGAACAAGAACCATCTGACTCTGCTATGATTAATCAAGGAATAGCATATCGCTCTATTGGCGAATTTGATATTGCTTTAGAGAAATTTAAAACTGTTTTAACAATATTTCCTACTCATGATGTTGCATTAGGACAAATAATTGCAACCAATCATGAACTAGGTAGAGATGAAGAATCATTACCTATTTTGGAGAAAGCAATTTCAGAAGATCCTGAAAATGTTGCTCTGTGGTTTATGAAATCATTAGTTTTAGAAACCCTATATGAAAAAGAACAACAAAAAAACAAAGTTAGCGTAGATAATTTTGATGAAGACAAATAAAGTTCCATGAATCTGTTGTAATTTCACTAAATCGTTCTGATTTAGAAATAAATTCCAACTTTTTCTGGCAAATTAGGTCGTTAAATTACTTTGAGATTTGATACAAACTGTTAGTTTACTATTACGGCTCCTTTCATCCAGGGATGTAACGTACAAAAGTAA
>SDBV01006730.1_pt1 | contig 15836 bp, 18 predicted proteins | sample 2277081 | NCBI WGS metagenome assembly SDBV01 (sample SAMN10402039, study PRJNA504765) | marine sediment metagenome | isolation source: marine sediment core GS10_PC15, 223 cmbsf | place: Arctic Ocean: Southern Knipovich Ridge | collected 2010
CGCCAAGCCGCCGCCAACGTCGAACACCGCTGGATCCTCATCGTCAGTCTCGAGGAAGGTGCTGGCCCTGAACCATCAGCAGCGTTACAGCATCAATATAGGTCTGAACTCCCGGAAGCTGAACTATTTGGACACCCACTCTCCATCCGTCCAGATCATCCGGTCGTTAAGATTGAGGGCGAAACAGTACAGATTGCTGAAGGAGATCTGCACTTTGTTGTTCTCGAAGCAGCTGTCCAGCTTGAGCTTGTCTTTGAGTCTGGTGTTGAGAAGGCAGAACCCTTTGAGGACACCTTCTTTGTCTTTGCACAGCCGAAGGAAGAGATCCGAGTCTCTGGCTTCCGCATCGATATTGACTACACTGCTTATGTAGCGCCTCCACAGATCGTCTTTGAGTCTGAGATCCCTCGGCCTGAACCATTCGAGGGTCCATTTGCTGTTTTTGCCGAATTCGCTGGACTCCTGATCGTTAAGGTCGAAGGTGAAACGATACAGGTCGCTGAAGGTGAAATCAGAGTTATAGGACTTGTTCGTCAAGAAGACGAAACTGTACAAATTTCTGAAGGCGATATTACAGTCTTGGGTTTGGTTCGTCAAGAGAACGAGACCATCCAAATTGTCGAAGGTCAGGTTACGGTTGTTGGTCTTGTTCGCCAGGAAGACGAGACCATACAGATCGTCGAAGGTGATCTTAGGGTTCTAGGCAAAGTTAAGATTGAGGGAGAAACTGTTCAGATCGTTGAGGGTGACCTCAGCTTTATCGTTCCAATTCTCAAGTTCATCTACGAATCAGTACTACCTCTTGAAGAGCCATTCGAAGATGCCTTCTTTATCCGTCCTGATCATCCGATCATCAAGGTCGAAGGTGAGACCACACAGATCACCGAGGGTGACCTACGCTTCCTAGGCAAGGTCAAGGTCGAGGACGAGACCGTTCAGATCTCTGAAGACGACATTATCGTTCTCGGGTTAGTTGTCCAACAAGATGAAACTGTTCAGATCGTCGAAGGCGATATTCACACACTTGGCTTAGTTCGTCAAGAAGACGAAGTTGTTCAAATTACCGAAGGTGATATCAACGTTCTCGGTTTGGTTAGACAAGAGGACGAAGTTGTACAAATCTCCGAAGGTGAGATCAGTGTTGTTGGGCTGGTGCGTCTTGAAGGCGAGACCATTCAGATTGCTGAAGGTGACATTCGAGTTGTTCTCGCACAGATCAAATTTGTCTACGAATCTGGACTCGATCCTGCCGATCCGTTTGAAGACGCACACTTCATTAGAGCAGAAGTTGTTGCAGTTCAAATTGTCAAGGTTGAAGATGAGACAGTTCAAATCTCAGAAGGCGATCTACACCTCCTCGGGCTTGTTAAGGTCCAGGATGAAGGTGTCGTTGAAATCTCTGAGGGTGAGATCAGCGTTCTAGGTTTGATCAGATTACTGAATGAGACCGTACAGATCAGCGAAGCAGACATTACTGTACGAGCTCTGGTTCGTCAAGAGGGTGAGATAGTTGAGATCAGCGAGAGTCAGATCACACTACGTGATATCGTTCGCCTTAATGCTGAAGCTGTTCAGATTGCTGAACAGGTTCTCATCGCACGAGACTTGCTCCGTCAAGAAGACGAAGTCATTCAGATCACTGAATCTGATATCAAACAACTTGGCAAGGTTAAGGTTGAAGATGAAACAGTTCAGATCTCCGAGATTGACATTCATATATTCGGTGCTGACAAGATTCAGTTGAATGTTGCCATCACCGTTCTTGATATTGGTATCCGTTCAGTCACAGTTCTCGATAATGGTATACGTCCAGCAACAGTGCTGGATGATGGTAGAAGAAAGGTAACGGTGATCTATCCATGAGTGACGTAGAAAAGTTCACTACCAAGCAGGATGACACCCTGCCTAAGATTCGTGTGCAATGTTGGGACGATGAAGCAAAAACACAGAAGACAAATCTGACATTAGCAACAGGTCAGAACTTCCATATGATGGAAAGAGACGAGGCTGACAAAGCTACGCCTACACTCAAGGTCGAGGCAGCTGCAGTCATTGTAGGCGCGGCAACGGACGGTGTTCTAGAGTACGCTTGGGACGATGCAGCTGGCGATACAGATGTTGCTGGTAGGTTCTTCGGAGAGTTCGAAGTCGTGTGGTCACCTACTAGCAGAACCACATTCCCTAATGATGGGTTCATTTACATTTCAATCACAAGAGACCTAGACTCAACGGCAGAGTAACTAATATATAACAACACGTGTGTCTAATTACGCTCGGCATATAATATCAGATAGAGGATGAAATGACTGACCAAAAACTTGCGTATTGGGTTGACCTCAACGGCATAGCTTTTGAAGATGGTCGTCCCGATGCCTCCTGGTTACAAGCATTCCCTGTGGGCGAATACTCCCACGAAGTTTACGGGAAGATCAAGATGACTGTTGAGCGTGCCCGAAATATGGCATCCAACATCATCAGGAAGGTTCGTGGTATTGATCTTGCGATCGACTACGGACATAATTCAGGCGGAGAAGCTGCAGGTTGGGTTACGAGTGCGGAAGCACGTCAAGACGGCCTGTGGCTTTTTGTTGAGTGGACAAAAGAGGCTGCGAACAAGATCCGCGAAGGTGAGTACAGGTACTTCAGCCCTGAATATATGGATGTGTGGACACATCCACAGACACAGGAGAAGTTCAAAGATGTCCTGGTAGGTGGAGGTCTAACAAACCGTCCCTTCCTGAAGAACATCATGCCTGTCAATCTGTCGGAAATAGAGGGTCATCAAGACCCTCAAGCACACGAGCATGAAGGAGGTGGAATGGAGGAGCTCCTGGAGAAGCTTCGGAAGGCACTCAAACTCAGTGATGACACTGACGAGGATGCCGTCTTGGAAGCTCTAGGAACAGCACTCCAGCCCGACCCGAAGGAGCCGGATCCAGAGCCAGAGACCCTGTCTGAAGAGCAGGTCGCCAAGATCCTCGAGGAGCATCCAGCTCTTGCTGGTATGCTTGAGGATGCCAAGCATCTTGCTGAGACGAACAGGACTCTTACTGGACGAATCGTGAATCTGGAGGTCTCCGCAAGGGAGTCAAACATCAGCGTCAAGCTCGATGAGTGGCACTCAGGCGGAGAAGAGAAGAAGCACGGACTCGCACCAGCTCTGGATGAATCGATCACATCGTTCATGATAACACTGGATGAGGCGTCTCGTACTGCCTTTACAGGGATTCTGGATGAGATCGTTAAGACGGGACTTGTTAGCTTCAAGGAGACGCCGATTAGGCGTCAGCCTGGAGAGAACAATGATCCGTCGGTACTCACTGAGGTTGAGGCTGGAATCAAAGCCCTAATGGAAGCAAATGACGGTATGGAATATGGCGATGCTTCGGCACAGTACTTCATCGAGAACGAGGACATGTACGATAAGTACCAACGTTCTCTCGATGAAAGTCCTGTCGACACCGATACGGGAGGTGAGAGCTAATGGGCGTTGGACGCAATTACGTTCTCGATCTTCCGTTCGTAGTTACAGAAGCTATCACTAAGCACCAGGGTGTGAAACTTGGTACTGCAGATCAGACGATTGATGCTGCGGATACAATTGGTGAGCGCTTAATTGGTATTGCCATGGAAACTGCTACTGCACAGGATGCGACTGATGGTCGTATCATTGCGGTGGCAGTTTTGGGTACTGCTGTCTGGGAAGTTGGAGCAGCCGTCTCAATTGGTGATCGCCTTCGGGTGGCCGCTGATGGACAGGCTGTTGCACTTGCCGCAGCAACTACCGAGCAGGAACAGGTCGGAATCGCGTTGACGGCTGCTACCAATGCAGGAGAATGGATTACCGTTCTTCTTACCATCGGCACGCAAGTCGACACATCATAACCGAGGAGGTGAGTTAGATGGGTGTATACGATCCTAGAGGTGGCGGAAACGTCCACATCGACAGAGTTCTGACAAACATCTCGCTCGGTTATCCTAATCTAGGTCTCGTGGGTGACATTCTCGCCCCAGAGGTCAAAGTTAGAAAGCAGAGCGACCTGTTCTACGAGTTCGGTCGAGAGGCTTGGCTGCCAGAGGACGACTATCGTGCTCCCGCGACGCCAGCAATCGAGATCCCCGGACTCACAGTCAGTACTAATCCGTACTTTGCGAAGGAGTACGCTCTCGCCATTCCGGTGGCAGATGAAGAGCGTGAAAATGCAGACAGTCCACTAGATCCTGACCGCGATGGTACAGAGCTCGTCACGAACAAGCTCATGCTCCGTCGTGAGCAGAGAATCCAGGTCCTGGTACAGACGGCAGCGAATTACAACGCTAGCCATACTACCACGTTGGCCGGTGGAGCTCAGTGGAATGTCTATGCAACTTCTGATCCAATAGGCGATGTTAAGACGGGTATCCGTCAGATCCACTCGAATCTGTTCATGGAACCGACGTTGGGCGTCTTCCCTTACCAGGTGATGTCCCAGCTCGAAGACCATCCAGACTTCATTGAGCGGATCAAGTACTCTCAGATCGGGGTACTTACAGCAGACCTGATTGCAGCTCTCTTCGGCTTGCCGAGGATTGTTGTTCCAGGAGTTGGTTACAATTCAGGAGTTCCTGGCGGAACTGAGACCCTCGCCTACCTGTGGGGTACGGACGTTGTCCTTGCCTTCGTGGGCCAGGCTGGTCTCAAGAGGCCGAACTTCATGTATGAGTTCGTCTGGCGCTATCGTGGCGGACAGACTCAGATCGTGGACCGTTGGCGTGAAGAGCCGCGTAAGGCGGATCTCGTTCGTGTCAGCCGGCGTTACGATCACCGATTCATTGCTGTCGACGGGGCAGGACTCAGCACAGCTGGGTACCTGATCAAGGCGGCGATCGCCTAATGCCCGGTGGAAGGGTATCATACGTTGCTCCCCATACTAAGAGGACTGTTGGTCAGACTGCAATCACGAGTCTGACCGACAGCTCTGGCGGGACGGCGTCTAGTACTATTGCAGCCATTGGCGCGACATATGATCAGGCTGAGGTTCGAGATGCAGTTGCCTCGTTGGCAGCTAAGGTCGAAGAACTCACTGTCATGTGTCGCGACGCTGGACTGATTGTCTAAGTCAAAGGGGCGATATGGCTAAGGTACTTCGAAGCAATGTAAAGATCGACGATGAGGTCATTCCTGCTGGAACTAAAATGTCCAGCAAGGTGTTCTCGCCGTCACTCCGAAAGCAATTGAAAGCGACCGGCTTCTTTGTAGAGCCTGAGGTTGAAGAGCCTGAGGACGACGAAGAGGAAGCGGAGGCTTCTGATGGCGAAGAAGAAGCAACAGAAGAAGAAGCGGAAGAAGAGCCGGAAGACCAAGACGCAGAGGAGGGCTAGACCCTACTAATGGCACAACTCATCAACATTGATGATGTGCAGTCTTGGTTTACCGATGACAGGCTGCTACTCGATGCAGACGATGAACTGGCAGAGGAGACTGATGTCTCCAATGAAGTCTTGTCCACTGTTGCATCCAGGTACGATGTATCGATCTGGATCGACAGGGGAACGACACCTTCCCTAATTAGGTCGGTCATCTCTGCTCGAGTAGCAGCCATTCGGTATCGCAAGCATTATGCAGATCAGCTAGAAGAAGAGGGCAACTACTCTATCTGGCTTGACAACTGGTTCACGATGATACTGGATGGTATTGTTAGTGGACAAATCCAGCTTCTTGATGCTACAGACCTCACCGCAGCATTGACAAGTGCAGGCCCAAAGTTCTTTCCTACAGATGTCTCCTCAGCAACTGAGCCTGCTAAGTTCTCAATGGGGAAGACCTTCTAATGATGACACTTATTGTTGACGACAGGGCTCTAAACATGTTCAGCCGAGATCTAGCAGACCTCAGTAGAGACTTGGCTGGTACGAATCGTATGAGACAGCCTCTGCTTGATATTGCCAAAGAAGTTCTTGCACCATCTATTGACAAGAACTTCAAGGTAGGTGGTCGTCCTACGAGATGGAAGGCATCGTCACCGATCTCTACTTACCGCCTAGAAAAGGATGGAGAAGGCGAACCTACACTTTGGGTCACAGGTAAAATGAAGCGAGCTGCCAAGGCTCTTGCTAGGTTCAAAGTTAAAAACAATACAATGACCTATGGCTACTTCCCTGCAAAGCTATGGTACGCAATGGTTCATGACTCTGCCAGTGTTTCAGCTCGTGCCAATATCCCCCACAGGCCCTTCGCTCTTATTCAGGCTGACGACATTCCTAAGATGGAGAGAATTCTCATGGACTGGGTTGAGCGTAGAGTCAGTAGAAATATCAGGTTGCGCTACCCATGAGCGACATGTCAGTCATCACTCAGGCGATTGTCGACCTTCTAAAAGGGGACGAGACTCTTGGGCTGAAAGAAGTCTACTATGGTGATCAGGGTGGCATACCTCTTACACCCTCGGCCACTGTGGAGCTTGGAAACAAGACTCGCGAGTACAACCAAACAGGTCTCCAGACTAATGTAGTACCACAGATTCAAGTCGTTATATATCACGGTCTGCTTGTTGATGTACAAAAGATCAAGAAGGAACTCGATCAGTTTGTACAAGCTGTTGAGGACCTGTTGCATGTTGACAATACCTTAGGAGGTCTGGTGATCTCAGGTATTGTCACGTCCGTGGAACCAGGCGTTGCAGTAGTTGGAAAGGCCCAGTTCTATGCACACCGCATGACTTGGGAAGCAATGATAAAGGAAAGGATCACCGTATGAAAGTACGCTTTAGATCCGGAGCACCCTCTAAGGAGTTCACTGGTCTCGGGACCTTGCCCTCGAATGTGTGGGTTGAAGTTTCAGACAAGGATGCCAAGGCCTTTAAAGAGGTACAAGGCAAGACACTTCAAGAGGCAGGCTTCGAGGTAGAGATGACAAAGAAGACTAAGGAGGAAGACTAATGGCAGCAGGAATTGGTGCTGCTGGTATTCTGGGTGTAGCTCGAGAAGTTGCAGCAGGTACTTACGTTGCGCCAGAGAAGTTCATTCCGATTCGTAGCGAGAGTATGACGTTCAACCAGGAGACAGTCTTCACTCGACCGATTCGTGAAGTGGCCGACATTGTCAATGCTGTTCCTGGTAACGTGGCAGTTGAGGGTGATATTGAGTTTGAGGTCGCACATGACTTCCTTCCACACTTCATGCATGGTATGCGTGGTGTTGTGACTAAGGCTGGTGCTGCATCAGACTTCACCTACACCTTCGAGTCTGATGCGGTTGCTCAGAGGACAGCTACTCTGACGACACTGTCTATTACGATCGAGCGGAATGGTATTGTCTTTGGGTACACGAACTGTGTTATCAACACATTCAACCTAACAGTCGACAACGGCATCCTGGTTTGTACTCTTGGCGTTATGGCCTCGGAAGAGACTGTTGCAGCTGCACCTACTGCAGTGTGGCCGACTACGGTTCCATTCGGAGCAGGTCAGTATGACATTCAGATCCCCACAGCGACTCAGGTGTTTGATGTCGACTCGTTCGACTTCAGCGTGGACGATGGTGGCGAGCATGCATACCGACTCCGTGACACCGGGCGTGGAGCTCAGTTCACTAAGTTTGGTGAGCGTACCACGGAGCTAACAATCGAGCAGGACTTTGATTCCAGGGCCGACTATGATGCCTTTAAGGCACTCACGGCTCAGGCGATCACAATCGATGCACAGACGTCAGCTACTCGGTATGTCAATCTTGTCATCCATTCAGCCATCAAGGACACCTACGAGGTTGGACTTGACGGTCAGGGTGACTTGGTGAGAGCATCGATTACCTATCAGGCTATTTACGACGAGACAGCAAGTGCTCCATTCACTCTCGACGTCGGGACGGATGAAGACATCATATAAGGAGGAGGGCTAAATGCCAAGGGCGACCGTTGATGTAACAAATACACAGAGATTCGAACTAGAAACTCTGCCGAAGACCGATGATGATGAGGCTGGGTTCGTAGAGCTTCGGAAGCTCTCGTATGGTCAAGTCTTAGAGCGTCGTGATATGGGTGCTAAGATTGCTATCGAGGGTCTTACTGACAGCAATCGCCAGGAGGATCTGAAGGTTACCACCGACATGATCCAGAAGTCTGTTATTGAGTTCGAGTTCAAGCATGCCATTGTCGACCATAACCTGGACGACGAACATGGGATGCGTTTGAACTTTAACAATCCTAGTTCAGTATGGGCTTTGGATCCTCAGATCGGCCAGGAGATTGGTACGCTCATTGATGATATGAATCAGTGGGATTCTGATCTCCAGGGAAAAGAAGGGCCCACCTCAGAGGTAGGATCAGAGCCACCGTCGTCCTAAATAAGCGACCAGATGCGGAGGTGAGCCGGTTGATTGAGATTACTTCACTATGTAAGCAACTCAGCTGTCTCCCTAGTGCTGGCGGTCTGCTTGATCAGGATCCCTATCTGATTGATGGAATGGGCCTTGTATTGGAATCAATACACGAACGCGAAACGCTTGAGTCAAAGAAGAAGTAATGGCGCTAGCAACCAGAGAACTTGAACTGATTATTATTGCTAAGGATCACACCAAGGCGACACTCGCTCGTATTGGTGGAGCCATGGCAATCCTTGGTGCAGGATTAACTGCAGTAGGTCTCAAGGGTGTCAAGGAGCTTGGCTCTATGACTATGGAGGCCATTGAGTTCAAGCAGCAGATGGCTCTGGCTGTTACTCAGGCTGATGGGCTCGGCGCTACCATTGACAATGTTGGAGAGATCGTTAATCGTGTCGGCACTAATATAAACGTTCCCTTTGAGGGTCTGTCAGACTCGTTGTTCGATATCTTCTCCACGTTCACATCCGATCAGCTATCCTCGTTGGAGCAGGCAGAGGAAATTCTGGATGCTTTTGGGAGATCTGCAGTTGCTGGTCAGGCTCCAATCCGAGATATCGGTCGAGCCGTTATTGCCTGGATCAACGCCCTGGATCAGCCAGCTACTCTAGAGAATGTCACTAAGATTCTGGACATCCAGTTTGAGTTGGTGCGAAAGGGTGCTGGTACATACGAGGAGTTCGCTAGTCAGGTTGGTAAGGCTATTCCTGCCTTCGTTGCTGCTGGACAGGACGTGGCGACCTTCGGTGGATCGATGGCCTTCCTTACTAAGAATGGACTGACTGCAGCTATGGCAGCTACGTCTGCCGCTCGAGCAGTTGAGCTGATGTTCACTCCTAAGGCTATCAAAGGTCTCGGTGTGATTGGCGTTGCTGTTGAAGATGGCTCGGGTAACTTCCGGCAGATGAACGAGATCATTCGTGACTTGATTCCTATATTCGATGGACTCTCAGACTCGGCAAGGAAGATTAAGTTCAAGGAAATCTTCGGTACTGGTCGTATCCAGGCTCGACGGTTCTTCGACCTTGCCATTCCTAACATTGCTGAGTTCGAAGAGCTTATCCAAGATATGAACATGTCAGCAGGGGAATCAGCCAAAGCCTTCGAGCTCCTGTTTAGCCAGCCTCTCTCACAGATAGAGCTGTTCCAGAATCGATGGGAATCACTCAGACGTACTATTGGTGAGGCCTTTATTTCCACATTGGAGGATGACCTTTTCCCAATCCTACAGAGACTCTGGGATTGGTGGCAGAAGCTCGATCCTGAAATGCAGGCGCAGATCGCAAAGTGGCTATCATGGGCTGCTGCAGCAACAGTAGTTGCTGGTGCCATTCTAACTGTGATGGGCTTCTTCGTTCTCTTCCTTGGACTGATGAAGATATTCAGTGGCACTACCGCCATAGCAGGACTAACTAAGCTTGCAATTTCACTAGGCTGGATTGGCGTTGTTATTGCCATCATCGCAGGTCTTGCCCTCTTGATCTTTAAGAACTGGGATAAGATTGCTCCGTTCCTTATTGATATCTGGGATAGGGTTAGAGAAGCTGCCATGAACTTCTTTGAGGACAACAAAGAGTTCTTTGAGGACATGCTCAAAAAGGCCAAGGAGATCTGGGACAAGCTCCTGAAGCTTGGCATAACTATTTGGGAGGCCCACCTAAAGATCTGGCAAGATATTTGGGGTACCATTCTAGTCATGTGGGAACTCTGGGGCGAAGACATTATGAAGACCCTTAGTAATGTTTGGGAAGAGATCAAGACTATCTTCCTAGCAGCTATGGACATCATCATTGGGATCATTGACTTCTTCATTGCACTGTTCTCAGGTGACTGGGAAGGTATGTGGGAGGCTGTCAAGAACATTGCTTCGGCAGGCTGGGAGATCATCAAGAGCATCTTCATGATAGCTGGTGGGATCCTTTCTCAGATCTGGCGAATCGTTTGGGATAAGATCAAAGAGGTTGCGGCTACAGCCTGGAATGGTATTGTTAACTTCTTTAAAGATGTCTGGAAAAAGATCAAGAAGACGGCTTCAGACATCTGGGGTGGTATCGTCAACTTCTTCAAAGGTATCTGGGACAAGCTCACTGGTACTGCTAGGGACACTATTGAAGGTAAGGGTGGACTCCTCGAGTTCTTCCAAGAGCTTCCTGGTAAGATCGTTGATGCAATGTTTGCAATGGCAAGCCTTATGATTGAATGGAGCGGTAAGGCTCTGGGAGCGATGCTTGAAGGGTTCATTAGCTTCCTCCCCACTCTGTTTATCTTCCTCATAGAGCTACCAGGTAGAATGGTCGCTTTGTTTGTTGACATGCTCCAGTTACTGTTCAACATTGGTAAGACCGTTCTTAGAGGATTGTGGAATGGTATCAAGTGGCTCTGGAACAACGAAGGTCTCAAACAGTGGATCATAGATCTGCCAGGTATGCTACTTAAGGCTATAGGGTTTGTAAACAACCTTCTCTTCAACATCGGTAAGGAAATTCTTAAAGGTATGAAGGCGGGGCTCCTGTGGGCCTGGAAGAATCTAGTTATCTTCTGGTTGAAGGGCATTGGTAATGCAATCAAACGGAACATCGGTAACTTGTGGAGTACTCTATGGGATGCTGGTAGAGCTGTCATCAACGGTCTGCTTGCGGGTCTGAAGAGTGCCTGGAGTAAGGTTACTACCTGGGTGAAGGAGAAGGCTGGCTGGCTGGGTACTGCCTGGAGAATTATAACACGAATTACTTCGCCCTCTAAAGAGTTCATGGAAATCGGTATGCAGCTCATGAAGGGTCTTGAGATAGGTCTGGACAGAGGGTGGAATCCTGTTCAAATGAGTATGCGTGGGTTTGCCAATCAAATGATAGACCCAATAAGTTCCCATGCACTAAATGCCATACCATCCAGTGCGAGTACTGTAACCAACAACAATGATCATGGGCAGACCCTTGAGTTCGGTGATATCGTCTCGAATGCCGATCCCATGGAGATTGCTGCCGAGATTGCTTGGCTAGTGAGGATGTCCTAATGCCACTTAGTGACTACCAGTATAGCTTCCGAGGTGTCATCATGGGAGATGGTACAAACTATGACATGATCTCAATGGAAGGTCTTCACGATATTATCATCCGTGATACTGATCGCGACAATCCACGTGATCATGGAATCGTTCCCGGTCAGCATTCTGCCACCTTCAAACTAATTCGTGCCAGCTTAGAGGTAGCTGGTACTGCAGGTTCCACAGCTCACGAAGATGATGTCATTGCCTTGATGGATGCTCTTAGTCCAGATCGTCATGAGGATCCAAGTGAAACAGACGATCAGTTTACCTTCAAGTTTCCTGGTGAAGACGAGAAGTTTCTCTTTGCTCGCCCCATTAGAAGAAGCAGACCTCGTCGTAATCAGACCGAGTTCGGACTAGCTGCGGTACGCTTCGAACTCAAACAATACGATCCAAGAACATACAGTACTGTGGAAGATACCAGCGGTACACAGACGGGTTCTTTCTCAGTGACTAATAATGGAGGAGCTAAGGCTTACCCCATTCTTGAGTTCAAAGTTGATACACTTGGCGGGATGACGATGACCAACAACACTAACGGGTCTGTCTTCTCTGTCGACGGCTTCCCTACTAATGAGGCTGGTATCACAGCGGACATGGGTAGATGGGTAAGAGGACGTGGTGATCTACTAATCGTTTTTAAGGGATCTACCAATCATTACCCGAAGTGGCAGATTCCTCGAGACGCTTTCACTCTCGATCCAGGAAGCAATAGCATACAGTTGACTGTCTCCGCCAACGCAGAGATGGTCATTAAGAGCAGAGACACCTGGATGTAGCATGGCCAAAGTTAGATATGACGCCATGCTAGTGGAGAGAATTCCACAGTCGGGAGCTGGTCCTACCCTGAACCTGATTGATGAGATCATTCCTAAGGCGAAGATTGGCTGGTCCACAGAGCTCATCGGTGATGGTGGCTTCATAACACTAGCAGCGGTGCCTGATCAGCAGTCTCAGGAAATCAAAGACATCCTACTTGACATTGCAGAGACTGCCTGTGAGATATGGCTGTATCGTAACGACACCAAGGTACAAGCAGGACCTATCATTGGCGTCCAGACTCAGGGACCAACTATCGTTATTATGGCCCGAGCGTTAGCCTACTACCTTCGCTACATGTTTGTCACAACCGATCTATCTTACTCGGCTGTCGATCAGTACACCATAGGTAAAGGACTGATCGATCATTGGCAGGCACTAACCTTCGGCGACTTTGGAATTGACACTTCAAGCATTTCTACTTCAGGCTTCGACCGAACTATTGACTACAATGCAGATGAGGCTCCTAATGTCTTCAGGAAGCTAGAGCAGCTGTCGGACAATGTGGATGGCTTCGAATGGCACGTAAATCCTTTCACTCGAAAGATGGTGTTTGAAGCTCGTAGAGGTAGTGACAAGTCACAGGATGTCATTCTAGACTCCCGAGCGGTCGCGAGTCCTAACACACACTTCTCTGTAGCCTTCGGTGACTATGCTAACCATGGTATAGCTACTGGAGCCACTGTGGAGGGCAATACGACACGTATTGGTACAAAACTCGATACCGTAGCAAGAGCGAAGTGGGGAAGAGCTGGAATGGCGATCTCTGTTGATGAGGCAGAGACACAACAAACTATAGACGACTACGCTCAGTCACTGGTAGACACTACAGCTAAGCTTCACTTCATTCCCGCGAGTGGTAGTGCTATCCCTGTTCTGGGAGCTAGCATCGAGGACTTCGATGTTGGAGATACCATTCATTGGGTATACGACTACGGCTTAGGTAAGTTCCGTATTAATCGAGATGTATACAAACGCTTCGTCTCAGTCTCTAAAGAGGGCGAAGAGCAGATGTCGATCGAGTTCATCTAATGGCACGACGCAGAAGAACTGCTACCAGTCTAGCTGAGCGTCTCCGTAACGTTGAACTGGATCAGTGGGAGTCGCAAGGGCAAATTGTTCGTCGTATTGGTATTGAGGTCAGCTGGGCCAAGATAGCGAACGTCATGATCTCCGGCGAGTCTGTAGAGTCCTCTAACTTCGTCGCAGGCTCTGCTGGCTGGCAGATCGATGGTGATGGCAATGCCGAGTTCAATACCATTATTGTACGTGGCGACATAGTATCCTCAAACTGGGACGGTACAGAACCTATCGATCTCTCCTCTGGAGAAGACACTGGTGCAACGGTAGGGTTCGCCCTAGACTCTTCAGAGGGTGCTGCACAGTTCGAAGGAAGTCTTTGGATTGGTGGTAACATTGAGCTGATCTCTGGTGGTGAGATCAGAACTGCTGCAGACGGAGAAGACCGTGTCGTAATAGGATTCCAGTTCTATGAGTCGAGTAATCTAGGGTTCGAGTGGTGGGAAGGAACTGGAGATACTCGCTTCGCCACGGTCTTTGGCGACCCAACTATTGAGACCCTCAACCTTGAGGCTGACAATAATGTCATCGTTACTACAGGCGCGGAGTTTCTGGTCAATAGTGTAGATGCAATTTTCAAGTGGCGTAACTCTACAGCATCGCTGGATGTTGTTGTGTATGACCATAATGCTGGATCACCTTTCTTTGAAGTTCGAGGCGATGTTGTACCAAAAGTCGATGACGGCTATTCACTAGGAACAACTGCTCTAGGTTGGAAGAGCCTGTACCTGGCACCAGCCGAAGCAATCTTCTTCGACGGTGCTGCCGATTCTTTCATCAGTGCTGACGCTGGTACGATGACGATTCGTCATGGTCGTTCGGGTTCTAATCCTGGTGATATGTTCTTTCAGGTTGATGATACTGGAGGTACCGCCCGTACTCGAATGAACATCCAGGGTGATGGTAACATTATTTTCTTCACAGATAGTGGAGGAAGCCTGGTTACTTTCGATGGGGACAGCGATACTGACGAGACACGTATCTACGGTAAGGAAACCAACGACTGGATCGCTCTTGACGGAGTGGCTGAGGAGTTCCGATTTTATTCAAACACCACGCTCATCCTCCGTTATGGTGCTGCCGTCAGGATGCAGACTGTTTATGACCCAACTCCAGCAGGGACTGCCAATGTTGTTGTAGAGTCTGATGGGCGCCTACATCGATCTTCATCAGCACTGCGTCGAAAGAAGAATGTCAAGCCCGCAGAGGAGTTGGCAGACATTCTTCTCTTCCCTCGTAGCTTCCGACTCCGTGCAGCTGAGTACATCGATCACACCAAAGTTTACTTCGGACACATTGCTGACGAGGTTGCAGAAGTGCTTCCTCAGGCAGCAATCTACCATCCAGACACCGGTGAGATCGAAGACTACGATGATCGAGCCATCCTTGCTGTTCACACAGCAAAGATCAATAGGCTGGAAGCTGAGAGAGAGGACCTTGCTGAGCTCAAGACAGAGATCGAGCGGTTGCAGTCGAGAATTCTGATACTGGAGGATAGGGCGGCCTAATGAAAGTACAAGTTGACAACCGACAGATTACACAGATGGAAGATACACTGGAGAACTACCTACAGCTCTTTCTTGCTATAGGAGTGAAGTACGGAAACGACAAGGGTATCTTTCGCATAAGTCAAGCAGACATGAACAAGGCAGAGGCTTACACATTAAGTATCAAAAATCTTAAGTCTGGAGTCAGATTCCAGGTTAAGAGGAAAGAAGACTAATCATTTTGACAACTGCACAACTCGTAGCGGCTGTGATTGCTATTCTTGCTATCCTTACACCCATAGGTGGCACGGTGGTATATCGAGTGCGTCAACTTGAGATCAAAGTTATGAATGGTCTCTCGGATGATATGAACGAGATGAAAGACGAGTTGAAGTCAGTTACATCAGAGCTACACGATCTAAAAATTTTGGTTGTGAAGCAGATCGAAGGAGAAGGAGAAGGATAATGGCGACTGTACTATGGCACCCTGATGCCAAGAGACTAATTATTCCCACTGCCCGAGGGAAACCTTGGAGTGGTGGTTCAGAGAAGGCAAAGTTCGGCTTTCATACGACGGAGACTTCGGTGCTTCCTAACTACTCGTCTCCACCTCATATGACTCTTCAGCCAGGAGTCGAACTATGGCAACACATTCCGTTCGATCTTGCTGCGTACTCTGTACGTTCTAGTAAGGTAGACTCCATGAAGTACTTCTATCAGATAGAGATCGTTGGGTTCGCAAGGTTTACTAATGGTATGCCAGACTGGTGGTATCTACCAATAGCTGAACTCATAGGATGGTTCATTGACAACTTAGGTGTTGAACTAGAGTTCGAAGACTTCAGTGTAATGAGGTTCGGAATCTTTGCACCTCAGAGACGTACATTTGTTACTGTGGATGCCTTCTCAGGTGTTCTTGGGCATGGTCACGTTGGGAGAGGAATCGATAGCCATTGGGATCCAGGAAAGATCGACGTTGAACGACTAGAGGCGATGCTGGGCGACCGTCCACCGCCACCCCCACCACCAAGGAAGGAAGAAGATATGCC
>SDBV01006731.1_pt1 | contig 15836 bp, 25 predicted proteins | sample 2277081 | NCBI WGS metagenome assembly SDBV01 (sample SAMN10402039, study PRJNA504765) | marine sediment metagenome | isolation source: marine sediment core GS10_PC15, 223 cmbsf | place: Arctic Ocean: Southern Knipovich Ridge | collected 2010
GGTTAGATCTAATGAAAATTCTTCCAAAGGAAAGAAATTTTTGATACCTGATGAGGGTCCTAGAAGTGAGATTATTCTTGCTTCTATCCTTAAAGGTATAGACAGGTCAGACAAACTGAATGAAGGTGTTATCAACGGTATAAAAAGTTACATTGACTTTCTAACCGAAATTAACAAAATAAGGTATGAAGAAGAGGAAAAGGAAGACACTGGTCAAAAGGTTATAATATCAGTAGAAGATAAAGAAGTAATATGTTTCAATATAGGCTTTATGACTAAGTCCTTAACTAACATGTTTCCGGGGTGGCGTTTCGAGCTGTTCATAGACACACATACTATGTTTCCACCCGAATATCCCCCTTTAAGTGATAATGTTATGGTACATGAATACAACTCCAAGGAAGAAGATGATAGATATGAATGGGAGTACAGACATCCCAGTTCTAATAGTTAACGCCCGCCTCCGAGGCGTTAGTATCGGGGTATAGTTACCTCCTTTTAATAGTTAACCTCTTAGCCCCGCCGCCCGAGGGTCTGAATATCGGGCATTAACCAATTTCTTAATAAAGACAACAAAATCCTCAAATCCCACCCCAACATCCTTTCTCTGAAGCATCACAAAATTATCATCCATATTTTTACAAGCAGTCATAGGATTGTCATACCTCTCAACTTTCCCTTCCCTAAACTTTTCAGAAATAGTCTTTCCTTCCATAAAAAAACACTCATTCCTATCATCATTCATTTTAATATAAACCACAACCGCACCACTACTGTCATTAAATTCTTTTATTCGTTCCTTCCGCGCGGGGATTGAAAAGCCTTTACTCCACGGTATAGGACAAGGATGGCCTTTTGGCCAATTCAAGTTCCCAAATCTATCATACCTCTTAGTTCCTTCCACTTCTATATAGACTATAGGATAATGATCCACTGACCTCAGATCTATCTTGTACTTCCTGTATTTCTCAAACTTTATTCCGGTCCACTCCTCTAGTTTTTTCGCCAACCATAGTTCGTCTTCCAAGGTCCTACCATTAAACCCTCCATGTGTATCCATATCTTCCTGTATCTTTTTCCTAATCTCACCATATTTATCCATATATTTATTCATTATGTATTTTTCTTTCCCCCACGTCTTTATTTTTTTAGAACGTCTTTTTTTCATAGGTGCGATTTTTGAGCTTAGAACAGACTATCTTATTCATTACGTTCATTAAATAATTCATTTAAAATGTCAGGTGCTTCTATTTCTGTTTCTTCTTGGTTTTCTATTAGGTCTGGATCGTAGTCTAAAAATAAATCCTTTTGGGACAGACTTGCTAGGCACAACTTATGATAATCAGGATCCAATTCATACCCCAAATATTTCCTACCTAATTTATGAGCGACTTTTGCTACAGTTCCTGAGCCCATCCAACAATCCAGAACTATATCTCCAGGAAAAGAATACATTTTAATAACTCTCTTAGCTAATTCATCAGGAAATTGAGCTTCATGCAGGGTATTTCTCGAAACAGAATTTATGTACCAAACCCCTGTTACCCACTCTTTCCATTCGTTCTTGGAGATGTACAACCCGTCTTTATAAGACTTATCCTTTCTTTGTTCTTCTCCTTTCCTGAAAATAAAGACATATTCCCACGAAGGAAGAACTCTGTATTCTGAATGCTGTGTCTTAGAACCAAAATGTGTGTAAGGCGAATTAGTCCAAGGAAAAGAAGTCTTTACCCAAACACACCTGGCATAAAGATAACAACCTAAAGATTTTAAATGATCAACAAGTTTAGGTATTACCATTACTTCTTCCGGAAAACCTTCATTATAACGAGATCCAGTTGCAATATCGCATATATTGATCCCTATTTTACCTCCAGGAATTACAGTACGAGATACTTCAGCATAAACATCATATAACAATTGAAGATACTCATCAAAGCCATTTAAATAAGCTTCGTATTTCTTCCCAATTCCGTAGGGAGGGGAGCCGAATACAAGATGAACACTTTCATCATCTATCTTGTCCATGTTTCTTGAGTCACCTAAATATATTTTATCTATTTCCACTTTAATTCTCCAAAATTATTTTATTGTTTTTTCTAAGATTTTCTTCAGCAATTCTCTCCTCTGTTTTCACTTTTTGCCTTATATTTTTCCCACCATTTCTTTTTAGTTTCTTTTGTTGGGGAAAATTTCCCATGATAATATTCACAAACTGGACAATCATATAAATAAGGAGCATCAGAATTACACTCTGGGCAAAAACCCCAAAACAATCTAAGTTTTCCAATTAGAAGTTTACAAACCATTTTTTATCTCCAACAACAATGTTCACGTATACAATCATAACATAGATATCGGCTGTTTCCCATATCTCTTAATTTATCTACTGGGAACTTTAACCCACAAAACATACAACGCATTTTGACATCTTCTTTCCAGCCCATTTTTTAACTCCTTTTTTCATAGGTGCGATTTTTTGAGCTCAGAACAGAGCTATCCTATTATTTCCCCATCCACTTTATAATCTTTGCGTAATCATTTTCAAGCCATTCTTCGGCATCTGGATAAACGCAATACTTACTACAATCAGGATGCATATCTGCTATCTGTTGTTTTTCGCCCTCTGATAAAATTACCATTACAGGTTCCTTTTCTCCATCATATATTTTATCACCTACTTTAACTCTCATATGCTTTCCAAGCCTCCTTTTATTATTTCGATAACCTTATCAGGTGCTTTATCGTCTCCGTCTAAGATGTGATAATTTAATTTATTATCAACTAATAAATCTGTAACGGCTTCCGTTAAACAATCTGATTCTTTTTCAGATTGTAATCTACCTTTAGGATTGTATAATTTAGTACGTTTAAGTAATATATTAGTATTGTCAAACGCATTAAATTGTTCCTTTAAGAAATCATCAAAGTGTAAAAAATAGTTATCTTCTTTATAAATAAGTCCTAACAACAAAGGTGAGTCGGTTACTATCCAGTCCACCTGTCCTACCAGTCTATACATTCTATGAAATTGTTTAGCAGTAATATAACTTTGATTAGCCATTTCATTATATCTCCTAGACCAGACCATATCTTTTGCAAATTCCGTAACCAATTCAACACTAAACCCTAGAAGCTTCATTTTGAAAAAAGTACCCGCCGCAGTAGTGGACTTACCACTTCCGGGCGGGGCGAAAAAATTAATAACTTTAGTATTAAAGTTCATTTATAATTATTAAAGGGGGCATTGGCCAAGGTTCAGGCGGAAGAATACCTCCCCTCCCTCTTACTTTTTTACATCTTTTACATTTACTATTATCTATCCAAAAATCTATACCTATCTCACCTTTATACCACTCTCCCCATTTATGTTTAAAAACTAAACATTTCATCCTATTTCTCCACATTCTGATCATTTTGTTTTACCTCTGTTATTTGAGGAGCAGCTTGAGCTTGCATCTTAGCAATAAGACCGCTAACCATCTTAAAAGGTAATTCACTAAGAGATTGAATAATCAAATTACTCTCAGCTTCTGTCAATGTAAATTTAAATTCTTTTTCAGCCATTAAATTAATCCTCCTTTTCTACCTCAAAAATATTTAATCCTTTAAGAATTAAATGAAACTTTGATGCTATTGTGTCAGCAACATGTAACATTCCCAATAGAAAACCTGTCTCAATAGGAGACATTTTATGATAACCCCACCTACCATAATGATATTTCATAGAATCAGTCATTAAAGTAAATAATTGAAAGGATATCAAATCAGGTTTATCCCAATAAACTTTCCTAATAACTTTTACTGCCAATTCAGGATGCTCAAAAGTAGTGTGTCCGCTTTTTTCAAACCCCTGCTTATACATATCATGGCAGACAGCAGCTACTATTAAAGCATCCGTTCTATTAATATCCAAATCACTAATTCTAGATAGTTCCTTGACTATTCTAACCACAAGCCTGGTATGAATATAAGTACCATCAGGCTCATTAAGTCTGGCAGGGTGATATTTTCCCGTTGAACTCGCGGGGCAATCAGTAAAAAAGTAATCAGGAAATTTCTTCAATACTTCGACTAAAAATTTCTGCATCCCGTCATTTTTTATATCAAGTAACTCTTCTGCAAAAAATTTCTTTTTTTGAACTAGTGTTATAGTCATTGTTTATCTCCTGAGATATTATCCGTACTCGTTAATGCTTCCTGCTCTACTTCCTTGGTAAAACATTCTGTGTGCCATGCTCTACCATCATATGTTATAACCTTATTAGATAAACGTTTTTTACACTCAGTACAGTTTATTACTTCTACCAATTTCATTTTCAAACCTCCTTAAAACTCAGGGAACATTTCTTCATCATCACTAAAGGGGGAATCACTTGAAGCAGGTCGCTGTTCTGTTTTAACTGCGGTTGTAGGAGTAGGTTTATCCACTTTGTCCCTTACAGGAGCAGGTCGATCTACTGGTGTCCTTTCTCCCTCCGGCCTTCCTCCTCCATTACCATTAGAATCTAACATCTCAAGATTATTCCCTACAACCTCGGTAATTTTCTTTTCTACTCCATCTTTTCCGGTAAAGGTTCTAGTTCTCAGAGATCCCTGTATAGCTATCTTACTACCTTTTTTAAGATATTGCATAGCTATTTCTGCCGTACGTCCCCACAGCACGATCCTGGTCCACTCCGTCCTCTCCTGCTTTTGGCCCGATTGATCCGTCCAACGGTCATTGGTAGCCAGTGAAAAATTCGCGTACGCTTTCCCAAGATCTGTATAATTTCCCTCCGGATCTTGTCCTAACCTACCAATTAGTAAAATATGATTCATAACTTTTTCCTCCTTAAGTTTTTCTTATATACTATATGCATCTTTATTTATTTTTTCAATGCATCATAGTCAATTAAATCTATAATAAAAGAATCTTTCAATATTTTATCTCCATACGTTTTACAAAGACGTTCGATAAAGGAATCATAGTGGTTCATATCAGGATTTGTAAAAGTCATATAGAATGGAACATTATACATGACAAGCCTATTTAAATTTTCCCATAACAAAGATGAATCTAAAACACATCCTGTATTTCGTTTATAATCTTCCGGTGTTACCCCCTTTATATTAACAGCATACAAGCAGTTAGACTGGGAAATATTTACTAAATCATCAATATTGTATAGTTTTTCTGTTAATAATAAATCACTATGAAAAATAAAATTACTATCAACAAAACTCAACAGGGTTATAAGCTCTGACCAACTAGATAGATATAATCCTGGGGCACCCCCCATTAAATGAAATACATCCATATTTATATTTACTAATTTTCGTGCTAGCAGAAACTCCTTAATAAGAGAATCCGATGTGAAGTTAGTGCGATCCTTATTCCAGATACCCTCAGAGGTTACGTAGCAGTAAGGACATTTCAAATGGCAACCATATAACTGTACTACAAACTGCGTAGGACTAACTTTTCTACCAGATCTCTTTTCGTAGATCTGAGAAAACTTGTCATATCCACCCCCGGATTTATATACATTACAGATCCTAAAAACCCCACCAGGTAAAACATCCTCGGGGTCTATGTCTAATAATTGTTTTTCACATAGAGGAACTACTGGCCAGGTATGACATAATTTTAAATTATGATACATTTTTAATCCTCACCTTTAAAGTATTTAATTATGTCCTTGTCGGCTTCTAAGGTAACCGAAGGCGTAGCGGGAATTGTTTTGCCGGCATCGGATGTTGTGATGTACCATTTCTTTGACTGTCCAAATCTATTCTCAATTAGTTCTTTAATCCACTTAACAAACCTATCACGAGAATTGAATGAGTTAGCATAGTAAACACTAATCTTATCTTCTTCTCTAATTACCGAGTATGAGATAAGCCTTCCTTTAATATAATAGTATTTATATTCCAGCATTTCAAATTTTTCTTCTTTTAATTCGCCCAAGTCAGAATCTTTTAATTCATCTGAATCAGGAACTGACCAATCAAAAAAATCTACATATTTAAAACCTTCTTTGAACACAGCTTTATCATAAAAACATGGGTAATTAAAAGCTCCTAAATCGAAAGCTATTTCATTTGTCATCTTCATTTTTCACCTACTTCCTTCAAGTAATCCTTCCTCATTAAGATACTTTCTGCCCTCTTTTGTTATAGTATAACACCAACCACCGCTTTTAAAAAGTAAGTTTCCTGCTTGACTACCGACTTTTTTTATATATTTACCATCTAAAAGATGGTCTAAATATAATTTACCATTAGGCTCAGCAACCTCTATTTCTCTTGCAACAATATTATCCATTTGCATGGCGAGGTAACCGACACTATTTTGAAGAGGCTCCCCAGCAGCGGCTATAAATACCAACAAATATTTCTCCTTTTCACCTAAATTAAATTCACCCATACTTCTTTTCCTATTTGATCTCTTCATTCTTCAATCCTTACTTTAACCTTGTAAACTTTCCATTCATTAGGTTCTAAGTCTGCAATACAGTGCTTATTAAGAATTTCACACATTTCTTTCGCTTTATCCCGATCAAAGTAAAACTTACTGGCATGAACAGAAGTAATATAAGGACTATTTGATACTACATAAATTTTGATGCTCATCGGGCACCGCCCAACGATTCCAATTGAACCACTTTCTTAGTCCTTTGGTTAAGCGGACTACCAATATGCCGCACAATAGAAGCACTATGTTCTACTGTTTGCTCATCAAGAAACCACGCATTAGCAGAAATATTGAAAGCTGCGTTTGTGTCTCGATGGTCAAAGTGTCCACAAGAGCATTTGTAGTACTTGCCGTTTATTTTGTTGATATTTCCACACCGGGAGCAAACCTGACTTGTGTAAGCTGGATTTACATACATGATTGGTACACCAAGCAAAGCCGCTTTGTATTTTATAAAAACTTCCAATTGGTAAAAAGACCATTGAGATTTTTGAACATACCTCTTAGCCTTGCCCTTTTTAGAAATCTTTCCCAAATCCTCTAATACAATAGCAGAACGATGTAATTTGGCATAATCAACAATCGACCTAGACACTTTATGATTAATATCCTTAGTTCTTCTTGATTGTTTTCTTTTAATCTTTGTTAAAGCTTTTTTAGCATTTTTCTTTTGTAGTTTAGCTCTTCTGTTGCGAAAATTTTTAGTTATAGATGCTGTATCTGGTCCAAATTTTCTAACTTTCCCAGTCATAACGTCAGCAACAATAGCAACATTTCCTGTACTATTTCTATCAACACCTAAAAACCCTTGAACTAATACCTCTGGTAAAACCGGAGTATTATAAGAGTAAGACATAAACCATATGCCGTTCCTTTTAAAAAATTCTACTTGTCTAATAAAGCCAATGATAGGTTTAGGAAACGTTGTTGAAATAACAGATTTTTTGAAAAACGCTGGTATTTTCATCCCGCACTCAACAACCTTAACCTGTTTTCCTTTATCACCACAAACAGGTAAAACAAGATTTTTAACAGATTTTAGTTTTTTATTCCTTTGATATTTTGAAATAAGAGATTTAGAAAGAACACAAGGTATTTCTTTGTAATATTTTGAAGAAGACTTTGTTCTATCTTTGAGCATTCTATCAACACAAATTTTTGCTTTTGAATATAAATTATCCAAAATGGAGGTATGCTCATGAGGTATAACAACCTTAAAAGTAAGGCACATTGTAAGTTCTTTCTCGTTTACCATGTTGTGTTTGTAACCAAGTTTAGATATGTAGTATCCACTGGTGGTGCTCCTTTAGATGTTATTAAAAAGTATATACAAAATCAATAGTTGAGCCTAACCTCGGAGACCCTCCGAGGATTGCGGCTCAAGAAATCTGTTCATTCTTCAACACTATCGTTTATACGGTCTTCGTACCATTCTAGTATATTCATATCTTCTGTATAACGTTTCTTATCAAAACTACTACCTTTTAATTTAAAACTAAACCTGTAACCATCTTCACCAATAACTGTTTCAATAGACATATTACAAATTTCTAAGTTATGTTTTCTTGCAAGTATTTGATATACAGCTAAACTTTTAAGGGGAGTTGAAATAAAAATATCATTACTCATTATATTATCCCTTTCTTTCTATACTTCTCTATTATCTTCAAGCGTTCATTATCTTGGCCTTTGAAATATCTATTCTCAATGTAACTAATACAATCCTTAACTTTATTCTTACCTACAAACGCTTTTCCTCCCCCGGCGTTATAGATCATATCAATCAGCCATGCGGAGATGTCCTCCACTCCTTCAATCATTACAAAGGCAGGAATATTACAACGACGGGCTTCAGATAATTCATCTATTGCCCCAATGGTAGAAAAACGGTCGTGGAAATAACCGATCAGAAAATCCGAAGCTCTTACATACTTAAGATCTGACTGGGTGACAGGCGCTATCAACTTAGCAAGATCCTCAAACTCACCTAGCTTTTTTAGCTCATAACAAATAGCAGAAAATCTTTCTACCGAATATCCCACATTGACCTTTTCCATATCAACAGGATCAACGATGTTTATATTATATTTAGTAAACGCTTCTCTAACCCTGAACCTAAAATTATATACTTCAAGTTCTTCATATCCTTTAACATGGACGACACTGGATAAGGGACTGATTATATAAGTTGTATATAAGTAATCTTGCATTATATTTCTCCTTGAATATTTACATTATATATATGCTTACCGAAATTAAATATCAAGCCTTAATCCTTATCAAATCAAACTTAACCTTTCCTTCCTCTATCAATCCCTTTAATTTATTCTGTTTAGGACTGAGTTTACTATTACCGCTCTTAACTTCAACAAAGGTTATTTCTTTATCAGGATCAAAAATAATATAGTCAAGTGGATCCCCGATAAATTTAGTGTGCTTAGGATCGTAGGGAAATACATCAAGGAAAGGAGTTAATACTTCGGCATCCATTCCTAATCTTACCTCAGAAGATTTTTTCTGACTCAATATAGTTCTCAACTCTGCTCTTGTAGTCAATAAAACATTAGTCTGTTCATCTAATTCCATCCTCATTTCAGCTATAGCGTGCTTAGCCACCTTTAAATTTCCTTTATCTTCCATGTGGGCCTCGATAGATTTTTTATAATCTATACTAACATCGCTATGCCATTCCTTATATTTTATTCTACTAAAAAATAACAATGCTATCACTATAATAGAAATTCCAAGAGCAGCTAAATAAATTATATCTGGAGTCATATCTTTCTCCTTTCTATTCTCCGTCAGTGCGATTTTTTGAGCTCAGAACAGGGCTGTGTTTCATATTTATTCATCGTTGATAAAAACTCCTGCGTTTACTATCTGATTTCCTATATCCTACAAGACCTTCAATTCTAAGCTTTTCTATTTTTCTGTTTATGGCTTTTTGAGAACGAGAGGGAAGTAATTCCATAAGTTCTTTAATAGTACAAATTTCTAAATTCTCTATAAGAATTTCGGTTTCTTCTCTCAGCCAATTTCGCCCGTGTCCCATAATATTTTACCTCCTGTTGTTACAAGTTCTGTAGTACTTCTGCTACACCCTCTTTTAAACCTTCCATGTGACTTTGAATTTCTCCTTTTCTAAGCAAGTAGGACAAGGTTTTGGGTAAATAACTATATCACACCCAAGACGTGTAGTATCAAATATAGGATTCACAACCAATTCCTCCCCGCACTCATCACAAACAACACATATTCTAAGGCCCGCGACTTACCTCCTGTATAATTAAATCTTTTTTCGCGCGGTCAAAATCAATCTGTTGGTTTCATCCATACTATCTTGACTATCCTGTATTGAAATCAAAGTAAATTCAGCGTATTCAAAAAGTAGTCTAGAAACGGATTCATGTGTAGTAAAATAAACCTTATCCCTGGGTTTTAAATATCTAACGTAACCTTCAGGCTCAGCATAGTCTACACCATTAACATTAATATACAAGGTCCCTTTTGTTACCAATACCAACGTATCTTTTGTAACTATAAAAGGAGGTATACACCAATCTGTGGACACAAGGTCAAGCCGTACTTTTTGAATTGAGAACGGACCCACCGGTAGTGGTTGTAAACTTGAGATCTTCATCAGTTTCCCTCTCTGTTATACCGAATTTTACTTTACCCTTTTCTAATTTAACCTTAATATCTGCTCTCCTAAGCCCTTCCTTAACGATTTTCATTGCCAAAGGTGTGGTTATATTATTCTTAATACACCTCTTTAGAGGCCTAGCACCGTACTTTTCATCAATCCCCTCCTTATAAATAAATTCTTTAACTTTAGAGGAGAATGTCAAATCTAACTTCTTTTTCCTGCCGGCCAAATCGGCCAACTCTTTAAGTAAAAGATTTATAATAGCCATGTAACTATCCTTTTCTAATAAGTTAAAATAAACCACCCCGTCTAATCTATTTAAGAATTCAGGCTTAAAATTTTTATTAAGGGCGTTTTCTAAAGCAGTATTCTTTTTTTCATCCGTTATATCCCTACCTACACCAAAACCTATACCCTTGACGGAGTTCTTAATTTCTTCAACACCAATGTTGGATGTCATAATTATAATATTATCCTTCATGTCTACAGTATCTCCCTGACCGTCTGTTAGAGAGGCTTCTTCCATTATCTGTAAAAGAATATCATATATTTTATGACTGGCTTTTTCTACCTCGTCGAAAAGAATAACTGAATAAGGATTTTCTCTAACGAAGTTGGTAAGCCGTCCTCCCTTGTCAAAACCTACAAAACCGGGTGGACTATTATGTGTAATGATTTCAACTACATACGATACATCATCCTTTACTGATAGGTCATGTACATAACCATCATGATAATGTTCTTTAATATCTCTTATCTGTAAACAAATATAATCATCATTAACATAGGCCATTCGTTGGTAAGGATACCTGATATCTTTATCTTTTACATCCAGTTTAAAATTATCACTAAAATGTTGTACTTGTTTTCCAGTTAAATAAATTCTAAATCTAGGCGCCCACCTAGGATTTTTAGATACATGCCTTTGAGTTTGTGTTATATACCCCAGGCGTCTTAAAAGTAATTGCATCCCAGAATATAAATTTTCTGAAACTGTGTCATATTGTACCCGTCTCTCTATTGATAAACAACCGTCGCCCAAAATGGCAGCCTCCAGAAATTCCCTAATAAGATCATCTGGTAAGTCCTTAAACCATGCAGGTATCTTTTTTGTATAAACATTATGTCCGAACAAACAAGACATCATATTACAAACTACTCTGGAGGAAAACCAAATTCTAGCTGAATTTCTCGCCTTCCTATTTTCTACCCTAATTCTATTTTCCAAGCCGAACAATTTTCTAATACACTTAACTACCTCTATAACTTCAAAATGTTCTTTGTTATTAAAAGTAAAATTAATTGACTTTAAAGCATTACTATTACCGCCCTCACTGACATAATAACCTGCTAACCTCATAAAGTCTTTATTAATAGGTATATACCTGGGAATTTTACGACTTGCAAAAGCCCATACATCCTTTTCATCACATTTGAATTTTGGAAAGTCTTTACAATATTCCCATAGATCTATTTTAGTAACAACACTACCATTAGTTTTATATCTCGGGTAAAAAACTATGTCCCCAGTTTTTAAACTATCTGCTCTAACCCATTCAGGTTTGTATGCTTGATGTAATCTATTACTACAATATTTAACTTTACAGGTTGGTTTACATTTTACATGTCTTCTATTATTGTGAATACATTTCTCAGCTTTTACTGCAAATATTTCATGGTTCGGAGTCACTCTTACTGGAATGTTAGTATTAACAGGAGTAATATCTATAATATTACCTTTATATCTATATTTATGAATAAATTCCACAGGTTTGGTTCTGCATTTATGTGTAATAACTCCTTCATCTATTCTAACATCTTCTATGTTTTTTCTAGAACCATCGGTCATAAGAACCTTGCTGCCAGGCATGTGGCAACCAATCAGTTTAGAATATTCATGATCAGAACTATACTCAGAACAGTCTAAAGTAATCATCGGCACATCTAATTCCTCAGCTAGAACTTTTACTGAATGAGTTTTTCCTATCCCTGTAGGACCTGCGAAAAACAAGGCTGAAATGGGCTTATTATCTTCTTTTAATCCCGCCGCAGATCTTACTACAGAATCCACTATAGTTTTAACAGCGGTGTCCTGGCCTACAACACGGGTTAACATTCTAGGCTCTAGGTCGGTCAACTTATCTAAATCAGCCGTCATGAATACCCGCTTAGGTTTCACTTCTTTCTGTTTACCCGCTTCTTCAGCCCCAGGCATACCAGGCCCAAAAGGCATTCCGTTAAAAAATGGATTATTCATCCTGGGAGGTTGGTACTTTTTCGCCACTTCATCAAAATTAATATTTTCGAATTTCAAAAAAGGATTTGCCTTAACTACTAATTGGTAAAGCTCATTTATAAGTATATCCGTCTTTACATTCTTACTCATGCCACTTAAATCAACTTCTGCTATCAACTTATCGAACTCATTTACACATCTAGCTATGATATAGGCCTGGTATTTATCTTTCTTATCAAATATTTTCCCACCTACCAATTGAATTACATCTTTTTCTTTAAACTTTTTAATTACTACATATTTAGTCAATCTATCCCACCATATATTATCATATTCATAATGCTCAGGTAGAACCTCTTCTTCGTTAATAAAATTAGGATTGGAAGTATAAAGAAGAGTATTATTTATACCAGGCATAATGGTAGTAGGATCTAAAATAGGTTTTTCTTTATTCCATGCAATATTAGCCATCAACGGCCGGCCTTTTTCCTTGTCATTAATTACAGCCTTTAAAACATTGTTGTTATTTATAATTATATTTTCAGGTTTCAAAAGCGGATTTATATCATATATTATTCTAATTAAATCCGCAGAAAGGGCATTGATATTATCATATACTGTTAGCATGTTTTCTAAAAATACAGTTGCTATTTGAGAGTTGTTCAATATAAAATTATTAACAAGCCAACTTTCGTAAGAAGCTTTAGTAATTACTCCCTTATTTTTGGAGAAAAAGGTTAAGTGGTCTTCAATATCTTCTATACCGTTTAATTCTAAGACATTTATATTAAACCCACCCGATTTCCAAAAAATGTTATGAACCATATACTTTTTTTCGCTCATACTATCTCCTATTTATTAAGAATAATAAGAACTTTTTTAGCCTCTTCTCTGGTCAAATCCTTAGGCTGGTCCGGAACATCTTCTCGGCCTAGTCCTTTTCTAATAACCTCTAATACATTTAGACTTGTTTCCTTAACTTTGGTTTTTATATATTCCACTTGAACTGGTGTAGCCATAGCATCATCGTTAGTAGATGATTCTACTGGCGTAGAAGTGGAAGTCGGAAAGTCATTTCCAGAAAAAACAGCGGCCGGTTTAGGTTTAGAAACAACAACCCGCTTTTGTTCGGTAGATGTGGGAGCGGAACCTTCATCATCAGGCTCTGCAACTTCTATTTCCCTAGCTATACCTAATCTAGTAGCAGCTTTCTTAAGTGCTTTTGTAGAGGCAGCACTAATGTCGAAACCTAAATCCAAAATATTTCCTTGGTGGGATTTTTTTATTTGCACCGCTCCTTCTCCAGACTTACGGATAATTTCTCCATTTTCAGGGTAGATCGTAAGGATACCGACAACGTAAACCCAATCTTTTCCGATTTTATATCCGAATTCTGGATCAACCTGCCATGACCAATCCCCATTAAAAACTTCGTCTAAACGGTCTTGGACTGAATTTCCTGTCACAAAATCGTAGCTGCCTCCCAGACCTTTCCTCTTTTTAATAAGGTTTTGAGGAAACCCCTTTTTCAAAGTATCTAAAATCGATTTATCCATTATTTACCTCCTTATGTATAGCATATTGTAAAGGATATTTTTCTTTAAACTTTTCTTCACACATTACCCATTCATTTTTTTCGCCCCGTCTCCAAAGAATCTCACCATTTTTATCAAACCGATATGACTCGTATATCTCTAAGTAAGCCCGGTGTGATTCATCTACCTTGATATTATCAAAGGCACTCAAGACTAAAATAATATGAGCAGCCCAAGCAGGGTCAATATCATAATTAAAAGAAATCTTAATGTCGTGATTACTTTCATTGACTAAAATCCGAGCTGCTTCTCGCCCATCTTCGACTACATAAATTATGTACTCACCTTTATCAGTAGTAGGCTTGCTGCATTCCTCTGGTAAAAGTAATTCATTTAATATCGAGCGGGTTAGGTTTGGAAATTTTGTCATATTATCCTCCTTTTTAAAATTCAATAGCATTTAAAAACTCTACAATTGTTTTATATTCTGTGAAAAATTTACCACCGTTACGAACAACCATTTCTGCAACTGCATTTAATGACTTTATTTGTCCTTGTGTAAATTCAAACCCATCATCATGTGTTAGAAAACAAAACAATGTTTTTTCAGGTTGTTTATTACTATCGTCAACAACTTCTGCAATCGAGTATACTCCTGTCATTTTAGGAGTAATTATGTACAAAACATAATCACAGTCCTTGCGTTGTTTTAATTCTTCTTTCATGCATTCTGGTGTCCAATTATCGACAACTGGATTAAAATAATCAATTTTCAACATTGGGATTATATTATTTCTCCATTGACTTCCATTACATGTACCTCCTAAAAATACTTTTTTCATCTTAACCTCCTATTATTTCTACCATTTCTATAATAGCTGCTGCTGAATGTTTCCAAGTAAAGTTTTCTAAAATGTGAACAGATGCTTTCTTACCCATTTCTTTATCTTCTCTCTTTCTATAATACATATATAACATATCTTCCATTAACTTGTCTTTTTTAGGAACAGCCCAATATCCAGCATCATCGTTAAACCATCGAGGATCGTCTATCTTTTCCATAGTGAAGTCAGTAATAAGATAATTAGTTTCTTCTGTAATAAAATCCATAGGAGCACTATAAGATGTAGCCAAACAAGGCTTACCAATTGCCATCATTTCAATCAGAGGTAAGTTCCATCCCTCAGCAAAATAAGGAAATACTCCTGCATCAGCAGACTGGTAAATAGATGCAAGCTCTCTTTGAGTTTTAACTCTTGGAATGTACTCTATAAAAATATTATTCATAGCATATTGATTTGTATCTGTATGAGTAAAACCTTTCGAAACTAAGGTATTGTCTAACATTTCTTCAAAGCTTTGCCCTTTCGGCCCCCTTACAAAAGGATTAAACCAGTGAACCATAAGTCTTACTTTTCCATCTACTTTCTTATGAAAAGCCTCTATAAAACTATCCAGTAATAATTTATGACCTTTCCTTATTTCAAATTTTCCAGAAGAAAGGAAAGTAAAATTATATTGTTTTGATTTATGAGTGCTTGGTTGTACTGCTGGATTAAATATACATTCGTCAACACCTCCAGGGATGATAAACACATTACCTTCTTCCTTAACTTCTTGTGAAACTACAACTTCTTTAGCCCATTCACTCATAACAGCTATATAATCTAATTGAGTTAAACAGTTAGCCTCCACTGTATTGAAGTTAGTCCCTTCAAAAATAGGCATACCTATTCTTGGAGTTCCACAAAAATGATGCATTTCCCAAGCATGCCATACCATCAAGGATGGGTGTTTTATGTTAAACAATTTATTAAAAGATTGAAATAACCGTAATTCCTCTGGAGTTTCACATTCCAACCGCCCTCCAACAGGACTTACTGACATAGGTAGTTCATTAAGTTCTACTAACGCTTTACATAGATTTCTAAATACAACTCCATAACCTAATGAATTTATAGG
>SDBV01006732.1_pt1 | contig 15835 bp, 16 predicted proteins | sample 2277081 | NCBI WGS metagenome assembly SDBV01 (sample SAMN10402039, study PRJNA504765) | marine sediment metagenome | isolation source: marine sediment core GS10_PC15, 223 cmbsf | place: Arctic Ocean: Southern Knipovich Ridge | collected 2010
GGAGTATTTCGACAAGACATTGATAAGCCCCGATTTCGAGATTCGTACAAACGCTTCTTATAACCTTGCAAACTGCTACGCGCAAGTTGCCAAGAGCGCCAAGGACAACGAAAAAAGGAAGGAAGCGTTTGAGTCTTCGATAAATCAATATGAAGAGATTTTACGCAATCACCCTGATCATAAAGGCGCGCGAAATAACCTTGACCATATGCGCTATCTGCTGAAAAAAATGCTTCAGAATCCACCTCCGCCCCAGGACCATGAGGGAGAAGGCGAGGAGCAGGAAGAAGAGGAAGGCGACGAGGAGGAGTCCGAAGGCGAGGAAGAGCAGGAAGGCGGCGACAACGATCAGGAATCCGAGGAAGAGCAAGAACAGGATTCTGAACAGCAGCCGTCCAGCGGAAATCCTGAGGAGGAACAGGAACCCAAGGACAGGCAGACAATCGAGGCCATATTGCAGTCGATTGAAGAGCAGGACAATCGCGAACAGCGCGACACCAAGAACCAACGCAGCACTATAAGGGTGGGAAAAGACTGGTGGTAGGCCGAATTACGAGATTGGCTTTGTGCCTGATTATGTTGTCACTTCCGGTGGCCGCAGCGGACTCAGTGCGCGCCTACGTTGACTCTACGAACGTCACAAGTTACAGCCCTTTCATGCTTTGGATTGAAATAAGTGGCAGCAGCGCAGACAAACTCATTATTCCCGACGTAGACGGTATCGAAATAAATAGGAAGCCCCGCTACTCAGATAAGTCTTCAAAAACAAATTTTACGGATATGAGCAGATCGTACTTTCGGAAACTTGGTTATTCGTGCGAGGCAACCAAAGTGGGAAGGCTAACGATACCGCCTATCCAGATCCAAGTGGGTGGCAAGATACTCAAGACAGAACCCGTGGTATTAAATGTGCGGCAAGGAACCAAGCCGACCTTGACAAGCCCTGTCGGTCCCAGGAGCTCAACAACCGGCATGTCGCAAAAGCCCACGTGGGAAGATATTAAAAGAAATGGTCTGTTTATAACGAGCGAAGTTGACAAAACGGAAGTTTACGAGGGCGAGCCGGTTCATTTGTTGATGAAACTCTGGACAATAGACATTTTAGGCGTGCAAGCAGGCATGTATCGTGGAAAGACGTATGAATTACCTGACACCCCCGGTTTTATTGGCGAGGAAGTCGAACAGCGCACTACATATGGTACCCGGAGTGGATGGAATTACAAAGTGCAAGAATTTCGTCAGACTTTGTACCCTACCACAACTGGAGAGTTGACAATAGGCCAGTGGCATTACCCAGGGGTGGTCATAGCCAGCACAAATCGCGGACGCTTGAATCATGACGTCGATTCGCGCACCGATCCGATCAAGATAAACGTGAAGGCGTTGCCGAAGTCGCCTGAGGCCTTTGGAGGAGCAGTCGGCAAGTATTCATTGGAGGCCAGTCTTTCTCGTGACAACACTATTCAGGGAGCGCCTGTTACTTTGAGTGTGATCATCGAAGGAAGGGGCAATCCCGATGCCGTAAGCGACGTGCGCATAGGCGAAATGGATTGGGCCTACGTGGCTGATCCTGAAATACAGGAACGAAGCGGTATGGATCCTGAGACAGGCAACAAGGTTTTGAAGAAGACTTTTGACTACCTCATTACTCCTTTGAAGGCCGGTAAAATGAAGATTCCCGAAATCGAGTTTTGTTACTTTGACACGGACTCAGACTCGTATAAAACCGTCAGCGCCGGACCTTTCGACCTCAAAGTCAATTCCTCTTTTGAGCGAGAACGCGCACTGGTGACTGGTGACGACGATGATAGCGACGCGGGCTTGAGCGTGCGCGTATTGGCCACGGATATCCGGTCGATAACGACGAATCCGGGGAGTCTGAGGGCGACACGGCATTCCGTGTCAACGGCCTTGGCCGGTCTGGCATGTCCTATGCTCGCATATTGCGCCTTCAGTTTTTACATGATGCGCAGGCGGCGTTTCGAGCGCGATACAGGTTATGCCCGCTCGCATTTTGCCAAATCGAAAGGCCGGAGCCGTCTGGGCAAAGTCCTGGACGCGGATGAGCCAGCCAAAGAACTCTATACCGCATTGAGCCGTTTCATAGGCGACAAACTGGATGTTTCATCGGCTGGCATAACGTCTGCGGACGCGGGATTCTTGTTGCGGAAAAACGGTGTCGAAGGCGAAGTGGTTGAGACATTGGTCAAGATACTTCGCGCTTGCGAGCGCGCGAGTTACGCGTCGGCCGGTTTGTCATCCGATGAACTGAGCGCGCTGGTGCATGGGGCCGAGGACGTAATGCATCGAATAGACGGTTCTCTGAAAGGGGGGCGCAAGCGATGAACGCACTTGCCATTGCGACCCTTTTTGTTTTCGGCGCGACGGGGTACGACGATACTTTCGAGAGGGCAGCGTCCGCTTACAACGATAAGGATTTCGAGCTGGCCATCGAACTTAGCGAGCAGTTGGTGGCGGAACAAGTTGCCGATCCCGCGGTGTTCTATAATTTAGGTAACGCGTATTTCCGCATGGGAAGACTTGGGGCTGCAATAGCGAATTACGAAAGGGCGCTTCAACTGAATCCGGGACACGAAGACGCCGCGCACAATTTGGGCCAGTGTATCGCGATGACGGAACGCCAATTAGCGCGTCCTTTGCCGCCGGATTGGGAACAAAGTCTCTTGTTTTGGCATTATAGTTTTAGTGCCAAGACTACGCGTACGCTGGCATTGGTATTCTGGACGGTGCTTTGGATAGTGCTTGGGGTGCGGCAGTGGCGCAAGTTTGCTTATTTTCGCACTGTGTTCGTTGCAGTATTGGTTCTTGCGGCTGTTTTCGGTGCTTCGGCCTTGTCCAAGGCGAATCCGTCGCTCCTGGCTGTTGCGAACAATGAACGCGTGCCGGTTCATTACGGAACGGACGAGGACGAGACAGTTCATTTTGAACTCTACATGGGAGACCGTGTTGTTGTGGATAAAAGAAATAAAGGTTGGCTGCGTGTAATGACGATTGACGGTGAGCGGGGTTGGTCCCGCGCGGAGAACTTCACACTTGTGGGTCCTCCTTATGAAAGGCCGGTCACATCGCTTTTTAGTGAAACTCAAGGAGAATGAAGATGAATACGATATACAAATCAACGGTTGTTTTGATTGCCCTGGTAACGTGCTTTGCGGGTATAGCAAATGCCGGAAGTCCGTTACTCAAGCAGCTTGAGGATGCCTTCGTGGCGTTGGGCGAAGAGGTGCAGCCCTACGTGGTAACTATACATGTCGAAAGTTACGTGTCGACACGGCGTCCTGGCGGTCCTGGGGGTTTGGGGGACCTTTTTGACAGGTGGTTCCAGGCGCCTCAAGGTGACGATGAAGAGCCCAAAAAGAAGTTGCGTCCTACGGCGTCTGGGTCGGGTTTCATATACGACAAGCAGGGCCACGTTATCACGAACAACCATGTTGTCGATGGCGCTGAAGTCTTGACGGTGCGGTTGTGGGATGAGACTGAATACAAAGCAAAAGTTGTCGGCACGGACCCCGACACGGATCTTGCTGTCATCAAGATAGAAGCAAACGGAGAGCTTTCTCCTGCGAAACTGGGGGATTCAGACAAGTTGAAGGTTGGCCAGTTTGCCATAGCGGTAGGCAGTCCTTCCAGGTTTGACGGCACGCTCACTTTCGGACACATCAGCGCTTTGGCACGTGAGTTGTACCTGCCGAATATGCGTTTCAGAAACTTTATTCAAACCGACGCCGCGATAAACTTTGGCAACAGCGGCGGTCCGCTGTGCAATATCGACGGTGAGGTGATCGGCGTATGTACCGCGATTGCCTATGGCGAATCGCTGGGCTTCGCAATACCAGTGAACAAAGTTCGGGAAATTGCAAAAGAGCTCATAGAAGAAGGGAAGATCACCCGGGGTTGGCTCGGGGTGAGCACAAGCAGCATTCCTGACTATTTTAAGCAATCCGGTCTATCCAAACTAGATGATTTTGTGCGGAGCCTTGGGCTGCCTGATGCGCGAGGCGCTTATATTACGAAGGTCTGGGAGGGCACTCCGGCTGAGAAGGGCGGTTTGGAGTACGACGATGTTGTTCGCAAGATCGACGGTAGAATAATCGAGGGCAGCCAGGATCTTGTGGACACGATATCGAAAACAACACCCGAAACAATTCTGAAGTTTGAAGTGTGGCGGAACGGATCGCCTATGATGAAGAGAATCAAGATAGAGGAGTACGCTGGAGACGTGCGTAAAGCGACTATGGGCAGGGCGACACTGGGTATGCGCATAAGAACGATCACACCGGAAATCAGTCAACCGTTGGGTTTGGATCCCGACCAGGCAGGCGTTATGGTTCTAGACGTTGAAGAGGACAGTCCAGCCGAAAAGGCAGGTATTGTACATGGCGACGTCATCATATCGGTGGCGCGGCGTTCTTTTTCCAATTCCAACGAATTTCGCGAGATAGTGAGCGAAGAGTCTAAACCTGGCATAGCGATTGTAGTCCGCGTGATAAGACAGGGCAGTCCCGCGATGTCGAAATATATAATGGTGCCTGATTAGGATTGGGCGCCGGGTTGGGTCGCAAGAAAAGGGACAGTCCCGTCTACGCTCGCGGACTCGCTCCGCTGGGGACAGTCCCTTTTTTGCTTAGTTTTGTGCGCCCCGCAGTGTTTAGCGTATGCCTATTTGATTTACACTTTCATTCCTATTAGGATGAAGCCTTGTCTCGATTGGTTGTCAATTTGGGCATGCCGGATATTATTTACGTGAAGCGTTCTTTTATATCTTGAGGAGAGTTGTAGAATGAAGCATTCTTTCAGTCGCCGGGGCTTTTTGAAAACAGTGAGTGCCGGCCTTGGTTTGTCAGTTGCCGGATTTGCCACAAATGCTCCGGCCAAAGTTAAACCGAACATAATGTTCATAATGGTTGACGATCTTGGGCCTGAGTGGATAAGTTGCTGCGGAGCCGAGGACATCGAGACGCCCAATATCGATAAGATGGCCAAAGGCGGGATGCGCTTTACCAATGCCTACTCGATGCCAAAATGCACGCCTACAAGGGCGACGGTTTTGACTGGCCAGTATCCTTTCAGGCATGGGTGGGTCAATCATTGGGACGTACCCAGGTGGGGCGCGGGTTGCCATTTCGATTGGAAGCATTACACAACCTTCGCCAGGGTGCTTAAGACGGCGGGTTATGTGACGGCCGCGGCGGGCAAGTGGCAAATCAACGATTTTCGTGTTCAGCCTGACGCTATGCTTATGCATGGTTTTGACGATTACTGCATGTGGACGGGTTTTGAGTCACAGAACAAACCGAGTGGGCTGCGGTATTGGGACCCCTATATTCACACAAAGGACGGCAGCAAGACTTACAAGGGGAAATTCAGCGCGGACGTGTTCGTGGATTTCTTCGTTGATTTCATGAAACGCAACAAGAATGAGCCGATGATGATGTACTTTCCGATGGTCCTCACCCACGGCCCACTGGTCACGACACCGCTTGAACCAAATGCCGAGTCGGGTTTAGACAAGCATAAGGCGATGGTGCGCTATACGGATCACGTGGTGGGCAAGTTGTTGGCGGCCATGGATGAGTTACAAATTCGCGAAAAGACCATAGTGATCTTCACAACCGATAACGGCAGCGGCGGCAAGATTGTGGGCCACATGAATGGCCGGGAGATCCACGGCGGCAAGGGCAATATCACCGAGACAGGTGCTCGCGCGCCTTTCATAGCGAATTGTCCTGGGCTGGTCCCTTCGGGAGTGGTTACGGATGCGTTGACGGATTTCACTGATATGTTGCCGACTTTTGCTGAGTTGGGCGGAGCGCAGTTGCCCGACGGCATGGAAATTGACGGCAAATCTATCGCTTCAGTGCTGACTGGTAAAGAGCAAGATTCCGAGCGTGAATGGATAATGGCAATGGGCGGTGGAGTCGGTCGGCTTACGCCCGATGGTGTTGTTCCGGCGGTCGATTATGCCGACAGGGTAGTGCGAGACAAACGCTTTAAGGTTTGGGTGGAGAATGGGGCCGTTTCCAGATTGTATGACTTGCAGAAGGATCCGGCTGAAACAAAGAATATTATCGACAGCACTGATCCTGATGCAGTCGCGGCGCTGGAAAAGCTGACGGCAGTTGTCGAGTCCTTTCCGGAAAAGGACGGCGTGCCGCAATACGACCCAACACCGCCTCAGCCTTGGGACAAGACATTAAAGCCGTCCAATAAAGCGAAGTAAAGGGTGTATTGAGGGCCAGTACCTGTTGTGGAATGGGTATTTTGTCCCAGAGGGACATTTGATAATAGCCCAGCAATTTATTGCTGGGATCCGGAAATAGAAGATGGAAGTCCCGGAGGGACGGCTGAAAAGGGAAGTTTTTTGGCATGCTAGCCGTTTCAGCCGTCCCTCCGGGACTGAAAAAGGGGGGGCTTTTCCCACCGTTAAAACGGTGGGCTATTATCAGTTGTCCCTCCGGGACTTCCGCAACAGGAACGAGTTAGGCGATAGTTGAGTAAAGCGAGGGCGTTTTGGGTGTCGTTTTTCAAGAGGACGGTGGCCGGGGTGATGGGGAGCAAGGGGTAGTTCCCGTTCGCCGGAGCGGGGTGCGCTCTAAGGCTTTTTCTGTTGTCATGGCCCTGTTGCTTGTCTACACTCTTTCCTTTTTTCTCGAACCGGATCCGAGTGGAGTGGGCACCCATACGAAACTTGGCCTGCCCGCTTGCCGAAGTGTCGCTTGGTTTGGGGTGCCTTGTCCTTTTTGCGGGATGACGACTTCCTTTGCGCTGATGGCCAAGGGACGGTTCATTGACGCCTTTGCGTGCCAGCCTGCGGGCGCATTGGGCTTCGTTGTGGGAATAATAGCCTTGTTGGCAAATGTCTTAATTATGTTGACAGGGGTAGGACTGGAATTCTTTACCCGCTTCCGCAGGAGTGCCTTGGTTTTTGCGACGGTTGTGTTGGCGTTGTCGTGGATATACAAGATCATAATCTATCTGTAAGGTCTAATGATTGAATCACTCTTAAACATACCGCGTGAAGCATGGAACGTGTTCGCCGAAATGGCGCCTTATCTTCTTTTCGGGTTTGGAGTAGCAGGCGTGCTGTCCGTGTTTCTGTCGCCTGAGATTGTTGAGCGTCATCTTGGTGGCCGAGGATTTTGGCCGGTGCTGAAAGCGACATTGTTCGGCATACCACTCCCGCTTTGTTCTTGTGGCGTGATTCCTGTGTCTGCGTCCCTTCGTCGTCATGGGGCTTCCCGGGGCGCGACCACCTCTTTTTTGTTGTCCACACCTCAGACCGGCGCTGACAGCGTAATGGTGAGCTTGGCCCTGTTGGGTCCTGTTTTTGCTGTGTTTCGTCCGTTGGTGGCGTTTATTACTGGAATAATCGGGGGTTCCCTTGTCGAGTTTTCAGATAAGGGCGATGCTGTCAGCGAAGGCACATTGGACAGCAGCAAGGACGGCGGCGGCGGCGGCGAAGAAAGCCACGGCGAGGGCTTTTGGGGCCGGGTGCGAGCGGCCGCCAAACACGCGTTTGTGACTCTGCCTGCCGATATTGGCAAGGCGCTCATCATTGGTCTTATGATAGTTGGTGTGATATCGGCATTTGTTCCCGATGACTTTTTTGCAGGTGTAATCGGCACCGGTATAGGCGCGATGGTGGTGATGATGTTAATAGGGCTGCCAGTGTATGTTTGCGCGACTGCATCCGTGCCTATAGTTGCGGCGCTTATACACGCGGGGGTATCTCCGGGGGCGGCTTTTGTTTTTCTTATGACGGGTCCCGCCACGAATGCCGCGACAATTGCGACAATCTGGAAACTTATGGGGCGGCGCACGGCCATAATCTATCTGAGCACGGTGGCGGTGAGCGCTCTACTTGCCGGATGGGTGCTTGACAATGTGATCGGTCTTACCGGCGAAGGTGTGAGGCATGGTGCGCATGAAATGTTGCCTTGGTATGTCAAGACAGGGTCGGCGATAGTACTTGCTTTGATTCTGGCTTGGGCATTATTTAAGCCAACCGGGAAGAAAAGCGATGAAGTTGTTTGTTCTTCTGGTGAGGGTACAGATGAAAACGCCGTGACCTTGAGAATAGATGGCATGACTTGTTCGCACTGTGTTAGAAGTGTTGAGCAAGCATTGTCTGCGCACGAAGGTGTAGAATCGGTGAGTGTCGATCTAAAAAGGGGCTTGGCGCTAGTGTCGGGCGGCAATGTGAATGCGCAGGCGCTGGTCGATGCTATCAATGAACTCGGTTATTCGGCTTCCACTGAAATATCGGAAGTCAAACCGTAGTGGATGGAAGAGATACGACTGAGTAGTAAAAAAGGGGAGAATTATGGGTCTTAAAGGATCGAAAACCGAGAAGAACCTACTGACGGCGTTTGCCGGCGAATCGCAGGCGCGTAACCGTTATACATATGCTGCCAGTAAGGCGAAAAAAGAGGGATTGGTGCAGATATCGGAGATTTTTATCGAGACTGCCAATCAAGAAAAGGAACACGCTAAACGGCTGTTTAAGTGCTTGGAGGGCGGAGAAGTTGAGATTGCGGCGGCCTTTCCCGCCGGAGTGACGGGTACGACGGCGGAAAACCTGAAGGAGGCGGCTGCCGGCGAGAATTTTGAATGGACCAAAATGTATCCTGGTTTTGCTGAGGTGGCCATTGAGGAGGGTTTCGAGCCGATTGCGCGTGTCTTTGAGGCGATTGCGGTTGCCGAAAAACAGCACGAGAAGGCTTACCTTGCTTTGTTGGCCAATGTCGAGAACGGCACGGTTTTCAAAAAGAGTGAGCCGGTTGTTTGGCAATGCCGCAATTGCGGGTATGTTCACGAAGGCAAGGAAGCTCCTGGTGCATGTCCTGCATGCGCGCATCCGCAGGCGCATTTCGAGGTTTTGGCCGAGAATTGGTAAGATAGACGCCACCGGCAAAAGTCGAGGATTACACATTTTCCGTCATTGCGAGGGAGCCTAAGCGAGCGCGGCAATCCGCCGCGGCGTAAGGCCTTAAGCTTGGCAGATTGCTTCGTCGTTCCTCCTCGCAATGACGGGTTGAGAGACTTTTGTCGGTAGCGTCAAGATAGGTTTTCTAGGAATTCAGTAAGTTGTGAGTTGAGGACGGAACAAGACATTTCACTACAAGAACGAAGGAGAAGAAAAATGACAGAGACGCTTCAGGTTTACAAATGTGAAGTTTGTGGTAATATGGTCGAGTCCATACATTCGGGTGGCGGAACGTTGACTTGTTGTTCGCAGCCAATGGCGTTGACTAATGAAAACTCTACGGACGCTGCCCAGGAAAAGCATGTGCCCGTGGTTGAGAAAGTTGACGGGGGATATAAGGTTACTGTCGGCAGTGTGGCCCATCCGATGGCGGATGATCACTACATAGAGTGGATCGAGCTGATCGCAGGAAGCAAGGCGCATCGCCAGTTTCTGAATCCTGGCCAAGCGCCAGAGGCGGTATTCCTCATTCCCGACGAAGAAGGTGTGTCCGCGCGAGCTTACTGTAACCTGCACGGACTTTGGAAAGGTTAAGGGGTATGTTGAATAACAAGATTCAGGACGCGCTGAACAAGCAAATCAACCGCGAGTTGTATTCTTCCTACTTGTACTTGTCGATGGCCGCGCATTTTGAGACGCAGAATCTCAAGGGCTGCGCACATTGGACGCGTATTCAAGTGCAGGAAGAGTTGTTCCATGTTCAGAAGCTGTTCGATTATGTAAACGAAAAGGGCGGCCGTGTGACTTTGGGCGCGATAGATGCTCCGCCTACAGAGTGGGACTCGCCGCTGGCCGTTTTTGAGGGTATTTACGCTCATGAACAGAAAGTGTCGGGTTACATCAACGACCTGGTTGACCTTGCTCTTGAAGAGCGAGATCATGCGACCGGCATTGTGCTTCAATGGTTTGTGAGCGAGCAGGTCGAAGAAGAGGCTTCGGCGGACGAGATAGTGCAGAAGTTCAAGCTGGTGGCCGATGCGCCAGGTGGATTGTTCTTGCTGGACCAGGAATTGGCTCAGCGAGTTTTCACGCCGCCCGCGACTGAAGGAGGTGGGGCCTGATGTCAATAACGTTCAACGTTGCGGAGGTTTTCGACATAGCGATTCAGCTTGAGCGCAATGGGGCTACCTTCTACAGAAAGTCCTCCAAGCATGCTCCCGACGAATCTACGAAGCAGGATTTGCTTGATTTGGCCAGCATGGAGGAAGCGCATGAAATCACGTTCAGGGATCTGAAGAACGAGCTTTTGGGAGCACAGGCCGAAGCCGATTGGTTTGATCCCGATGGCGAGGCCTCGAAGTACCTTCAGACTTTTGCGTCGGGCCACGTGTTTGATATCACTTTCGACATGTACGAAGCCTTGCCTGATGACCCGTCCATCAAGGACATACTGACTTTCGCTATTCAACGAGAACGTGACTCGGTCCTTTTCTTTTCCGGAATGAGGGACTTGGTTCCAAGTGAGCAAGGGGCGGACAAAATTCAAGACATAATCAAGCAAGAGATGGGCCATGTTGTGCTGATCAGCAACAGACTCGATAATCTTTAATCTTGGCGCCGGGGAGCCATTGTTAGTATTCGTTAAACCAGTGCATGAGCGCGGAAAACTGAGCAAAAAAGGGACTGACGCAAGTGGAGCGAGTCTTCGAGCGGAAACGGGTCTGTCCCTTTTCTTACGGCCCTTGCACAAAAGTGCTGCGGATTAGACGGGTATTCACGCATGCACAAACTTAGGAGCGTTGCAAGTTGACAGAAGCATTCCAAGCGATAAAAATCACGGATGAGGTATATTGGGTAGGGGCGATTGACTGGAAGCTGCGCAGTTTTCACGGTTACACGACGCATAGAGGAACGACGTACAATGCGTTTCTTGTTTTAACCGATAAGATCACGCTGGTGGACACCGTGAAAAAAGCTTTCATGGGTGAGATGATGTCGCGTATAGCATCGGTCATTCCGCCTGAAAAGATTGACTATATCATATCCAATCACGCGGAAATGGACCATTCAGGCGCTTTGCCTGAGACCATCAAGGCTGTGAATCCGGAGAAGGTTTTCGCTTCTGTTAAGGGACAGCAGGCACTGGACGCCCATTTTAGAATGGGCGATACGGTCATACCGCTCAAAGACGGCGAGACGTTATCGTTGGGCAACGCCAATATTATGTGTATGGAAACGCGCTTGCTGCATTGGCCGGACAGCATGTTTACTTATCTGGACAAGGGCGGGGTTTTGTTCACTCAGGATGCTTTTGGAATGCACTTGGCAACTTCGGAAAGGTTTACCGACGAGGTCGATTCGTATCTTGTTGAATATGAGGCGGCAACGTATTACGCCAACATTCTCATGCCGTATTCGAAATTGGTCAAGAGGCAGCTTGACAAGCTTAAGGGACGAAATCTGGAAATCAATTATATCGTTCCCGATCATGGGCCTATCTTCCGCAATAACCTTGACAGGATTTTGGATTGCTATGAGCGTTGGTCAGCCCAAGAGCCTTCTATGAAGGCTGTCCTCGCTTATGACACCATGTGGGGCAGCACGGAAATGATGGCCAAGGCAATAGCCGATGGAATGGTGCAAGGCGGTCTTAGCGTAAAAATGTTTTATATGCAGGATGAGCACAGGAGCAACGTGGCCTCGGCGCTTTTGGAGGCCGGCGCCTTTGTCGTAGGCGCGCCGACGATTAACGGCGTGATCTTTCCTACAATAGCGGACGTGCTGACATATATTAAGGGTCTGAGGCCTCAGAACCTTGTGGGCGCGGCTTTCGGTTCGTATGGCTGGAGCGGGGAGTCCATAAAGCATTTGGAAGATGACCTCAAACAAATGAAGATCGAGATGGTTACAGAGAGCCTCAAGTGCAACTATGTTCCGGACAACGAAATGCTCGTGAAGTGCCGAACCGTTGGCGAGAAGGTAGCCAGTAAACTATCAGAATTGTGCGGCACATAGCTTATGCCCTTGCACTAAACTTTGATTAGAAAGAGGTCCGATGGCCAAAATGGAGACCTTTGAACAACAGGCCCTCGAACTAGCCACTATCCTCGACACCATGGGCGGCGGCCTGGTAGTGCTCGATGTCAGCGGAGTGATCGCCCGTTGGAACAAAGCTATGGAGTCGCTGACGGGTTATGCCGCCGCTGAAGTACTTGGCAAGTCTTGCACCCTCCTTAAATGCCATCATTTGTCTGAATCCGACAGAGACAAAGAGCTTTTCGAGTGCGATCTGTTCGCTTCGGGCGTGGCTAAGGATCTTGAGACCTGTATCGAAGGCAAAGACGGCTCGACGTTTTCCGTGCTTGTCAATGCCCGGACGATGCGCGACGGTTCCGGCGATATTTTGGGCGCGGTCGTGACCTTTACCGACCTTTCGGCTATTAAGCAGCTTGAGGGCCGGGTGCGCGAACTTCAACGCGAATTCAAGCAGCGTTTTGAGTTTCACAACATTGTCGGCAAGAGCAGGCAGATGCAGGATGTGTTCGGTTTGTTGGAAATGGCAGCGGCGTCGCTGGCGACAGTTCTGATTGAGGGAGAGACAGGTACCGGCAAAGAACTTGCAGCTAAAGCCATCCATTTTCACGGCGCCAGGCGCTCCAAAGCGATTGTCACCGTGAACTGTTCGGCGCTTTCCGAAGCATTGCTGGAAAGTGAACTGTTTGGGCACGTCAAGGGCGCTTTTACAGGCGCAATTTCTGACAAGGAAGGCAGGTTCGAGCGCGCGGACGGCGGCACGATTTTTCTTGATGAGGTTGGTGAGCTGCCTCAGAGCGTACAGGTGAAACTTCTGCGGGTCTTGCAGGAACGTGAATTCGAGCGGGTTGGGGAATCCGAGCCGCGAAAGGTAGACGTACGCGTTATTGCGGCAACCAACCGAAATCTGCGCGAATCGGTTGCCGAAGGAACATTCCGCGAGGACCTCTTCTATCGCCTGAAAGTTTTTCCCATCTCAATGCCGCCTTTGAGAGAGCGCAAAGAAGACATCGAGCCCTTGATAGAGCTTTTCATTTCCAAGTTCAACAAGACTACCGGCAAAAACATACGCGGCCTCACAAATGAGTCGAAGTTGATTATCATGGACTATTGCTGGCCGGGTAACGTTCGCGAGCTGGAAAATGCCATCGAGCACGCATTCGTTATTTGCGGCGGCGAACTCATAGGCACTTTCGACCTGCCCGTTGAAATCCGACGCGTCGAACTCAGAAGTCGTATCTGCGCAAAAGGAGCTGTCGGCCACAACACGGGGCCGTTGACTCCTCCCAAGCCGTCACCCGCTCGGCGGGGCCGGATGACGAGAGAGAAACTTGTCGAAACGCTCGAAGAGTGCGACTGGAACAAAGCCGAGGCCGCCAGGCGATTAGGCGCCACGCGAACCACAATATGGCGCTGGATAAAGAAATTCAACGTTGAATAGTATCCAGTTCCTGTTGCGGAAGTCCCGGAGGGACGACTGAGAATAGCCCACCGTTTCAACGGTGGGAGAAGAGCCCACCTCTTCTTCAGTCCCGGAGGGACGGCTGAAACGATCATGGCCGCAACAGATGTTTCCCTTTTCAGCCGTCCCTCCGGGACTTCTATTTTCTATTTCGGGATCCCAACAATGAATTGCTGGGCTATTATCAAATGTCCCTCCGGGACAAAGCACACCTTCAGCAACAGGAATCATTTATGCGTTGCATTGCAACGTTGCGTTTTATTAATGTAACGCAACATTGCCTTCTCCTTCTTCTCTCTTATGAACCCCCATTGTTTCTAAGCCATTGACAATACATAAGTTATGCGCATCAGATTCCTGTGTGCTTTTTTTTGGCACGATCAGTGCGTATAGGATGGTGATTAGAATAGTTTCCAGAGAGGAGAGATTATCATGGATGTGAAAGTTTTAGAATTGACGCAGGCGTCGTTTTCAGAAGCCACTTCGCATGGAGTGGTTCTGGTTGATTTCTGGGCCCCTTGGTGCGGGCCATGCAAAATGCAGACACCGGTGCTAGAATCGGTTGCGGAAAAGGTTGGCGATTCGGCGCGGATATCCAAGGTTAATGTTGACGATTGTGAAGAAATTGCTGCAAAATACGGCATAGACAGCATACCTACGCTGGTTATACTTAAAGACGGAGAAGAAGTTGAGCGATTTGTCGGCGTTCAGTCTGAGCCGGCTTTGTTGTCCGCTTTGGAGAAGGTGTGCGACATTGGAGGTAATCAAACATGAGCGAGAAAATGACAGTAGAGCGGGGTCTGCGGTTGATAGCGGGCTTCTTCATTCTTCTTAGCCTGGCGTTGTCGCATTGGCACAGCGCATATTGGCTTCTGTTCACGGGCTTTGTAGGCCTGAACCTTTTTCAGTCAGGAATCACGGACTGGTGTCCGATGGTTTGGATTCTCAAGAAGACTGGGCTAAAATGTTGCGGGGAATCGTGAGGGAATAGTTTTCCCGAATCCCATCGATAAAAACGAAGTACTGGGGTATTTGTAGCCGTGCGTCGGCTTTCGGAAAGGTAACAACAAAATGCAAGTAGGAAAATCTCTTGTAACGTTTTCTACGGACCACTCTCGTTTGGTGGCCATTGCGGTGGTGCTTGTGACGCTTTCAATAGCAATGTTGGCGGTGCTCCCATCGCTTTGGCCAGGCACTTTCAGCATGCTGTCCGGTGTTAAGGTCGATACGGATCCCGAAAACATGTTGAGCGAAGACGAGGCGGTACGCGTTTTTCATAACGACATGAAGAAGGTGCTGTCGCTTCACGACATGGTTGTAGTAGGGGTCGTCAACGAGACGCATCCGAACGGTGTATTCAACTCGAAGTCGCTTAACAACATATATTCGCTGACGGAGTTTGCGATGGGCCTGCAAGGCGAAGAGATCGGCGAAGAGGATCCCAAGGCGGGCGTAATCCAAGTGGACGTCATCGCGCCGTCGACAGTGGATAACATCGAGCAGGGCGGCCCTGGGGTGGTCCGCTTCGAGTGGTTAATGCGGAAACCGCCGGAGACCGATGACGAAGCGTTGATAATACGCGAAAAGGCGAGACGAATTCCGTTTCTGGACGGCACGCTTTTGTCCGAAGACGGCAAAGCGTTGTGCCTGTACCTGCCGCTGACATCGAAGGACCTGAGTTACAAGGTCTACTCGCGTCTCAAGGAGAAGATCGCGACACTCGAAGGCGAAGACCGTTTTTTTATCACGGGTCTTCCGGTGGCAGAGGACACTTTCGGTGTCGAGATGTTTATCCAGATGGCGATATCGGCCCCCTCGGCCATGCTTTTGATATTCATTTTAATGATGCTGTTTTTCAGGCGTCTTCTTCTTGTGATTTCTCCCCTGATCCTTGCGCTGATTTCGGTCATATGCACGATGGGCATGTTGGTCATAACGGGCAACACGATCCACATCATGAGTTCGCTGATTCCCATCTTCATAATGCCGATAGCGGTGCTCGATTCCATTCACATTTTGTCTGAGTTTTTCGACCGGTATCAGAAGACGCGGGACAGGCGAACGACCATACACGCGGTCATGGACTCGCTGTTTGTGCCCATGCTGTATACGTCGCTTACATCCGCGGCGGGTTTCGCCTCACTCGCCCTGACGCCCATACCGCCGGTCCAGGTTTTCGGTGTTTTTATTGCCTTTGGCGTTATGACGGCGTGGTTTTTGACCATTACGTTTATTCCTGCTTTCATAATGCACATTCCGGAAAAACGCCTTAGAACCTTCGGCGCATCACAACACGAAGACGCGCATAGCGGGGGATTAGTGGGCGGACTGCTTAGCCTCATCGGGGGAGTCTCGTTCAGGCACGCCAAGGCGGTTTTGGCATTTAGCGTGGT
>SDBV01006733.1_pt1 | contig 15834 bp, 12 predicted proteins | sample 2277081 | NCBI WGS metagenome assembly SDBV01 (sample SAMN10402039, study PRJNA504765) | marine sediment metagenome | isolation source: marine sediment core GS10_PC15, 223 cmbsf | place: Arctic Ocean: Southern Knipovich Ridge | collected 2010
CAAACTTATCAAGGGGAAACTGGTGTGTGATGACCTTGGTGGGATCGATCGAACCCTTTTCGAGGAGCTGGTTCATCTGCCACCACGTATCCCACATCACCCTGCCCGTCGATCCGTAGACAACGGCCTCGCGGTAGATGATCGAGTCGGTCATGTCCAACGTGATGGGATCGGAGGGCAGTCCCACGAGTGAGACCCGTCCCCCCTTTCGCAGCACCTTGAAGCACTGCTGGGTCGCAGGAGCCGTGCCTGTGAGCTCGATGGACACATCCACGCCTCTTCCTCCTGTGGCGTCCAGTATGGCGGCGACAACGTCATGGTCTTTTGCATTGAACACAGTCGCCTCCGGAACCACTTTACGGCAGAGGTCGATTCGATATGGGTTGATATCGGTGGCAAAGAGCAGGTTGGCCCCGGCAGCCTGAGCCAGCTGGACGCAGAAGATACCAATAGGGCCGCACCCGAAAATCGCGATGTTGCACCCTCCCACTCGGTCCTTCATCAGCCCGTTCATGGCAACGCCCATTGGCTCGAGGATGGCCCCTAAATCGGGAGACATGTCCGGCGGAAGCTTCCAGGCACAGGATTCGGGCAGGATGGCATAGTCGGAGAAAGCCCCATCCGCATGAACCCCGATGATTTTCATACTTTCGCAGGTGTGCTGACGCCCGGTCTGACACTGATGGCAGTGCCCGCAGGGGATGTGGGTCTCGGCGGCCACCATATCGCCGCTTTTGAAGGCCGCTACCTCGACGCCGACATCTACGACCTCCGCACAGTACTCGTGTCCGAATATCATGGGAAGGGTGCAGCGCTCCTGAGCAAAACCCGTCCATGCGTATATATGATTGTCGGTTCCGCAGATCGCCGCTTTTTTGACTTGCACCAGAAGATCCTTGGGACCGGGTGAGGGGACGTCAACCTCTTGAATGCTGGCGCCCCTCTCGGGCTTCACCTTCATCAATGCCTTCATCTTTGCCATTGTTCAAACCTCCACATAGTACGTCACATTATGAGGACTGTCCGATCACACGTCAACGGTTTGCTCACACTGACAGATACGAAGATCGTCCTGCCGTATCGCGAAGCGATTTTTTTCTTGGTTGTGTTGTCACCGACCGGTACATTTCGTATTTTAAGGGAAAAGTCATGTCAGCGGTATCTAATAAAGGAGGAAGCAACCGATGTTGCAGTTTTATTTTCTGAGCGTGCTCTGCACTTTCTTGAGCGCCACCACACTCATTGTTGGTGAGCTGAGTGGAAGACTCACTTCCCTTGCTCCGTTGAAGGACCTGCTTGGGAACAGGGGTTCAAAGGTCACATTGGGATTCTCTTCGCTTATAGTCGGCGTGGTTAAATTCATCGTACGTGCGCCATTTGACACTATTGCCGTTGTTGGTGACCTTCTGCCTGCCTTTGCGGGAATCGGTCTCGGGCTGGCGCTGCTTACGGATTTCTTCAAAGAGAGGGTATCCAAATCCAGTGAGGTTGTTGAAAAGGCCGAGCATTTAGCAGGTGTTTATCGTATTCCCCTTGGTGTCGTAGGAATTATCGCGGCGGTGCTTCATTTTCTCTTTCCTGCAACCGTTATACTGTAGATACGGCAACCATCTTTCACCGCCGGGCAACGAGATTCGAGCCGCAGAGGCTGTAAGTCACTGAATGCAGGATGAATCTCAAGGGTAGATACCCCTGAGCAGTGTGGAGGCCGCAACACGGTTTCCAGCCTGTCGTTAACCTCTGATTCCTTCCAGAAATAAGACTGCAGGTCCTGGACCCACTCAAAGCAGGAAATCGCTACACCCCCAGCCCCACCCCCAGCGTTTGCGAGCACATCAGGGATAAGGAATACGCCGCGGTCATAGAGAATCTGGTCTGCCTCGTGTGTGCTCGGGCCGTTAGCACCCTCCGTTAATGCGGACTCCGGCCTGTCATACAACTCCATATACGGCTTGAAACAGGCTCCGGTTGCAAGGTCTTGGCAACCATCTTTGCATCAGGTCTTGACGAGCTGTTCAATTGGAATGAATTGGAATGGACAAGAGCGATGAATCTCACTAAGATAAATGATATCCAGGCATCTCTAGATCTAAGGATTGCAAGAAGGAGAGGAGTGACCGATGACCAATAGACTTCAGATATTCAAATGTGAAGCATGTGGGAACATCGATGAGATGCTTCACGGTGGTGACGGCGAACTGGAGGGTTGTGACGAACAGGTGAAGCGGTATGTCGAGAAAACTGCTGATTCGGCCACGGAGAAACATGTCCCGGTTATCGAAAAAATCGATACGGGCTTCAAGGTGACGGTGGGCAGCACCCTGCACCCGATGGAGGAGAAGCACTACATCGAGTGGATCGAGCTCATCGCCGACGGCGAAGCGTATCGGCAGTTTCTGAATCCCGGTGACGAGCCGGTTGCGACCTTTTGTGTGGAGGCGAGCAGCGTTACAGCACGGGAGTACTGCAACATACACGGATTGTGGAAAGCGCAGGTTTAGCACCACCGTAAGCTCATCGCCCGGTCTACGCGACCCGATCTGCCCGCCCGGTCTGCCCGCTGGGTCGCCGAACCGGAATCGGTGGATTTTTTACAGGTTTCTCCCGAAAAGATAAGGGAGGAGACCGAGTAAGTGTTTCGAGATGTGCTTCAGTTTCTGACAAAACCTTTGAGCCTGTGGGGAATCGAGTTCACGACCCTGGATATCCTGCTCAAAATCGTTCTTCCCCTCGTTGTTGCCGTGGTGTTGTACAAGCTCATCCTTTTCCTTGTGAGGAAAATCGTCTACAGGCAGACCCGTCTTGAAGAGGATGACAAGGGGAAGATTTTGCGCACCCTCAGGCTGATATTGAGGCTTGTCGTCCTTTTAGCGATCACAGGGCTTATTTTGAACTTTCTGGGTTCAGGGATCGTTCGATTCGCGGCGGTGCTCTGGACCGTTCTGACAACCCCCTTTGTAACCGCCGGGGACACGAGGATCACCATCATTACAGTTCTTCTAGCCCTCCCGGTCTTTTACGCTGCTACATGGGCATCCCGTCTGATCAAGGGATTCATCGATTCTTCTATCCTCCAGAGGCTGACAATGGCCGAGGAGACCAAGTTCACGATCTCGATCCTGATCAAAAACGCTGTTCTTGTTGTTGCCGTCCTGGTGGGATTTTCCATTATTGGGATCAACCTCTCCTCACTGGTAATCGTCTTTGGCGCCCTGGGCATCGGTATCGGTTTTGGATTGCAGGGCGTGTTGGCGGATTTCTTCTCAGGCTTTGTCCTCATCTTCGAACGACCCATCAAAGAGGGCGACAGGATACAGGTGGGAGAGATGGAGGGGGAGGTGATTCAGATCAGGCTCCGCTCAGCCGTTATCAACACCCTCACAAACGAAACCATTATCGTTCCCAACAGTAAACTCATAACCGGTACGATCCATAATTACTCTTACATGGACGAGCGGATCATCGTGAGAAACACGGTGCAGGTTCATTACCGAACGGATCTGCAGAGGGCCATAGACGTGCTTCTGTCGGTGAACGAAAACAGTCCTTACGGTCTCGATGATCCTGCCCCCGAGGTCAGGGTTCTGGAGTTTCAGGATTCCGGAATTCTCATGGAGCTGCGGACTTGGATCGCTAAAGCCACTGACAAATATCAGGCGTTGGCCTGGATCAATTTTCAAATCTGGAAACATTTCAAAGAAGAGGGAATCCAGATTCCCTTTCCCCAGCGTGAGCTCTATATAAAGCAGGTACCGCAGGGAGCTGCGAGCCTCCTGGAGAACGAGTAACCTACATACCCAGCTTGATCTGCCTACAGGGGTTGTTCAGCCGGCGAATCAGTTATAAACTTCAAAAGTCAGAGCATTAGCCTGCCTTAGGTAGCCTAATAGGAAAGTGAGGCAAAAAAAATGCAACCTCGATTTGTAGGCTCTGTACTGCTTCTGTTGGTGTTGGCCTTTTTACTGCTCAATCTGCCCAGCCTTTCAGCCAACCAGGATTATGCCAATCAGAGCCGGAAAACATGCGCATTCTGTCACAGGGATCCCAACGGCGGTCCGTTGAGTAACGTGGGAATCGGCTTTGTCCGTAACGGCTACAGGTATCCGATCCCGGAAAGGATCCTGGACAAAGCGATTCTTATAGGAAAGCCATTTTACAGGGTTTTGAGACTCATCTTAGGATACATCCATCTCGCAGCGGCGAGCATCCTGGTTGGTGCCATTTTCTATGTCCACATCATCATCAAGCCGAAATCTCTGGTAGGCATCCCAAAGGGAGAGAAACTGCTCGGTCTTTCCTGCATGAGTACTCTTGCCGTGACAGGTGTCTTTTTGACGTGGTATCGGATCGACTCGTTTTCCTCGTTCTTTCTGAGCCGATTCGGGACCCTCCTCTTTATCAAGATGGTGCTTTTCCTTATTTTGGTGTCCCTCGGGGTTTTCGCCATAACGGTGATAGCTCGGCGCATGCGTGAGCAGGCCCGGAGAGTGCAGGCTCGCGAAGGTCCCGACGCATCGGGATTCGACGTCAGGGACCTCTCACGATACGACGGTCAGGAAGGGCGTCCGGCGTATGTTCTCTACAAAAATACCGTTTACGACGTGACGAACAGTGAGAAGTGGAAGGAAGGCATGCATTTTCGCAGACATCCGGCCGGTCGCGATCTAACGGAGGCTGTGATTAAGGCGCCTCACGGAGAGGAGGTGTTTTCGCAAATTCCTGTCGTGGCTACGGTATCGGGGGGCCAGGTAGAGAGTCAAGATGCGACATCAAAAGGCTTGAGGCATGTTTTTGCCACCATCGCCTTTATCAATCTGGTTCTTGTTTTTCTCATTCTTTTCTGTGTCGGCGCCTGGACATGGGGATTTCCACTACAGCCGGCATCCAGGCCGGAGCCAGGGGTCGCGAGTGCGGGCTGTCTGCAGTGTCATGAGCAGAAGAAACCAGCGCTGGCAGCCGACTGGCAACGGAGCATTCATGCCAAGGTAGGCGTCGGTTGTTCGGATTGTCACCGGGTCGCAGAGAGCAATGCGGCGTGGGTCAGTAGCTCCCATTTTCAACATACCGAAATTCCGGTATCGGGATTGGTCACCCCCAAGCGATGCGCTCAGTGCCATCAGGATGAGGTCGATCAGTACGCCCGGAGCAAGCATGCCAACACTCTGCAGATCATCAATAGAATCGACAAGTGGCTCATTGACGGCATGAACAACAATATCGAACGCGTTGTGGGATGCTTCGCCTGTCACGGGAGTGTCATCCGATTCCAGGACGGCCGACCGATAGAGGGAACATGGCCCAATGTGGGGGTGGGCCGCCAGAATCCCGACGGCAGCTTAGGAAGCTGCACGAGCTGTCATACCCGGCACCGTTTTTCCGTCGTAGAGGCGAGGAAGCCGGAGGCCTGCGGTCAATGCCATCTGGGGCCGGATCACCCTCAGATGGAGATATACAACGAGTCGAAACACGGCGCCATCTATCATGCAGAAGGAGATGAGTGGACCTGGCGGCCGGAGGATTTTCACTGGCAAGCTGGAAGGGACTACAGAGCGCCCACGTGCGCCAGCTGCCACATGTCTGAAGCCGGGGATATCGAAAAATCACACGACGTTACCGAAAGGCTTGCCTGGGAGCTTCAAGCCCCGCTTACGATCAGGCCGTCTGAGTTCGCCCCCTTTCCCGCGACGTCGGAATGGCAGGAGGAACGACGCAAAATGAAGCAGGTTTGCCTTCAGTGCCATTCCGAGGCCTGGGTGAACGGCCATTTCGACAATCTTGATCGCGTCGTCGAGAATTACAACACCCTCTACTATAAACCGGTGAGAGATGTGATGGACAATCTGTACGCCTCTGGTGCGCTCTCCGCGGATTCCTACTTTGATGAAGAGCTCGAATGGGAGTTCTACGAGCTGTGGCACTATGAGGGGAGGCGAGCTCGCATGGGTGCGGCAATGATGGCCCCTGATTACGCGTGGTGGCATGGATTCTACGAGTTGAAACATCGGTTTGTTACCTTTATGGAACGAGCCGAGAAGCGCACAGAGCAGGATATATCCGAGTGGCGGGATCAGTTTCCCGGACGATCTGAATAGCGCCTCAACGAAAAGTCCGGTGCTGGAAGCAAAGCCCGCTGCTGGAAGCAAAGTCCGGTGCAAATAATCTGAAAAATCACTATATTTAGTAGAGAACCTCGTGGCTGGTAGAGAATCCATACGGCCCGGGCTGGTGAAAAATGGCAAAGAACATTTTCATAGCGGCAACTGAACCACGCAGCGGAAAGAGCCTGGTCGCCCTGGGGCTGATCAACGCCATTCAGGGGATCGTGCCCAGCGTCGGCTACATGAAACCCATTGGTCAGCGATACCGCTACAGGAGCGAGGTGGACGAGGATGCCGTTCTCATCAAAGGTGTCTTTTGGCTGGAAGATGATATCGGTGACATCAATCCGGCTCGAATGAGTGATGTTCAGACAGACAGGGAGAGTCTGTTCGACACCATCTTCGACGCCTACGCCAGGATCTCCGCGGACAAAGATGTGGTCGTTATCGAAGGAACCGACTACACCTCCACAGTCACGGCCCTGGAATTCGATATAAATGCCGAGCTGGCCAAGAACCTCGTAGCTCCTGTAGTGCTGGTCGCCCGGGGGTCGGGCCGATCGATCGATGAAATCGCCCGGACCATCGAGGAATGCGCCGAGTCCTTCCGGGAGATGGGCTGCAACCTGCTCGGTACGCTGGTTAACCGCTTCGAATCGAAGGATTACGAAGCGGACAGAGCAAAGCTGGCCGGACTGTTGGAAGGTAGGGGAATTCCCCTCTTCGGTGCAATCCCTCCCGATCCGACACTTTCAGGTCCCAGATTTAGAGAGGTCGTGGATCAGCTCAAGGCGCGGATCGTTCATCGGGGCGACGATCTCAGTCGTGTTGTGACAGGCATGAAAGTCATTGCCATGAATCCCGAAAACGCGCTGGATTTTATCAGGGACCGGGACGGTTATCTCATCATCACATCGGGTGATAGGGTCGAGCATATCCTCACCATCCTGTGTGCCCACAACTCCCGGTTCTATCCGACCTACTCGGGCATTCTGCTCACAGGAGGGCTCGTGCCTCGGGAAAAAGTTTTCGAGCTTATATCCGGTCTGCCCATTTCGGGATTGTCCATCGTCTCTCTGAAGGATGATACGTACTCGGCTGCTCTGAAGGTGAATGGCGTGAGCGGAGAGCTGTCCAAGGAGGATCCTGAAAAGATCAACCTGGCCAATCAGATCATCGAGCGGCACGTTGACTTTGGCAGGATCTATACACTGCTGGGGACTGTTGACACCAATGTGACCACACCAAAGATGTTCCAGTATCGTCTTGTGCAAATTGCACGTTCGAAAAAAAAACACATTGTTCTGCCGGAGGGCGCCGAGCCCCGGATTCTGCGAGCCGCCGAACAGGTTGTCAGAAAAGGGATCTGCGACGTCACGCTTCTGGGCAACAGGGATAACATACAGGCGGAATCCCAGAGCATGGGGTTGGACTTGTCAGGAGTTGGCATAACGGATCCCGAAACGGTAGAGCCCGGCGTAATCGAAGGATACGGCGAGACACTCTACGGCTTGAGAAAACACAAGAGTGTCACGAAAGAGATGGCGCTGGATCTCATGGTCGATCCGGTTTACTTCGCGACAATGATGGTGTACAGCGGTGATGCCGACGGTTTTGTCTCCGGCGCCGTACATTCCACGGCGGATACCCTGGGTCCCGTTTTACGGGTCATAAAGACCAGGGAAGGTGTTTCGATCGCCTCGAGTGTGCTTTTCATGCTGATGCCCAACCAGATCCTGGTGTACGGTGATTGCGCCCTTATCGAGAATCCCGACGCTCAGCAGCTTGCGGAGATCGCTCTGACCAGCGCCGTGACCGCAAAGACCTTCGGAATCGAGCCTGTCGTGGCCATGCTGTCCTATTCCACCGGTGAATCCGGCAAGGGGAGGGACGTGGACAAGGTGCGGGAGGCGACTGAGATCGTGCGTGAGAAGCGGCCCGACCTGCCAGTGGAGGGGCCGATCCAATACGATGCCGCCGTTTCATTGGAGGTTGCCAGGGCCAAAATCAGTGATAGTCAGATTGCCGGACGAGCCACTGTTCTTGTCTTTCCGGATCTGGACGCCGGAAATACCGCCTACAAGGCGGTTCAGCGGTCCGCCAATGTATCGGTTATAGGTCCCATTCTTCAGGGTCTGGCCAAACCTGCCAACGACCTCTCCCGAGGGGCCCTGGTCGTGGACATCGTCTACACGATCGCTGTAACAGCCATTCAGGCTCAACAGCGACGGCCCTAATACAGGCCCCAGGAGGGAGCGAAATGGACGTCAAAGAACAGGCTGAGCGGGCCAAGGAAGCCAGTTACCGGCTTCTCTCGTGCCCGCGGGAAGTCAAAGATCAGGCTCTCAGCCGCATCGCTGCCAGACTGTCTCAAAACAGAGAGACGATAATCGACGGGAATCGCGAAGATCTCGAAGAAGCTCTATCCGCTCAAATCGCCCCCCCTCTGTTGAAACGCCTCGAGCTCAACGATCGGAAAATCGACCAGATAATCAGAGGGATCGAGGATCTCGTTCAACTGGACGATCCGGTTGGCAGGAAGCTAGGGGCTAAGCAACTGGACGATGGATTGGCTCTCTACAGAGAGGCTACTCCCATCGGATTGATCGGCGTTGTTTTCGAGTCCCGCCCGGATGCCCTGGTTCAGATAGGCACCCTCTGTTTGAAGAGCGGAAATTCCGTCATCTTGAAAGGAGGCTCCGAGGCAAAACGCTCAAACCGGATTCTCTTCGAACTGATGCGGGAAGCGATCACAGAGGTGGACAAGGGCTTCGCGGATGTCTTACAGCTGGTGGAGACCAGAGAAGCGATTAAAGAGCTGCTCGAGCTGGACCATCTAATCGATCTCATGATTCCCCGAGGCTCCAGCAGTCTCGTCCGCTATATCCAGCAAAACACAAAGATTCCGGTCTTGGGGCATTCAGAGGGGGTCTGTCACCTCTATGTGGACAGCGATGCCGATCTCGAAATGGCATTAAACATCACTCGCGATGCGAAATGTCAGTATCCGGCAGTCTGCAACGCCATCGAAACTCTTCTCGTGCATGAGCAAGTTGCCGAAACGTTTCTTAAACGGCTGGCTCCCCTGTTCAGGGACGTTGAGCTGAGGGGCGACGAAAAGGCCAGAGCCCTGATCCCGATGGAGGATGTTTCTGAAGGTGATTGGCGTGAGGAGTACAACGATCTCATACTTTCGGTGAAAATCGTCTCGTCACCAGAGCAAGCGGTTGAGCACATCAATCGCTACGGAAGTCACCACACCGATGCCATCGTTACCGGAAACAGAGATGCCGCGGAGAGCTTCATGATCAAGGTAGATTCCAGCTCTGTGATGTGGAATTGCTCGACCAGGTTCGCCGATGGCTATCGCTACGGATTCGGCGCCGAGGTGGGCATCTCTACGGCCAAGATCCATGCGCGAGGACCCGTGGGATTAGAGGGGTTGACCATCTACAAATACAAGCTCTACGGGAAGGGCCAGATCGTAGCGCCCTATGTCGATGGAAAACAGGAATTTAAGCACAAACGTCTAAATGACCTCTGGCCTTAAAGGCCTCCGGCCTTAAAGACTGCAGACCCTGAACCCGCTCAGGCAGCTGTACCTTGAATCGTGGGACCCTGATGATATAGGATAGATGCGTAACCGGTACAATCCGGGGCAGGGATGGAATGATAGAAGCAATAGGCAACTGGTTCAATCAGAAAGTAAGGCGCTTTCTCTACGCTTCAGGCTTTTTTTTCCATGTTCTCTATGAGACGATCCTATTTCCCCGTCGGAAGCAAGTCGGTATTAAGGTTCTGATCCTTCAGATTCTCTTTACCGGCGTTGAGGCATTGGGCATCATCTCGCTGATCGCTCTGGCCATGGGCGCTGTTATCATTGTCCAGGGCGTTTCCATTCTCCCGCAGTTCGGCCAGGGTCAGCTGCTTTACTCGATTCTCATTGCCGTGATCGTTCGAGAGCTGGGGCCTGTGATTACCGCTTTTATAGTCACTGCCAGATCCGGAACGGCGATTGCCACAGAGCTCGGCGGCATGGTGGTTTCGCATCAGGTGGAAGCCTACGTATCGGTGGGTATCAATCCCATATCTTATCTTGTGGTTCCCCGGTTTCTGGGTGTGGTGATCTCTCTGACGGTGCTGACGGTGTATTTTATCGTGGTGGGCCTTGTTGGAGCGTTCTTTGTCTCACAGCTGCTTCGGCCCATTTCCTTCGATGAATATTTTGTCAATCTGATGGGTACTCTTACGACGGTCGACATCGTTTCCTCGCTGCTCAAGAGCCTGGTCTTTGGCGCCATTATATCTATCGTCTCTACTTATCAGGGATTCAATGTCAAAGTCGCCTCCTACGAGATACCGGTCATCGTAATCAAGGCTGTGGGCCAGGGATTTGCCTTGGTTGTAATTGCGGATGCCCTACTGACTCTTCTGTTCCGGTTGGGGGCATGATGGATGCTTTGATTCACCTCGAGCACATTACTATAAGCTCTGAAGATTTCGAGGTCCTGAGGGATATTACCCTCTCCTTTCCCAAGGGATTGAGCACGGTGATCTTTGGACCCTCGGGTTGCGGAAAGAGCACGCTGTTAAAGGCTGCAGCAGGCATTCTTATCCCTGACAGAGGATCGCTTCTGATCGATGGAAAAGACTTCATCAAGATGTCGGAGAGAGAGCTCAAAGAGTTTCGAAAACGCAATGGCTTTGTATTTCAGGATTCGGCTCTCTGGGATAATCGCACGATCTATCAGAATCTCTCGATTCCTCTGGAGTACCATTATCCCGAACACTCGGCGGAGCAGATCAAGGCCCGGGTTGTAGGACTCCTGGACAGAACGGATCTGTACTCCCAGGCCTATTTGAGGCCGGCCCAGCTTTCTGCAGGTGAGCGGAAACTCGTTTCCTTTCTCCGTGCGATCGTCACCGAGCCAACCCTTCTCTTTATGGATGAGCCAACCCTCTCTGTAGACGGAAAGAAAGCCAGCTTTATCCACGAAGCCATCCGGGATTTGAAGTTAAATGGATGCACCATGATCGCCATTACCCACGATCAGAATCTGACCTCATGGTTGGCCGACTATCTGGTCGTTCTGGAGGAAGGAAAAGTCCTGGAGGCAGGACCCTTTAATGAGGTCAAAGGCAGCGCAAATCCAGCCGTTCAATCGGTGCTGGGCGGTGTTCTATCCGAAGCGGCGAGTTACGACACCGATATACTCGGCTTGCTGGATGAGCAGTAGGGCGCCCGGCCAGGGGTGGGCGGCCGGGGGCTGCGGTTCGTTGACAGCAAATTGCCGATTAGTCTAGAATAAGGGCTAAAAATGAAGTTCAGGATAAAGTTTGCCAACCAGATTGTAGGTCTGTTCATCCTCCTCGCCATTCTCGGTCTCTTCGGAGCGCTCATACTGTTAGGTGCGAATCAGCGGTGGTTTGCAAAGAACTATTACTTTTACTCCAGATTCAAATCCGGGAGCGGTCTGAGTCGCGGTATGGCGATCACCTTTAAAGGATTCGACATTGGTAAAGTGGACAACGTCCGTTTGGATCCGGAGACCCGTCTCGTAACGATGGATTTCCATATCTTCGATGAGTACTACGGGCACGTAGTTTTTAAGAACTCTGTTCTGGAGCTGGCGACCAGTCCCATAGGTATCGGCGGCGGACTGGTTTTTCATCCCGGTAAAGAGACCAATCCGCCTCTGCCGCCGCTCGAGGAGGGTTCCTACATCCCCTCGCTGGATTTCAAGGACGGAATCGAGCTGGTCAGGGACGGACTCGTTGAACGCTCGAGCAAGGACGATACGATCGGAGCCCTTTTGAGCAACATCGGTCCCATACTCGACAAGGTGGACACCATTCTCTACTCCGTTAACGAGGTAGCCCTGAGCCTCGACAAGGCGTTGAAAGGGCGGCAGGAAAACAACCAGCTGGGCTCGCTCCTTAACTCTACAAACAATCTTTTGACATCGATGGATGACATCATGCGGGGAAGGGATGAGGGGCCCGTGGGAAGCATGGTCGAGAACGTGAGCAGCGCTACCAGGGCCTTAGATGAGTCGATCTTCAAGATTACCAGGGATCTCACCGCTCTGGCGCAGGATTTGAAGCTCATAACCGGCAACATCGAGCAGATGACCTCTCTGGAGGAGGATAATCCGCTCTATCGTGATATCGATGACATCCTCGAAAGGGTAAAAGGAATCATCGGTGAGGTAGGGGATTTCGCGAGGTTCATAACAGGCACCTCTCCCCAGATTTCCGGTCTGCTCGAGGAGGGTCGAGCCGCTCTCATCAAGACCCAGGATGTGATGGAGGCGCTGAAGAATAATCCTCTCCTCAGTGGCGGTGTGCCCAAAAAACGAGAACAGCCGACTACCTATCACGGTTACCGCGACGAGGAGTTCTGATGAAGGTTGCCTCTCTTTTCTTTCTCGCTATGCTTTTAACGGTGATCCTATCCTGCTCATCCGCACCGCGGCCTTCCGAAGAGGTCAGCAAAAGCAAGAACAAGGCCGTGGAGTTTAGCGAGTACGGTAACGACTATTTCAATCAGGGTATGTACGAGAAGGCGATTGAGCTCTTCAACGTGGCTCTCGCCTACAATGGTGCTGTCGATCACGAGTCGGGCATTGCAAGATCCTACAACTCCCTGGGTAGGGCCTATCTGGCGCTTGGGCGGTACGATGATGCCGAGTCTAACTTCGACAAAGCGGAAAAAATCGCTCAACGCATCGAAGATACGATACTGATCTGTCAAGCTCTCAACAATCTCGGGGAGGTCTACCTGCAGCGTGGAGACTATCAGAGGTCTCTTTCGTATTTTAGCAAGGCTGTAGAGAAGTTCGATGGAAAGGTTCCAAACGCCGAGCGAGCGATCATCTATCACAACTTAGGAACAATCTACAAGCGCATGGGTAAGAAAGACGAGGCTCTGGAGTACTTCGAGGACGCCGTCAGGCTGAACTTGAGGGAGAAGAGGGCGGAAGAGGCGGCAACCAATTACTACATGATGGCTTCCCTCTACTCAGAGAATGGAGACTATGTGCGCGCGCAGGAGTATGCCCGATTGGCTCTCGAGAACGACAAGAAAGTGGAAAACTCCCTGGGAATTGCCAAGGATTATCTGGCGCTGGGACTCATATCGAGACGAGCCGGACAGCTTGATGAGGCATTGGATTACTTTAGGCGAAGCCTGTTTGTGTACAGGTCGATGGCCATACTGCACTCGGGCCTCAACCTGGAAACCGATGTCAAATCCCTTCTGAATCAACTCATTCAAACGGCTGAAGAGCTTGGCAAGGAGGATGAAGCGGAGGCGTATCGAGAGATCCTGCGGGGGGAAAAGGAGTAGACTATTCCCAAAGGTATTCAGGGCTTTTTGCGAGTCACACTTCTAGACGGTATCATAAGGGGCTATGGGAGAACTCTCAAGCGGATTGGCTTCTTTGTCGTCCTTTTAATGCTGACAGGGGTGGGGAGTCTGTTGATCACACTACCTCTGTGGCTGTGGGCAACGCGTGCCAGAGAAAGCTACACTCTGGCTGTAACCGTACTTATCGGGATTACCTTGATCGTTTATGTGGTCTTGAAAATCTGGAGGAATGTGCAGGACCGTGAAACTCGCCCGCGGGAGAGATTGCTGGGGATTCTGAAACGGTTGTCGGTGTCGGTTCTGTTTGTTGTGCTGCTTTACGGGGTTTTGTGGCTTTTTGCATCCCAGTTGTATGCCATCGCTGTTCCCGCTCTTGTCGTTTATCTCCTTTTGCTTGGATTTATCAGATATGCAAAGAAACGCTCTTATCCGTCCAGTTAAGCGGGTTTGTGCGGTCGGTGTCCAAAGCAGCCACACGGTTGGCAGGTTGGCCATCGGCGTCTTCTTGGCGTGTTTTTTCAGCTTTAATGGAGTCCTGCTGCACCCCGAATACCCGGAAATTCGAGTTCTGAATCGCGATGATGTGCTCTTTGTTCAACTTCAGAAGGATATCGCTGCGTATCATCAGGCGGAAGCCCTCAAAGCCGAGGAAAAACGCCCTTCCCTGACGATATTTCAATACCGTAGAAAGAAGGATGAGGACTTGCTTGCCGTGGCGGCAAGGCTCAATCTTTCCTATGAAACCATTACAACACTCAATAGTATCGAGAGTGCGGAAGAATTTAATTCAAGAAAGCTGATATTCATACCCAACATGCCCGGCATCTTCGTAACACTACGGCCAATCAACGATCTCGAAGAGATCATGTACTCCTGGCGTACCGCTCGCGCGGGGGGGGCGCTTTCGGTGGCGCTGCAGAGCCCGACAGAGCGGAAACAGTTCATCTTCCACCCGGGAGATCGTTTTCATCAGGTGGAACGAGCCTACTTTTTGAAGATCCTCTTTCGGTTCCCTCTTCCCGGGGGAAGAATCACCTCGCACTTTGGCTTGCGACAGAATCCCTTTGGGGGAGAGCCATCGGCCCGAAGCGGGCATCCCCGGTTTCACAACGGCATCGATTTGGCCGCGGAGATCGGTACCGATGTGCTTGCCGCAAGCAATGGAACTGTTTTGGAGATCGGCGAGGACCAGATTTATGGGAAATATATACTCCTGAGTCATGCCGGCGGTTATCAGACTCTCTACGGACATTTGAGCTCAATAGAAGTTCACTTGAATCAATGGATAAATTCCGCTAAGATTATAGGTAAGGTGGGGAATACCGGATGGTCCACCGGTCCTCATTTGCATTTTGAAATAAGAAAAAAGGGAAAAGCTCGCGATCCGGTGCCATTACTTCCGCAAAGGAAGGTGCGTGGAAATTAGCAGCATGAGAACGGTTTCCATCATTTTTGTACTTTTTGTCCTCACCTTCCCTGTGCGCTCTGATCCCATTCGTGGTCTTGTCACCCAGGAAATTCCTCTCAAGGTTGAACACGATTCAGAACTGAGTTTTGAGATGACGGCAAACGAATTGACTGTCATTGAGCTTTCGGGAAGCACCCGTTTTTTAAAGGGAATTCAGATCGAAGTCATTCTTTCAGAAGTCCTGAAACGTTACTCTGATAGCTTCGGACTGAGCATATACTATGATATAAATCCCCGCCCTCACAAAGGCATGAAGTCTTTTACTGGCAAGAAGGCCATTTTCTCCGTACTTCAGTTTACAAACAAGAGCTACGTCAAGATCCCGGTAAAGGAGGGGCAAAAAACAGGGCCTATTCCCCCCGGTATGTTGGGGGTTGCGGATGTTATCAAGCCTAACAGCTTCCCCCTGATACTTACGATTCAACCGATTATGAAGGGAGTACCAGATTCGGTTCTCGCTAGGAAAATTTTTCTGAACACAAAAATGGAAATTGAAAAAAAGGGCTTACTCAACATGATACTGATAAAACCCGCTGGATTTGAAAAGGAGTCCGTATCGATTCTGCTCGATGAGGAAGAGACAGATTCAACGGAGTTTCCTATGGAGTTGCCTTCGGGATTGCACAAAATTGCTGTTGTTTCTGATGTGTTTAAGCCAACCATGATGAATTTTGCGCTTAATCCCGGCCAGGTTGCTACCCTGGAAGTGGTTCTTGAGCCGAGCATCTCCACACTTTCAATCGAAACTCTTGAAGGCTCAACGGTGTATCTCGATGGGAAAAAACTTGGCCTGGATACCGCTCGCGGCGAATCAATAGAGTTGACAGAGGGTAGTCACACCATTAGATTTAAGTTAGGGGAGTACAGTATCAGCAAAACCTTCTCCGTGATGAGGGGCA
>SDBV01006734.1_pt1 | contig 15833 bp, 16 predicted proteins | sample 2277081 | NCBI WGS metagenome assembly SDBV01 (sample SAMN10402039, study PRJNA504765) | marine sediment metagenome | isolation source: marine sediment core GS10_PC15, 223 cmbsf | place: Arctic Ocean: Southern Knipovich Ridge | collected 2010
GTTTGATGGAAAGCCAGCCCATAAATCCCACGACCTAAAATAAACAATGAAGTTAAGCTTGTTATTGCGGATTCTGGTATCTATCCCCCTCAGGCAAGGGGGGTCTGAGAGGAAAATAGACTGGCTATCACCTACCGCCATAAAAGCCTGGTTGGTATTAAAGCCATCCTGCTTATACATTTTGATTACTTCAGCTATCTGCATCTCCAAATATTGACCATAGGTATATTGCTCTTCTTCGCCTTTATGTGCCGTCATAAGGTAAGGGAGATAGCTTTCTATATACTCCATAGAGGTAGGTGGTGGCACACCCTGCGGCACATCGGGTATTAAAGGTCTTGTTCCTGGATTTCTGACTTGGACAATGACAAAGTCAAGCTCTTTCCGACTCTGACCGGCATAGCTCCCCCGCTCAATCTTATACTCATATCCTTCAGTCAAGGTCTTACGCAAGCAAAGAAACCACGCCTCAGACAGGTCTCTTGCCTCAATTACTTCAATATTCATCGTATAAAATCCTTAATTAGCTTAAAATGGGGTGAAACAGCTAGTAGCTCTAAACCAGAAACCAAAGTGAGGGAGGCCAAAACTAAACCTGTGCCAGCGTAGATACATCGTTTTCCTCTTCCATAGATTTCTAAATTAGCTATCGTCCCTTCTTGAAAATGGTGAAAAATCTATCCTCATACTCTTCAAATAGATTCCAACGGTCAAGCTCAGTTTTTAGTTCACTTGGTTCACGCTCACCCTTTGAAACCTGTCTGAAAAACTCCTCAATTCTTACTCGGGCGTCAGCCGGAATACCACTAGCGTCTATATCTAAAAGCCCCCTGTTTTCCATTTGTGACAGGTTATTTTGTAAAGAACTCTTGGTCATTTCATAAATAAACTTCATTAACGATACATCCCAAAGAGTATCCTCACCCTTAATAATAGAGGTGAGTGGGTCATTACGCTTATCAATTTCAGCATTTATCTTGTTTACTACTGATAGTAGGTTATCCGAGATGATATTAAGCTCCTTGGGCTCATTTTTGTAGGTATAAAATAGCCCGGGGACATTAACACCCTGCGTCTTAATCAGCATGTCAAAGTATCTCTTGGCATCAGAGCTAAATCCTTCAAGACGAGAAAGATAATAGGGGGTTACAATCCGTGGTCTCTCGGCAATTACTCTACCCTCCCTCACCACTGTCTCGGTGTCATTTTTTACCAACTCTGAGTAAGCTGGCTCAGTAACCAAGTAATAATATATATTTGTCGTGCCGAAAGTAGCCAGGCTTTGCTTGGGTGGTCTTAATATCTCAGTATGCCTAACTGCGTCTCTAACACTCTCGTCATTAATATCCATTATCGGTCCTCTTCAACTAGCATCTATCATCATAGTTCAGTGTATACTTGATAGCTCTTGCTTGTATTCATCCAAAAGTTTGAGATATTGTGAGTCTAGCCGGGACTGTAGTTTACGCCATTCTTCCTGAAACTGCGGCTGTCTTTCGACATCTACTTTAATTCCCCCCAATGAGCCTAACTGTTGTTGAAGGGCTTGTTGTACCTTAGCTTCAAACTCAGTCTTTAATGATTCATAAGCTTGTTTTCTCTGCTGCTCTCCTTGCTCAACATGGTGCTCAAAAATTCGCCTTATCTTACTGTAAACATTTTCCACGCCTACTTTATCACTCTTTATGGTCTTTAACCCATCCATTGCCTGTCTATTATTTCTTTTGTCTAAATCATCCTTGGGTAAATTAATATTTCTAATTAGTATATCCCCAGCACCTTTTATAATATAGCCTTTTATATTTTCCTCATATTTGCCCAACTCGGCTACCAGATTACACTCTTGCTTAAGATAACTGACTGCCATCTTTCCCCCCTCTGGGACGTATTTCCATTTTAGACGCTCTTCATCAGTTGCCGTGCCTAACCTTTCTACCTTTTCCATGGCTATCTCACGAGCGCTCTTTATATCTCCCACGAGTCCTCCATCCACGTTGCGATGTTTAAGTTATTCTTATTATTAATTATTATACTATATAGTTAAAAAGGCTTAAAGAAAGAGCGAGCATACCGTCTCATTCGTCAGACATTATGTTGGTCCAGGTCTGGTGTACTTAGAGCCTCGAGCATATGGTAATAGAGACCTTGTTTAGCCAAGAGTTCCCGGTGAGAGCCGGCCTCAACGATTTTTCCTTGCTCGAGGACTATAATACGGTCAGCATTAGTCACTGTTGACAGCCTGTGGGCAATGATGAGGCAAGTACGCCCCTTGATGAGACGGCGCAGTGATTTTTGCATAAGACGTTCAGCATTGGTGTCCACGTTAGAGGTGGCTTCATCTAGTATCAGGATGGGTGGGTCGGTTAGTATTGCCCGGGCAAGACAGATAAACTGGCGTTGCCCGGCGCTGAGATTACCACCTCTTTCCCCCACCGGCGTGTCGTAACCACGTTCCAGGTGGGTAATGAAATCATGAGCGCCTACTGTTTTGGCTGCCTTGACGACCTCCTCGTGGTTGGCCTCCATGCGTCCATATCGAATATTGTCCTCTATATTGCCGGAAAAGAGAAAGGGATCCTGAGGTATAATACCTATTTGGCGCCTTAATGACTCCTGGGTGACTGAACGCACATCGTAGCCATCCACAGTTACCTCACCCTTGCTTACCTCATAGAAGCGGGCGGTGAGGTTCACCAGGCTGCTTTTGCCAGCCCCAGTCCGTCCCACTATAGCTAACGTCTCCCCAGGGTTGATTAATAAGTTTATATCATGGAGCACCTCGGTACCGGACTGATAGGTAAGGCTAACCTGATGAAACTTAATCTCCCCTTTTATAGGTGGCATCTCGATTGCCTGAGCGCTATCCTTGATTTCAGGTTCGATGTCGAGTAGTTCGAAGATGCGCGCTCCAGAGGCCATAGCCCGTTGGATTTCCGTATATTGCATAGTCAATTCCAGTATGGGGTAAAAGAAGCGCTGAATATAGAGCAGAAAACCCAGGAGAACACCAACGTTCATTTCTCCTGCCAGAACCTGGTACCCGCCGAAGACAATAACCAGGCTATATGCGATAGCGTTTAGTATCTCGACAGTGGGCATCATGAGCGCTCGCAGCTTGGTTGCGTCTATGTTGGCGTCTAGATGTGCCTTATTTACCGTGTCAAATTGCTCATAGTTTAACTCTTCCCGGGATAGGCTTTGAGTTACTCGCACCCCGGATATGCCTTCTTGAAGCTGAGCGTTGACTGCAGCAATAGCTCGCCGCACTTTGGCGAAGGCACGGCGAGCATACCTTTGCCATATGAGTAGTACTATACCCAACATTGGTACTACGGTAAGAGTGAGTAGGGCTAGTTGGGCATTCATAATAATCATGATAATGGCTATCCCTACCAGGGTAAGGACATTGGTTACGATATTAAGGAAGCCGCTGGTGACAATTTCCTGTAGCTGTTGCACATCATTTTGCACCCGGGACATGAGTTTACCCACTTTATTGCGGTCAAAGAAGCCCAATGAGAGCCGTTGTAAGTGGTCAAACATTTGGGTGCGCATTCTAAAGAGTATTTTTTGGCCAGCATAGGATAGGAATAAGGTCTCCATATATTGACCAGCCCAGAGCAGTAGTGCTATACCGACAAAGATGATGGTAATTATATTAAGCCCGTTAAAGTTACCCGTTTGTATGAAACTGTCGATAGCTACAGCCACCAGATAGGGCACAGCCATGGTAGCCAGGGAACGGATTACCATCCCACCAGCTCCCAGAGCTAGCCATGATTTGACCGGGGTTAGGTATTTGGGCAGCCGTCTAATAACCCTGCTGTCATATACTTTACCCAGCATCTCATCTTCATCAAAGGCACCTTGATATCCCCTGCCAATCTGATACATGCTTATTCCTCTATTGAGTTCTCTCCAGAGTCCTGCGCTATGGAGAGTTGAGAATCATATATTTGTCGATAAAGACCGTTCATGGTCATAAGCTCGTTGTGTCTACCTCGCTCTGCAATCTGGCCCTCCTTAAGCACAAGGATAAGGTCAGCATTTTTTATGATGGGCAGGCGGTGAGTAATAATGAAAGTAGTTCGTCCCTTGATAACCTTGTCAAGGGCGTGACGGATGAGTTGTTCGGTTTCGGAATCCACGCTGGAAGTAGAGTCATCCAGGATAAGGATACTGGGATTTATGAGCAGGGTACGAGCTATGGCTAACCGTTGTTTCTCACCGCCGGAAAGGGTGAGACCACGTTCCCCTACCCAGGTGTCATAACCGTCAGGAAGTCTCTGGAGAAAGTCATGAAGCTGGGCTGCTTTAGCGGCGGTTACTATCTGCTCCATGTTAGCATTTACTGCACCGTAGGCAATATTATTCCGAATGGTAGCTGAGAAGAGGAAGATGTCCTGTTGTACTATCCCCACATTCTTGCGCAGTGAGTCCATAGTTATGTCTCGGACGTCGTTATCATCAATAGTGATTCGGCCACTGCTAACATCATAAAATCGGGGGATGAGGTGGGCAATAGTGCTTTTGCCACTGCCCAAGCCTCCCACCAGAGCCACCAATTCTCCCGGCTGCACGCTGAAGTTGATGTTCTTAAGGACAGAAGATATTGAATCATAGCCGAAGCTAACATTTTTAAAACAGACCTTGCCCTTGAAGCTGCTAAACTCAATAGCATCAGGTTTCTCCTGGACTGGTGACTTGGTATCAAGTACCTCTAGAATGCGCTGTCCCGCCGATATAGTGCGGGAAAGGATGTTTGCCATGAATCCTAAATGGCGGACGGGCATTACCAGCATGCCCAGATATAAGATAAATTGGGTTAGATTTCCTATGGTCAGGTTACCGGCGATTACCTGGCGTCCGCCATACCACAGGATAAGAGCCGTAGGCAGGCTTATTAAGAACACCATGAAAGGCATATTGAAAGCCATCAGACGAGCAGCACTGATTTGCTCGTTGTAGAGCAGCGTTGCATCAGCAGAGAATTTTTGGCTCTCTTCTTTCTGGTGCGAGAAAGCCTTTACTATTCTTACCCCAGTGAGGTTCTCCTCCAGCGTGGTGCCCAGGATTCCCATTAACTGTTGAATTTTAAGCCAGATGGGCCGAAGACGGCCACTGACGATGATGGCTCGCCATCCAATAGCAGGTATAAAAGCCAAAGTGAGCAGTGCCAGTTTCCAGTCCATCGCGATCATAATATAGGAGATGCCAACGAACAGAATAAGTGTCTGGGCTATGCCCAGTAAACCCCTCCCGAAGAACATACGTATTGCTTCCACATCGACAGTGGCTCGTGACATAAGCTGTCCTGTCTGGGTCTTATCGTGATAGGCAAAACTCAGTCGTTGTAATCGGTCGTAGAGGGCATTCCTGATATCATAGGACGCTTTCTGAGAGACGACTTCACTGAAGTAGGTATTTCCATAGGCGAAGACGCCCCTCAAGGCACTGGCGCCGATAACAACCAGCGCCGCAAGGATAAGGAAACTGCGCTCCCCATAGCCAAGCGCGGTATCAATGGCTTCACCAAGTATCCAGGGTACAGCCAGACTAAAAGCGCTGGTGGCTACAAGACAGATAAAGGCAAAGAGCAACAGCCGCCAGTATTTTTTAACGAAGATTGTTAATCGTAGTAGAATTCTCATTTCACATTAACTTATTTATGCCCAATTCCTTCTAGTAGGTAACTTGTTTTCTTGGTTAAACTGGTAGTTTGAGGCTAGTCTTTTGAGATGTCCTCATAAGCTTGAGAAATGACTTTTCGGATATGTCTCAGCTTTTCGGTACTCACTGTGCGGGCCTTGTCGCTGACCAGCTGAGCGAGTCTTTCAAACTCGTGCATTGTCTTACCTATGTCATCAATGTTCTCGGGATGCCACCAGCCTTTCTTAATATGGTTCTCAATTTTTTCCCCCAACTCCCCTTGTTCGGTAAGAAACCGACGGCCTTCGTCAGTGATGGTGTAGATCTTTTTGCTGTCCTGTTCTACGGCAGTGACATAACTCATTTCCTCAAACATCTGCAGTGTGGGGTAGACTACACCCGGACTCGGTACATAGAAGCCGTGGAAGCGTTCTTCCAGCGCCCGGATAATCTCGTATCCATAGCTTGGTCTATCTTTTAGGTGGTGCAGAATAATGTACTTGAAAACTCCTCTCTGAAACGGTCCTTCAGACCGTGACCCGGAATAAAATCGTTGTCTGTGATGTTTATGATGTTTGTTAAGCATGATTACCCCCTCTGCTACATGCAAACAACTCGATATATCTAGATATATCGAGTTGTATCATAGCAGAACATAATATGCTTGTCAAATGGGGGAGAGGGCAGTTAGTTAACCTTGGTTACCATAATAGTCGCACCGACAGGGATTATCTTTTTGAGAACTTGCTGACAAGATGTTCGTTTTCTAACAATTTGGTTATCCATAAGATATTTACTGGCTTAACCCACCCTCAAAATTATCTTCTCGTTTCTCGTCTAATTACAGCCACAAGCAAAGTTACTATCAACATAGCCGCTGCTCCCATCAAGAAAGCTATAGAATAGCTGTTCCTAACATCAAAGATGAGTCCCCCTATAGTTGGGCCAATAGCCGCTCCAACCACAAATCCAATATTAAGTACGCCCATTATCACACCAATGTTACGTAGACCAAAAATATCAGCAATTAGTGCAGTTATAGGAGCGCCAAATCCCCCATTGGCGAAGCCATAGGTTAAGGCAAATAGATAGAGCATCCATAAGTCCTGTGACAAGATTAGCAATACCAGTGCTCCAGCCTGAAGTAGTGAAGAGATAATAGCTGTTGTCTTCCTGCTAATGCTATCTGAAACCCTACCCATTAGCACCTTGCCTGCGATAGACATCGCGCCCATCAGACTGAGGATTGTCGCTGCCTCTCCGGCTGAAAAACCTATATCCGTGACATGCGGTATAAGGTGGGTTAGAACTAAAAAGAAGCTGGAAGCCATAAATAGCCATATAAAAATAAGAAGCCAGAAACTCCTGGTTTTAAACACCTGTAAAAGTGAAAAGTCAATAGGTTGGATTCCCTTCTTTTCATCTTCTATATATTGTGAATGTAGGTTTATCCCATCAGGAAGAGCTCCGATTTCATGCGGGTCCTTCTTCAATAGCCTGGATACAGGAATCACAACTAGCCAGGCAATTAGTCCAATCACGATGTAAGCTAGACGCCAATCGTAGCTAGAAATAAGGAAAGTAGCAAACGGTGCCATAATGACCGTTCCTAATCCGTCTCCTGAGGTAGCAATACCCAGAGCCAACCCCCGTTTTTTGTCAAACCATCTGGATATTGTTGACATTATCAGTACGTATACGGAACCGATTCCTATGGATAATAAGAGGCTATAGGTTATGAATAACTGCCATAAGGAATTGGTCTGGCTGGTTAGTAACAGGCTAAGGCCAGTAAATAAGCCTGCTAAGAGGATAATATTTCTCGGTCCGTATCTGTCTAGAGCCCAGCCGCCTAAAACACCAAATGCACTGCTAAGCACCATGTAAAGAGAGTAGATTGTAGAAGTTACAGTTCGAGACAAATTAAATTCGCTCTCTATGGATTTAAAGAAGACACCAAAAGATGAGCTTGTCCCAAAGAGAGTGGCACCAATAATAAGAAAAGCTGCTACTACCACCCAGCCGTAAAACAGCCTATCTTTAGATCTTATAAATGATAGCAACGATATCTCCTTCTAACTATTGGAATGAACTTACAGTCAAGATATTCGTTTTGCAACCGATGGCTACCCTGAAGAGGGCTTCTTAAATTTTACCGTATAGTTCCACAAATTACCTGATTTATCGTCTAGAACAAAGCCTTCACCTTGGCATAGTTAATTGTGGTCGAACGTTAAAGGTAATCCGGTTCGGGCAGAACTTCGGCTACCGTAAGGATATTGCCGGGCTTTGATGCTCTTTATTATTTTCCGTAGAGCTCGATTTTTGTCAGGTATTTCTTCAAACACGATCACCATAAATATTAGGTCGAGTACTTCATCTTTAGACGGTAGGTAATAGGCGATAGCCTCTTTCAGCTCATTAGTTGAGCATGGTTACCAAATCTGCAATATACAGGTATCCGATATAATTAGATATATCAAGTTATATCTTGATTTATAATAGTAGAGCATAATATGCTTGTCAAGTGAGTAGTGGGTATTTGGTTAACCCTGATTATCGTAATAGCCGCGATAAATATACTACATTTTATACTCCTTGATTACTTCGGTAAGAGGTAATGATTTCTAAGTATGTAGTTTGTGTTTAATATGGCAAATGATATAATTATTTAAGGCCTCATAATGGAGAAAGAGTTTGAAATTATAAATCATACGGCTGATGTGGGCATTATGGCTTATGGTGCTGACATAAAACAGGCGTTTACCAATGCAGCTAGAGCTTTGTTTAGCCTGATAACTGAGCTTGATGATGTGGAGGAAGTTCTGTATCGGGATATAGAGTTAGTAGCCCCGGACCAAGAAAGCCTCTTGGTCGAGTGGCTGAACGAACTCATTTATATATTTGATACTGAGAATATTATATTTAAGAGGTTTGATATTACAAAGTTTAGCAATACCCAACTTAAAGCTAGAAGCTATGGGGAGAGAGTAGATAAGTCAAAACATAAAATAAAAATAGGGGTTAAGGCAGCTACTTACCATATGCTAAAAGTTGAAAGAGGTGACGGCTGTAAGATTCAGGTATTGTTTGACATCTAGGAGATAGAAAATGGTAGTACCGTGGCAAGAAGTATTAATAAAGATAGACGACTGCCGTTGGGAGATTCCACAAAGCTATAAGGCGGGTATGTTGGTGCCTGGTCTAATCTTTGCCAGTGAATCAATGCTCAGCCATATCTGGGAAGAACACGTTTTTCAACAGGTAGCTAATGTGGCTTTTCTTCCTGGTATTGTTAACTACTCATTAGCTATGCCTGATATACACTGGGGCTACGGCTTTCCTATAGGTGGTGTAGCAGCTACTAGAATAGAAGATGGGGTGGTATCGCCTGGAGGTGTTGGTTTTGATATTAATTGTGGTGTTCGACTATTGCGAACTAATCTTACTGGGGAAGAGGTAAGACCTAAAATAGAACAGCTAATTACTGAGCTTTTTGTCAGTATTCCTTCGGGGGTAGGCTCCAAAGGTAAGATAAGGGTGAATAGAAAGGAACTGGATGAAGTCCTGATGAAAGGTAGCCAATGGGCAGTAGAAAAAGGCTATGGTGAAGCAGAGGATATTGTGGTTACTGAAGAATCAGGCCGTATCAGAGGGGCTAACCCGGATAAGGTAAGTAGTAAGGCTAAGGAGCGCGGTATTCCCCAGTTGGGAACTTTAGGTTCTGGTAACCACTTCCTAGAAGTGGCAGTGGTGGATGAAATCTATGACCATGATGCAGCTAAGGTTATGGGTATCGGTGATGCTGGTCAGGTGCTTGTCTGGATTCACACAGGTTCTCGGGGCTTCGGGCACCAGGTTTGTACTGATTATGTAAGAGTGCTCGGTGAAACGGTAAAAAGGTATGGTATCAGCCTGCCCGATCGCCAGCTTGCCTGTGCCCCGGTAAAGTCGCCGGAGGGACAGGACTACCTGGCAGCTATGGCTTGTGCCGCTAACTATGCCTGGGCTAACCGACAGTGCATCACTCACTGGGTTAGAGAGTCTTTTATTAAGGTCTTTGGTAAGAGCCAGCGGGAACTGGGACTGGAGCAGGTTTATGATGTGGCTCACAATATTGCTAAGATTGAGGAATACACTATTAACGGTAAAAAAACTACCCTTTGTGTTCATCGTAAGGGAGCAACTAGAGCTTTTCCTGCCGGACATCCCGATATCCCTGATATCTACAAGAATATAGGTCAGCCGGTTCTCATTCCCGGGGATATGGGACGCTGTTCCTATATTGCGGTAGGTACTGAGATAGCTATGAAGGAATCTTTTGGCTCTACCTGCCACGGTGCGGGACGGGTGCAATCACGCTCAGCAGCTAAGCGTAGCCTTAGGGGTGCTGATGTCGCCCGGTCATTGGCTGCCAGGGGGATTACAGTTAAAACAGGTAGCCTGGGTTCGTTAGCTGAAGAAGCCTCAGAAGCCTATAAGGATGTAACAGAGGTGGTTGACATAACGCAGAAGGTGGGCATCTCTCTTAAGGTAGTCAGATCAGTACCTATGGGTGTAATTAAAGGGTAAAAGAACTGTTGACAATCCCCGGCGGTAGCGACTGAAGTAGGGCTATAGGGGTTGGAATGAATTGTGATATAGATGAAGAAAAAACTAATTACCATCCTATTAACATTAGTTACCAGTATTATGTTTGGCTACCTTTTTTTCTTGAGCTGGCTTTTAGGTTTCCTGGCAAGTAAATATGTGGCAGGTAAATCAGTTGGAGAAAGAGGCAAAGTAAACTCACTTGTTATTCCTTTTAGAAGATGGGAGATTCATCTTCACCATTGGCTTTACTCTTTATTCCTAATAGGTATCAGTACTACAACAGGTATCCACTTTTTGGCTCCAACTATAACCTGGGGATTGCTGGGTGGCTTAGTTTTCCAAGGTGTTTACTTTTACAATGACTGGCATATTATTCTAATTAGCAGACATCAAACTACAGCAAGAGACCGCTTTCGAGGCGAAGTAACCAGTGATGCAGGAACAAAGGTAAGAAAGGTAAGAAAGGTAAGAAAGGTAAGAGACAACCTCAAGGGTTCATCATAGGCTGCTATACAGAACATATACCTTCAGGCTACCACCCTTGGCCTGCTGGCTACCGTAGCCGTCGACACCTTTCGTGATGGAGAGCTTGGCCAGCGCTAATAGATGCCATAGATATATTGTTGTTGGCAGAAGCAATGAGGGTCAGGATGCCTTATTGTGAATTCAAATGAGAAATGTCGGGTTAAACAGCTATGCGTATCACAGGGAAAGCATCTCGGTGTTTGTGGAATGGTTATTAGACTACAGAAATTTTAATGGCTTGTTTTGTTCCCTTAGCAAAACGATGGGTAGTTTCCCGGTTTAAATATAATTTACTTGAGTGGCTTATAATCCGAAGGATATTACCAGCAAAGGAGATTCAGATTGTCGTATAATGGAGCTGTGAATAACCGAACTCTCAAGGGATTGGGGCTAATATTCTTCATGGTGAAATTCCGACTAAGCTTTGCAGTCTTTATGCCAATAGAGAGCTTGAAGTTAAAATATGAGGTAAAAATGGATTGATATGAGTGAAGGCATAGTGCAGAACTCGGTCGTATTACCAAGGTGCAAAGACGGCGACTCCCACTAAAAACAAGATTAAGTAAATTGCTAACCATACCCCTAAGCTGATAAGCATCACCCTCCACCAGAAACTCCAGACTAAACTCCAGGTTACTTTAATTTCCACTTTATCCATTTCTTACTTCCTCTCTTTTTGCTTCAGCAGCCAGTATTCCAGACTGTCAACTAGGGCTAACCAGCTAGCTTCAATGATATTGGTTGAGCTGCCAACGGTTCGCCACTCCTCAACACCATCACCGGATTCAATAAGGACGCGAATCTGAGACTCGGTGCCGGTACTCTCCTCAAGGATGCGAACCTTATAGTCAACCAATCTGACTTGAGCTAAGCTGGGATAGAACTGCGATAAAGCCTTGCGTAGTGCCTGGTCGAGGGCATTAACTGGTCCATTACCTTCAGCAGCGGTATGTATTACTTCGGTACCTACTCTCACTTTTAGCATTGCCTCGGATAGCATCTCCTCCAGGTTCTTTTTAGTAGGTAAGCGCCGCCTCTTCTCCACCAGTACCATAAAATCAACCAGCTCAAATGGCGGCTGATAATCAGGTTTAGCCCGGTGCACCAGCAGCTCAAAGGATGCTTCAGCACTATCATACTGGAAGCCACGACTTTCTAATTGCTTAACCTGCTCCAGCAATTTTTGTGCCTCTTTACCCTGTGGGGGTAAATCTAAACCTATTTCCTTTGCCTTATATAGGATATTCCTCTTTCCTGACAGCTCTGATACTACTACTCTTTGCTGATTACCTACTTGGGTTGGGTCTACATGTTGATAGCTTTCTGCCCACTTGGTCATGGCCGAGACGTGGAGTCCAGCTTTATGACTGAAGGCACTTAAGCCGACGTATGGTAAGAAGGCATCGGGAATAAGGTTGGCTGCCTCACTTATATAGTGGGATACTTCGGTTAATTTAGCTAGTTGCTCGTCAGTAATACAATCAATACCCATTTTGAGCTTTAAGTCAGGGATAACAGAACAGAGGTTAGCATTGCCACAGCGCTCACCATATCCATTAATAGTTCCCTGAACTTGGCTGACTCCGGCGTTTATCGCCGCCAGGGTATTAGCTACCGCCAGTTCAGCATCGTTGTGAGCATGAATGCCTAAGGGCACGGAGGTTTGCTCTCTGGCTGCCAAAACAGCCGTTGTTATCTCACCAGGTAATGTGCCGCCATTAGTATCACAGAGCACCAGGCAGCTAGCCCCAGCTTGAGCAGCTACTTCCAAAACACGCAGACTATACTCAGGGTTAGTCTTAAAGCCATCAAAAAAGTGTTCAGCATCAAAGAAAACGGTCAGCCCCTTGGCTTTAAGATACCTTATTGAGTCAGCAATCATGCTGAGGTTTTCGTCCAAGGTGGTTTCTAATACTTGAGTAACCTGGAGCTCTGAGCTTTTACCGACAATAGTAGCTACTTTTACGCCGGCGCTAGCTAGAGCCAGAAGATTAGCATCGGTTTCGGCTTTGGCTCTGGGTCGTCGGGTGCTGCCAAAAGCAACTAGCGAGGAATGGGGAAGGGTTAAGCTCTGAGCTTTATTAAAGAACTCAATATCCTTGGGATTAGAGCCAGGCCAGCCTCCCTCGATAAAGTGGATGCCTAACTCATCAAGCTTCCGGGCAATGTTTAGCTTATCCACCACTGAGAAGGAAATTCCCTCTTTTTGTGCCCCATCCCGCAGTGTAGTGTCATAAAGTTGGATTGATGACAATCTTTAGCCTCCTACCTTTCCCGCAATCAAATCCCCCATCTCCCTCGTCCCCACCTTTGTTTTATTTTCGGCCATTATATCATAGGTGCGGTAATCCTGTTGTAACACCTCTTCAACTGCAGTTTCAATAGTCTGTGCCTCTTTTGTTAAGCCAAAGGAGTAGCGCAGCATCATGGCTACGCTAAGAATGATAGCGATAGGGTTAGCCATATTCAGTCCGGCACGGCGGGGGGCACTGCCATGGATGGGTTCATACATACCAAAAATATTAACCCCTTCCCGTGGTACTCCAGCCAGACTGGCTGAGGGTAGCATCCCCATAGAACCCGCCAGCATTGATGCCTCATCGGTGAGAATGTCGCCAAACGTATTCTCGGTAACAAGAACATCGAGATATTTGGGATTCTGAATGAGTCGCATGGCACAGGCATCTACCAGCATGTGCTCCAGTTCTATATCAGGGTAATCTTCAGCCACTTCTATAGCCACCTGACGCCATAAGCGGGATGATTGTAACACATTGGCTTTATCCACTGAGATCAGTTTTTTACGCCGACCTCGTGCCAGCTCAAAGCCAACCCTAACAATACGCTCGATTTCTTGCTCGGAGTATGCCATTGAATCAATAGCCCGCCGCCCTCGGGATGTTTGCCACTGTCTCTTGGGTCGACCAAAGTAGAGACCACCGGTAAGCTCACGAATAAATATAAAATCTACTCCCTCAATAACCTCTGGTTTCAGATTGGTAGAGTTAGTAAGCACAGGGAAGACTTTTACCGGGCGTAGATTGGCAAATAGTCCCAGCCCCTTTCGCAATGCCAGGAGACCATCTTCAGGACGAGTCTTGGCTTTGGGGTCGTCCCACTTGGGACCACCTACAGCTCCAAGCAGCACAGCGTCACTGCTTTTGCACATTTTTAAAGTGTCTTTGGGCAATGCTGTCCCTGTCTCATCAATAGCAACCCCACCCATCAACCCGTAGTTTAGATTAAAGTTGTGTTCAAACCTTTTGCCGATTGTCTGTAATACCTTAGTTGCCTCGCTGGTAACCTCAGGACCAATACCATCACCGGGTAAAACCGCCAAATTAAGTTGCATCTAAATCCTCCTACTAGCTAGTCTATTCTTGGTATATTCAATAAGCCCGCCGGCTGAAATAAGCTCAGCCATAAATTCAGGATAGGGTTTGGCAGTAAACACCTTGCCATTGGTCAGATTTCTTATGGTGCCATTGGCCAGGTCAACCTCTAAAATATCACCAGCTTCTGTTTTAGCTACTGCCTCCACGCACTCAAGAAGGGGCAAACCGATATTTATGGCATTACGGAAAAAGATACGGGCAAAGCTCTTGGCTATTACGCAGGAGATTCCCGCCGACTTAATTGCCAGTGGGGCATGCTCTCTAGACGAACCACAGCCGAAGTTAGTCGTCGCCATTATTATATCCCCCGGTTGCATCCTGGATATGAACTCTTTATCTATATCCTCCATGCAGTGCTTAGCCAGCTCCGCTGGGTCAGATAAACTCAGATGCCGCGCCGGTATAATCACATCCGTATTAACATCCGCACCGTATTTATGAACTTTACCTTTTAACATCAACTACACCTCTACATATTCAGTAAATGATGCTGGCTCAGGGAGAGGCAATCCATCTTCTTTAAGCCCTCCAATATGAAAACTGATAGCCTCTCTAATGTTCTTCTCTGCCTCGTCACGAGTAGTTCCAGTGGCGATACATCCCGGTATGTCTGGAGAATAGGCAGAGTAATTACCATCAGCCTTCTCAAATATAACTAGATATTTATGCATAACGCTACTCCTTTAGTTTTGCTTGTTTCAAAATACTATTGAGTGTCCCCGGCGCTACATCGTGATTTAGATTACCAGCAATGGTAACCCGTCCTGGCTTTGTCCGGTGCTTGTATTGCCGATGACTACCACGAGTGGCAACAATATACCAGCCGTCGTCCTCAATCACCCTGATTATATCACGAACCTTCATCAGCTCCATATTTATGAATTTTACCTTTTAACATCGATTACAAACCTCTTTATTTATTTGCTACCAACGCCAATTATTAGCCAAAAACTTAATCCTAATATGTTTGACTTTAGAATCTTCGGAGTAATGTTGTTTATTTTTCTCACTCATCTTCCAATTATCAGTAGCCCGTTTCTCTCCAACACGATATTTCATGTCGTAGTTCTCTAAGTTGGTTAGATAAACATCAGCAAAGGCTGCGGTTTCCACGTAAACGGCTATCCATGGCTCGCAAGCAAAAGCTTTGCAAGCAGTTAGTAATTTAAATCGGTCTTCTTTTTTGCTGCGGAATAAATTAACCGCTGTTCCTTCTTTCCCGACATTCCTTGTTCTTGATTTTACAGTGATACCAAGTCGTTTGTTTGTAGAAGGATTGTAAGCGATGATATCAATCCCAGTATGGTCGACGACCATCACCTCAAAGCCTGAACGAGACAGCCAGTTGCATATTAAGTTTTCCCCAAAGTTGCCTATTATCTTCTGGTGTCTTGAACTCTTGGTAATTTCCACAAGCAAATCCTTCATGCTGGTAATCTTACTTCTTACACCTCCACCAAAGCCTTTTCAAAGCCTTTTACTTCGGGTGGTTTTTGCCTTTCCTGGCTATAGAAGATAATCCTCTTATCGTGTTCCTTATAAATATTCTTTGCTTAAAAGCTCGTTGGCATAAGCAAATATGCTTGGAGCACCACCGGTGTGGAGGAAGATGATGGTGTCTTTGCTGGTAAACCTGCCTTGGCGGATTAAATCTATGAGTCCGGCCATAGT
>SDBV01006735.1_pt1 | contig 15832 bp, 14 predicted proteins | sample 2277081 | NCBI WGS metagenome assembly SDBV01 (sample SAMN10402039, study PRJNA504765) | marine sediment metagenome | isolation source: marine sediment core GS10_PC15, 223 cmbsf | place: Arctic Ocean: Southern Knipovich Ridge | collected 2010
CTTGCATCTGTTTCAGTTCCGTTATTGTGCAAGGGTGTTTCCGGTCGCTCCAATACCCTGAGAAGCTCTTCTTTCTTGGCATAGGTCTTTGCTAATTGATGGTTCAATGTAGGGCTTGCCGTCTGATTTTTCAAAAATAGCTCATCAAAATCCTCTTCCAGTTGCTTCTTCATGCCCTCAGAGGGAAAAAGCTTATATTCTTGTAAGCCCTTGTATAGCCTCCAAATACCTTAAAAAATGAAGAATTTCTGAATAACACTGAAAAGAGAAAAAAGTTCTCTGGAAGGTCTTTTTTTAAAAATTTAGAAGAGCACAATATCGACTCATTATTTGATGCTGATCACGCTTTTTTGGGATTTTTATTTGGATTTGGTGTGGAATCATCCAAACAGTACAAGTTGGGTAAGACCGATGAAAATGCTAATCTAGTGAATTTGGAAGTGATTCTCTGCGCTCAAGAGGAAAAATTTACATTTAAAAACTCCTATATCGAGGGGGATCAGTCTAAAAACAATCCAGAAAAAAGATCGTGGAAATTCTCTAGACTGGTTGTAAGCAATGGTGCAACAGTGCTGCCGATCACGTTTTTTGGAGATCCCCATACCGAGGAAGTCCAACTTCTTCAGGAAAAATATTCCATGGAACGAGACAAAATCGAGGACATCATCGAGAAAAAAGATGTGTTACGCATCATTCTCCAAGCATTATGTAAATAATGAGAACCCAGTGTTAGATCGCTGAGATACAGTGGAATTTTGTGCCAATTAGGGAAACTGGTATTGACGAGCAGTCTTTATTATATCTTTGTAACTAAGAGTGTGGCAGGACATAATAATAAAAACTTGCAATGTTTTTGTCAAACATGGTATAATCCTCCTAACTTGATGTAACCTTGATGTAACACAGCAAATAAAGGAGGAAAAAATATGCTTGGCGTAGGTGTATTTATGCGTAGTTGTCAATCTAAGAGAACCTTGACTTATGGCTGCGGTCTATTCTCGGGTTCAGAATGGCGGGACCTTGAGAATAGAACGGGAGAGATACGAGTCTCCGGTTCCGGATGTTTCTCAGCATCGGCGACTAGGAGTCTTCATGTTGGATCTATGGTATTTGATATGCTAGCTGTGATCTCATTGCTTGCTATCGGAGGTTTGGGGCATGTTTTCCATATGTTGTCTCCTGCGGCAGCCTACTCGATGATTGGAGTCTCCACAGGGATACTACTTTTTGATGCTTCTTCCATCATTGGTCTCTTGGTTCGTAATAGTATTGATAAGAGAAACTCTTCGGAGGAGTGGGAGGAGTGGGAGGAGTGGGAGTAAGGGGCCGCAGTCGCTTGCGACGTGGGCGTTGGTGACCCACCATGTGCTACGCAGAGTCCGTTGCGGAGGCCCTCGTTTTCCTTGAGGGCTTGTTTGTACCCTTTGTCTGCAAGTTCCATCATGTACAGCAATTCCCGCTATTTTTTTCCAGCTCTTTTGCTAGGAAAAAAGAAGGTATTTCCTCTCGAAAATCGACCGTAAATAAAATTCCATTTTACCATCTTTAAAGCGAATGAACAAAAATGCGCACTCCCTACTCAAAAGCACTTCTAAGGCTGTTTTGGATTTTGAGGAGCATTTTTTTCTCTACGTAAATAACTGAGCATCAATCTTGGAAATAGCGGGAATTGCTACAGAGTTGCAGGGTTGCAGTTTTTCTTGACCGAAATTTTAAATAGTATTAGCCTGTCCTTTACATAGCCTTGAGAGCTGTGTAGAAATTACAAAGGATGTGTCAAATGTGCGCAAAATTTTCACTTTTCATGTTACTTTTATTGGCTATGTTTTCTGTATCGTCAGCCCAGACGGTTGAACAAAAGCAACAATCAAGTTTTGAGATTGATGATTCCACACTGAACTGTATCGGAGATAAAATATATTTGACCCAAGATTCTCTGATCGTATCTGACGAAGGGATATTTCTTCTGATAAAAGATCATAATGGTATGGAAGTGGAAATTATGGTTTCTCAACTAAATTTTGATTCAAATGGACTATTTGTATTAGCTGAACAAATAGGTAGTGCATTAGGTACGTGCCGTAATAACCATTCCATTTGGCATTCTGCATGCGGTGGTTGTGGGGTTATGTGGTGTCCTGCAAGATGTAGATGTTATGGGTGAAAATGTTGACAAAACCCCTACCTAGGCGCAGAAACACCTGCAAGTCATGACTGAATCCTAGTCAACATAGTAGCCGCGCAAAGGGGGTTCGTTATATAACCGTGCCCGGCCCGAAAAAAGCAAAAGTTGGTCTATCTGTCTCAACGCAGGAAAGAAGTCGGGCATGGGCACGAAGAAACTAAGATTCTTCTGTCTATCATTTTTCACTTGCTGTCACTACTTGGCAGGTATCCTAGCCTAAGATGGGGGACGATTAAGAAGTGGAGAGAAAAAAATCGCACTGATTTTGAGGGTTGAGGAAATAAATTAAATTCTTGAGGTGGTTTTTGTTTCGATCAAAGAAGATCTTTTTTTTGTTAGTGTTGATGTGTATTCATTTAAGCATCATTTTTGCTGAAGAAAAAATTTCTATAGAAGATGCAACTTACTTATCACCTTTTTTTAAGTTATTATTAGAGAATACTGAGTCAGGGTATGTTTTTTACGATAAAAAACCTATTTGTATTCAAGCATTCTCACCAAATAATATTCTTCTCGAGAATGAATTTCACAAATTTTCAGCTTCTGTATGGGGTGCAAGCAAAATATTAACACGTCCAATATTTCATTCAAAAAATATATGTTTTCGCATCAATCATAAAGATGAATATATTCTTAGTGTCAATCGATTTTTATTTTTAAAAGTTGTAAGAGAAAATCTAGCATTGTTTCAGTATGTTCTGGGTCCTTCTGTTACTCCAGAATCTTTGCTAGAATTGCTTCTCGCAGAAAATAGTTCATTCAATGCAGTTTTTAATGATGATCAGGTACTTATCGGTATAGTTCTAGGATATGGTGTTCAACACTCTCTTTTTGTTGGGAGATTAGAAAAGATTATGGAATCGGCTTTCGCACGAGACGTGCCTCCATTATCTTCGAAAGTTGCACTATGTGATGACTCATGGAAAGAGATGCTTTTGTTCACTTCTGAGGATGAAAACATCGTAAATAATAAATTTTTAAAACCTGGTTTTGGATTTTCTTCTCTTTCTGAAGAGCAGGAAGGGTTGATGAAAAAAATAGATCTTCCATCTGAACAACTTACTAACCAAAAGCCTTCTTTCATTTTTGGGTGTGTCAACAACTTAGAAGAAAATAAGCAACGCATTGATGAACTGGAAGAGACTCAAAAAGATATTATAAAATTAATGCAATCTCCAACATTTCTTCAAGACATTTTAGAGGTTATTGCAGAAGAAAAAGTTGTTATTGAAAATTTGAGTTATGAATGCTTGCAGTTTTCAAACGTAAATCCAAATATCACACTAGCAAAATTAATAAAAAGTCTAATCCGAGATATTAATAAACAAGATGTTTCATTTTTTCTCGAAGGCTTATTAAGCAATGAGAGGATTAATGATGATTTACAGACACATCGGATGGCTTCATTTCCAGGTTTTAGTAAAAATGTCGCTCTTGCTAGGGAAAACATAATTGAAGCAGATCAATTTTTTTCGAAATTAGAAGAAAAAAGTGATTTTGTTAGTGTATTGGATTCTTATTTATATTATCAAATTTTACAACAAACTGAAGGGCGTTCTTTAAAAACTGAGACTTCAGTTCGTGTAGATTTTGAAATATATGATCCCCATGGAAAATGTTTGCATTGTGGCTCTAATGAAATTCTTGATCTTCATGAGACAATCCCTGGCTTTGCCCATGGAATAAAAGGAATGAAAATGGGTGAAAAAAGAGAGATTTTTATTCATCCTGCCTTAGCTTATGGTGTGCATACTTACCTTGAAAAAGGAATTTATCTAAAGATTGTGGTTAAACTAGTTGAGGTGCATGACTCGATTGGAAAACTAAATCCCCTTGTACCTCTTGACCTAGCTTTTATTCGAAATAACGATTTTCTAACTAAGTGTGAGGAGGAACAAAGAAATGCTTTCCATCTTTTGGGAAAAAAAATTCGTCGATTTTTAAAATCCTGCAAAGCTTTTGATGTTGTTTCTGTTTCAAAATCTTTGCGTCAAACCGAAGATAAAATTTTATCTGCAGAAGAAGCGGAAGCTTTAAATCAAATCTTTTGGAATCATTATTTTGCAAATAGCTGAGTCATGGAGAGCTTCTTCTAAAGCTTTTCTGGAGGGGGGGGGCTTGTTCGTCTAAGAGAAAGGAAGGGGTGGTCGATTTCAGAGGAACTCTTCGGGGGGGTGGCAGGGGTAGCCGCAGTCGTGTGCGACGTGGGCGTTGGTGACCCAGCCGTGTGCTACGTTGAGTCCGTTGCGGAGGCCCTCGTTTTCCTTGAGGGCTTGTTTGTACCCTTTGTCTGCAAGTTCCATAACGTAGGGAGCTATCGCATTGGCAAGAGCTTGGGTGGAGGTTAAGCTGCAAGCACTTGGCATATTGGCAACGCAGTAGTGGACGATATCATGTACGTGGTAGATCGGATCAGAGTGGCTGGTGGGTCGTGAGGTTTCGGAACACCCTCCCTGGTCGATCGCGACATCGACAAAGACGCTCCCAGGCGACATTTTCTTGATCATCTCTTCCGTGATGAGTCGGGGGGCCTTTTTCCCAGGGATTAGGACAGCTCCTACGACAAGATCGGCTTTTTCGACCTCTTCCTCAACGGCTACAGGGGTTGAATAGAGGGTTTTGAGATGGGGGCCATAGAGGTCGTCGAGCTTTCGGAGTCGAGAGAGGCGTCTTTCTAGAATGGTTACATCGGCGCAGAAGCCAAGAGCCATCCGAGCCACTTGCGTTCCGACGATTCCTCCTCCAATGACGATTACCTTCGCAGGGGCAACACCTGGAACGCCGCCGAGAAGGAGTCCTTTCCTCCCTTGGGGCATCTGGAGGGCATGGGCTCCCACTTGGATGGCAATCCGCCCAGCTACCTCACTCATCGGGGTAAGAAGGGGCAAATGGCCCGCCTCATCGGTTACGGTTTCAAAAGCGATGCCAACCACCTTTCGTTCAATCAGGTGTTTGAGTTGTTCAGGATTGGGTGCTAGGTGGAGGAAGCAGAAGAGGATTTGCCCCTGTCTGAGAAGAGGAAACTCGGCCGATTGGGGCTCTTTGACCTTTACGATCATCTCCGCCTCTCCATAGACCGCTTCGATCGTAGGGAGAATAACGGCTCCCGCTTGGACGTAGTGCTCGTCGGTGAAACCAATTCTGTGGCCGGCATGGGTTTGGACAAAGACGGAGTGCCCACTTTTTGTGAGCATGCTCACAAGACCTGGGGTAGCTCCTACCCGGTATTCATGGTTCTTTAGCTCTTTAGGGATTCCGATCTTCATACTGCTACTTCTACCTTATTTTGCTTTTCAAAAGACAAAGAAAGTAACTTAGAGACTCCTTTTTCTTCCATAGAGACACCGATTAACCGATCGGCCATCGTCATTGTTTTCTTGTTGTGGGTGATGAGAATAAATTGTGTAGATGAGGTGTATTGGGACAGAATCGAGGTGAATCTCCCAATATTGGTCTCATCAAGAGGGGCATCTACCTCATCCAGGAGACAAAAGGGAGCTGGCTTCTCCTCAAAAAAGGAGAAGAGAAGAGCAAGGGCGGTTAAACACTTTTCACCTCCAGACAGAAGGGAGATAGAGCGCATCTGTTTCCCCGGCGGTTTGGCGATGATCTCGACTCCGGCTTCTAAAATGTCGTTACTGTCAGTCAACTGGAGATCTGCCTCTCCTCCCTCAAACAAAATCTGGAAATTTCTTTGGAAATTCTTTTGGATTCTGAAAAATGTTTCTCGGAACCTTTTTCGACTCTCTTTTTGGAGGGCATTGATCCCTGTTTCAAGATCGTTTTTCGCTTGTTTCAAGTCTTCAATTTGCTCAAGAAGAGACTGAGAGCGGCTCTCTTGCTCTTGATATTGTTCAATTGCTGCTAAATTTACGGCTCCCGCTTTTTCAATCGCAACTTGGAGGTGGCGGATCTCTTTTTCAGCCTCTTCGAAAGGGGTAGCTAGAGGTGCTATCTCATGAGGTTTTAGAGAAAAACGTTCCTGTAATTCATGTTCTAGGCTTGTTTTCTCCACCCTTTCTGAGGCAAGAGAGATCTCATAGCGCACTCTCTCTTTTTCCAAAACCTGCAGATGTTTTTGCCTCTCTACCAGCTGTTTCTCTTTCTCTTTTAGCAGAGAAAAGAGAAGTTTTCCTTCTTTTTCAAGAGAGGCGAGTTCTTTACGGAGAGGAATTTGCCTCTCTTCTGGAATAGTTGCATCACGCTCCAAATCTTTTTTGAGGTTCTCTAAGTTCCCTCCCAGTTGGGCAAGTTTGCGTTCGCAAGCATGGAGTCTCTCCTGGGTCTGTTCTTCTCTTGTCAGAATAAGAGCAAGTTCTTTTTGAGCGAGTCCCCACCTCCGTTCACAATCACGGAACTTAGCTTCCCTCTCTTGCCAAAAAGAGAAGCTTTTTTGGATTTGCTGCTCTTTTGCGGCGTATTCCTTCTCCTCCTCTTGGGAAAGGAGTTGCAGACGCTCCTTTTCGGTGATTACCTCTGCTAGCTTCTTGGCAAGAGAGGCGTTTGCATCTGATTTTCTTGCCGTTTCGAGCAGCTTCTCCTCTCTCATTTCGAGAGATTTGAGTTTTGTGGAAATTTTTTCGATAGTGGAAAGAGCCTGCTGAAGGTGGAAATTTTCCTGGACTAGGTTCATCTCTTGGCTTTGCCGATACATGGCCGCAACATTACGTGAGCGTTCTTTCTCTTCTTCTTCTGCTTGGAGAGTGTGGCTTCGATTCTCTACTTCTTTTTTCTCTTTTTCAAGTTGAGAAAGCTCTTTCGATAGATTTTTGAGTTCTTGATCTCGCAAAAACGTATTCTGCCCTTTTCCAGAAGAGGGGAGAGAGACAACTCCCTTCTCGTTGACCCATATCCCCCCTTTTGTGAGAAGATTCTTTTGCAAGGGGGTGGGGAGATTTTCCACGATTTTGATCCCTTCCAGAAGATGCTCTCCGATGGGCCTTGAGGTAAGGTGGGCGGAGTCAGCTTTTCCATTAGAAGAGGAAATAGCCTCCTGACAAAGAAGGGAAAAGCCGGTGAGTTTCTCTATGAAAGCAAAGTCGAGCACCTGATGAAGATCCTCTTCTGACTCAACAAGAAGAGTATCTCGGTAGGAGGTTAGCGCAACTGCCAAAAGCTCTGCATACCCCACCTCTTTTTGCAAAGCTGCGAAAAGAGGAGAGAGTTTTTGGTAGAGGGGGTGTTTTTGATCCTTGCTGGCTTGCAAAAGCTTTTTTGCCCCCATGGAGAACCCTTCATACTCCTCCTTGAGATGGGCAAGCACTTTTTCTCGAGCACGCTTCTCCGATTGTTTCTTCTCAATGTGTTGGAGAGCACTTTGGGACTCTTTTCTCTTCTCTCGTATGGCTAGAAACTCTTTTTCTTGGGCTTCGACTTTGCTTCCCCGCTTTTCTACCTCTTGGGTAAGGGAAGAGAATTTTTCACGATGACCTCTCTCTTCTTCCTTCTTCTCCATTAGCTCTTTTTGCAGTTCTTCTTTTTCTGCTACGAGGGTTTCGAGGGATTGGTTTTGCGACTCAATGCGGCTTTTCTCTTCTTGGAGTTTACGGGAAAGGGAACTTTCTAATTGGAGAAGCTCGACATACTTTGCATTCGAATTTTTCCACTTTTCTCTAAGAGCATTCTGCTCCTTTTTCTCTTCGTTATAACTTGCTTGTGCATCCTGCAGGACCTTTTCTAGAGTCGATTTTTCGTTTTCGAGCGTGGCGAGCTCTTCTTCTTTTCTCCCTTTCTCCATCGAGAGCTTTTTCACGACATCACGCAAAGAATTTCCTTCTTCAGTAAGGGATAGCCTTTCTTTCTTTATCTCCTCTAGACGACGTTGCAGATGCTCTTTTTGGGCTTTTTTAACCCTGATCTGGGTTTCGATTTCGTGGAGAATTTTCTCCTTTTCACGGGTTTTTTCTTGCAGAGAAGCGTATAAGCGCTTGCTTTTCTCAAGTTCCTCTTCGGAGGCAACCGTTTGGTTATGGGCTTGCTTGATCGCCTCTTGGACCGAGTGCAAGGTGGTTTCAATCTCATCGGATTTTTCCGAAAAAACCTTCCAACGGGTTGCAAGAAGCCCTTTTTCGAGAATGGAGAGGCGGTCTCGGTTTTTTTGGTAGTTTTTGGCCAGAGAAGCTTGCCTCTTTAGCTGCGTTGCTTGGCTTTCCACCTCTTGGTAGAGGTCGTTTGCCCTTTGGTAGTTTTCAGATACCTCATTGAGCTTTTTTACGGTCTCTTTTTTTCGCAGCAGAAAGCGAGAGATTCCAGAGGTCTCCTCAAACAGCGCTCTCCTCTCTTGTGGGGAGGTGTTGATCACTTGGTCAAGCTTCCCTTGTTCAAAGATTGAGAAGGCATTTTTTCCAATCCCACTTCCGAGAAACAGGTCATTTAAGTCACGAAGACGGGCTTGCTGGTTATTGATGAGGTACTCTGATTCGCCCTTTCTATAGAGACGACGTGTGACGACTACCTCCTCATACTCAAGAGGGAGCTTCCCATCAATATCTGTAAGGGTAAGAGAGACTTCTGCTACATTGAGGGGCTTTCTCGAAGCTGATCCGGCAAAGAGGATGTCGTGCATCTTCTCGCCGCGTAGTGATTTGGCTGATTGTTCCCCTAATACCCACCGGATCGCATCGACAATATTCGACTTCCCACACCCATTTGGGCCCACAATGGCAATCTTTTCACAATCGAAATCGAGTACGATCTTATCGGCAAATGATTTAAAGCCGGAAATTTTGAGTTTCTTAAGGCGCATAGGGGCTTTAGGAGAGTTGTTTGAGGAGATTCACCATCTCGATTGCCGCAAGAGCATCTGAAAAACCCTTGTTTCCTCCCTTCGTTCCGGAACGGATCTCAGCTTGCTCTTTGGTTTCTGTCGTTAGGACGGAAAAGATCACAGGGACACCGGTCTCTAGGGAGGCTTGTAGGGTTCCACTTGCTGCTTGGGCAGCGATAAAATTGAAATGAGGGGTCTCTCCTCGGATCACAGCTCCCAAACAGATCACCCCGTCGAACTTCTTCGAAACGGCCAGTTTTTTCGCTGCCAAGGGGAGCTCAAAAGAGCCAGGAACCCAGGCTGTTGTGATGTCACTTTCTGAAACGCCGTGTCTTGTCAAGGCATCGATTGCTCCCTCCAGTAACGCTTTTGTGATCGGAAGATTGAAACGGGCTATAACAAGAGCGTAGCGGTGTCCTTTTGCTTGGTAGTCTCCTTCAAAGTTCGGCATAGACAATCTCCCCTAGCTCATGACCCATTTTCTCTTTTTTTGTACGCAAATAGTGGGCATTTTCTTTGGTAATCGTAGGGGGAAGGGGAACACGTCTTGTTACCTCAAGTCCATATCCATCTAACCCCCCATATTTCGCCGGGTTGTTTGTCAGCAGGTGGATGGAGGAGAGACCGAGATCAGCTAAGATTTGTGCCCCGATCCCATACTCTCGCGAGTCTACAGGCAGGCCGAGCTTTTCATTAGCTTCTACCGTGTCGAGTCCACCATCTTGGAGGGTATAAGCTCTCAGTTTATGCCCTAAGCCGATTCCTCGCCCCTCTTGCCCTCTTAAGTAGACGACTACACCTTCTCCACACTCACTGATCGTTTTCAAGGCTTTTTGGAGTTGTGAGCCGCAATCGCACCGTACCGAACCGAAGATATCCCCTGTGAGGCATTCTGAATGGACCCGGACAAGCACGTCTTGTTTACCCCTAACCTCTCCCTTCACAAGAGCGAGATGTTGCACCCCATCAAGGGACGACTCATACGCGTAGGCAGTGAATTCCCCATATGGGGTTGGGAGGCGGGCTTTAGATACACAATGGACCAGCTTCTCGTGCTGTCTTCTATAACGGATCAAATCGGCGATCGTGATTATGGGGATCTTGTGCTCTTCAGCAAATTTTTCCAGCTCAGGGACTCTTGCCATGGAATAATCAGGGCGGACGATTTCACACAGCACTCCTACCGGCTCTTTTCCCGCCATTCGCGCAAGATCGACTGCAGCTTCTGTATGGCCTGCCCGTTTCAAAACCCCTCCCTCCTTGGCGCATAATGGGAAGATATGGCCAGGACGGCGGAAATCGCCTGCCAAAGCTTTCGGATCGGCCAGCTTCTTAATCGTTAGAGCTCTCTCCTGGGAGGAGATCCCCGTTGTCGTCCCCTCTTTGGCGTCAACCGACACAGAGAAGGCAGTTCGATGGAGCTCAGTATTATGGGAAACCATCGGGGGGAGCTGGAGTTTTTCAAGACGGCTCCCTTCCATCGGGACGCAGACAATACCACTTGTGTGTTGGAGGAGGAAGGACATCTTCTCTGGGGTCATCGCCTCAGCTGTGCAGATCAGATCACCTTCGTTCTCTCTGTCGGGATCATCAATCACAATCACGAATTCCCCACGCCCAATCGCCTCTATCGCCTCTTCTATTTTGCTCTCCATAAGTCCCCCATCATACTCCAAAACTTCCTTAAGCACAATGGGAGGTGTTTGGTGGGTACGAGTACGGACGGTTTTGTGGGAGGATCCCACTTGACATTATAGCCCACATCAGTTATACTAAAATTAAACACAACAGCAGGAGGGTTTATGGAGCCATTACACGATGTAGTTGCTGATTCCAAGGGAAGAATTCCCTTAGGAATACGGCATGCTAGAGAACGGTACCTCATTACTGAGGATAAAGATGGTCGGGTGATTCTCGAAAAAGCCGTTTTAATGCCCCAAAGAGAGGTTTGGCTTCACAAGAATGCTGAAGCTAAAGAATCTGTGTTAAAAGGGCTTAAACAAGCTAAACAGAAGCGATTAAAAAGTAATGTTATAGACCTGGGCAAAACCGACGAAAAATAGGAAAAAAGAGTGTTTGACCTGCAATGGACTGAGGAAGCTGAACGTGTTTACCGTGAGCTGGACACCCAAGCAAATGAGATAAAAGGTAAAAGAGAGAAGAAACAAAAAAGCAAATACTCAAAGCAAGAAAGCCTCTTCAAGCAGGTCAAAAAAACGCTCAAACATTTACAAGAGAACCCGCGCCATCCTGGCCTTGAAACTCACCCTTACTCTTCACTTGAGCATCCTTGGGATTTTTCCCAAAAGGTTTTTGAAGCATCCGCCCAAAACAATACTCCAGCTGCCTACAGGGTGTTCTGGTGTTATGGGCCCGACAAAAAACAGATTACAATTATTGCCATCACAGCTCATCCCTGAATTCATCTTTCAATGGATCTTGCTACATGCACAGTATAGATACAGGCAGGGCGATCGCCCTGGTTTCTCGATAAAGGGACTTGACTGCAAACTTCTGAAAAATCCATTCTACTTCTGTCGAAGTTTTTAAAACCAGACAACATGGAGGTCTGTTATGAAAAAAATATTTTTTATTCTGTTTTTAGTTTTTGCAATGGGAATTCCTCTTATCCATGCAGCAGAAAGCTCTAATGATATCAGTTTAGAAGAAATAGTACTTACTGTTTCTTTGGACCAGCTGATCATTTCCTCAGAAGGGATCATGGTAAATTACGAAGGGAATCTGCTACCGGTACATTCCGTGATCAAGAAGGGAGAAGAATGGGTAGTGAAAGCAACAGGTGGATGGTATAAGTGTCCTCGTGGCCATACCAGAGCCTGTCCTCTCTGTGGTGGTTGTGCATTTTTAGGTTGTCCCTTCTATTGTGATGGATATTGTTGTTCCTATAAAAACGAAACAGCCCGATACGGGGGTTCCTAACTTGTTTCCATCTACTTTTCATAAAATGAGGAGTATTGGTGTTTGCCTACTCCTCTTATTGACTCAAGTATTTGCAAAACCTATTCAAATAGAAGATGGGGAAGAATATTCCATTCTGGATCGCTTTTTTAAATGGATGATTACATACTCGGAATATGGCTACGTTCTTGAAGGAAATAAGCCAATTTCTCAAATCAACATCTTTCCAATTGATAATTTAATTGCTCCCCAAAGTCGAAATTTTCAAACTGACACTTTCGCTAGAGAAGCGATTCGAGTTTGGAAAAAAATCAAACCTACTCAAAAGGATTTTGTCTTAAAAGCAACAGAAATTCCATCCAAGCCATTCAATTATCCCACATACGAACTACTCTTTATTAATGTTCCTAAATTAAAAGAAGAAGTTGAAAAAAACCTCTTCCTTTTTCGCTATGTATTAGGCCCCTCAATTGAGACAGATCAACTTCTTACCTATATTCTTTTTTCTGAGGAACCTCTTAGTGAAATTTTGAGAGAAGATAATGTATTAATAGGTATCGTACTTGGATTTGGGACTTACAACAGTCTCATGCATAGTAGAGCTGAATTGATTCAAAATGCTTTGTTAAAGGAAGACCAACCGCCTTTTACACCCCACAGCAATTGGATGAGGCAAAACTCTCTTGTTGATCTAGAGGAAATGCAAATTAGAGCTCTTTTTTTAGCTCAAAAGGAGAGGGAAGTTGGTAGTGATTCTGAGACCTGCATAGTACATCCTGGTGTGGGATTTTCTGATCTGAATGAAGAACTAGAGGCTATTGTATCACGAAAAATAGAGACTCCTCTCTCTCTTTCTCAAGAAGTACCTAGATTCATTTTCGGCGCCTATCAACATCCATCTAACTCTCGTTTAATTAAGGATTTAACAGTTACGCAAAAAAAAGTTCAAGATCTACTAAAGCGTTCCGATTGTTTGGAGTATATAGTGGGGAAAATTTCCGGAAATCAACCCAGCATTTCGAATATTCTTCCTGCCTCTTCATTAGAATTGAACGGAAATCTTGAACTATTGCTTGCAAAGATGGTTTGGTCTACGACTTCTCAATTGGATGGTGAGACTGTACCAGAATTCATTCAAGCTTTTTGCCAAGCTGACATTTCAAATGCCAAACAAGGTAAAAATCATGTATTTCCTGGCTCACTTGCTGGACTACGTAAAGCTCAGAAACATTTACAATTCAGCAATGAGTTGTTTGCCAATATGTCAGAAAAATCCTCACTACAGGAACTTATCCCTAAATATTTATATACAGAACAAACATGTGAAGGAAAAGGAGAAAAGGTACATTCTTCTGAAAATGTTCTTCTCAGCTACTGTATTGAAGATGGATACGGCAATACCTTAACGGCAAAGCAAAATCATTGGATAGAACTTTCTACAACAATCCCGGGTTTTGCGATAGGTGTTCGGCAAATGCGAGAAGGTGAATCCCGCACTTTATATATCCATCCAGCCCTCGCATATGGAGCTTTAACTACTCTCCCTCCTTGTATTTCTTTAGTTTCCAAAATTACAGTTCATCAAGTCAACGTGAAACCCCAACAAACCTCACTAGAATATACTCCTCTTGATCTGGATTGGGTTTTAGACGAAACTTTTACTAAAAAAATGGGAGAAAATAACATACAGCTAGCCAAAAGCTTAGGAACCCGATGGGGTATATGGCTTCGAGAAAGTCCTGATATAGATTTTTCAAAGGTATGCAAATATCTCACGCATTTTCTCGATTCGAGACAACACCTTCCCCTTCCAAATCTCCAACATGAAGCCGCTCTTTGTAACAAAGCATTCTGGAATCTTTTACACTACACAATATAGATGCAAGAATCATAAGTTGAAATAATAATTACAATCCCATAAAATGGGGGATGGAGGTGGAGTATGGAATTTCCGTTTAGTCAAGAAGAGTGGCAAGAGATTTTAACGCGGCTTTACAAAAGGGCGGCTGTCGATCACCAGTTTCATGTTCTTTGCACAAGGGACTCACATGCAGCGATTAAGATGATCTCAGGGAGGGAGATTCCAAAGCATTTCACCATTCGTTTCGAAGAGCAAAAGCCCGATGAGATCGTTTTGGTCTTGCCTTTGGAGAACAAGGTCCTCTTTCGGGAGCTTGGGGAACAGGATCTCGAGGAGATTGCTCGAGGGATGGCAGCTGTCTGTGTTCCTTTTGCTCAGTCACTTGCGATCACCCAAAAGACCACGCCTAGAGGCTATTCTTAAAATTAAATTGGCATCCAAGTTGCTACCTGGACACATATCTTAAGCTCCACAGAATCAATTGGGTGTAACTAAAAACCATTTCACCACAGTTCCTATGCTGTGTGTCAGCGCTTGAAAAAAAACAGGTCCCCCGATTAGGTTAAATTATCTAAAAAACAAACCAATCTAGGAGGACCTTGATATGAAATACAAAAAAAATCAACCCCTTGCAAAGATTCGAAAAATCTCCTAAAATGGAGAGGAAAAAGGTAAAAATAATGGTTGCGAGCAAGTTTCTCAATCCGCGTAACGACTTGGTTTTCAAGCGAGTTTTTGGTAGTGAAAAGAACAAGGATATCCTGATTCATTTTTTAAATGATATTCTTGATAGATCCTCTCCTATTAAGGAAGTCACCTTTTTAAAGACTATCCAAGATCCAGAAATTGCGCCTTTACGCGTTTCGATCATCGATGTGATGTGCGAAGACCAAGACAAGAATCGCTTTATTATTGAGATGCAGATTTCTCATGAGAAAGGATTTGATCGTCGAGCCCTTTACTACGCTGCTAGAGCCTATTGTTCACAAAGAACCAGAAATAAAAAGTTCCACCATCTAAAAGACGTCTATTTTTTAGCGATCACCGATTTTGCCCCTTTCCCAAAGAAAAAATCATGGTTCTCGCGGATAGGGTTAAAAGACTTGGATACCAATGAGCACGATATCGATGCGATCCAACTTTTTTTTATTCAACTTCCTCTGTTCAAAAAAACGAAAAAAGATTTGGACACCATGACACTACGTGAAAAGTGGGCCTACTTCTTTAAACATGCAGACGAAACAAGTGAAGCAGATATAGAGAAAGCCTCAGGTGGAGATGAAATCATTAAAAGAGCATATGAGGAATTGAACCGTTTCAGTTGGTCAGAGAAAGATCTGAATTATTACGAGTCTGTAGAGATGAAAAAGGCGGCGGATGAGGCAGTTCGAGAGGCGGCCTATGAAAAAGGGATGGAGAAAGGTAGGCTCGAGGGTATACGCAAAACAGCTCAAGGGATGCTCAAGCATGGTCTTCCTGTAGAAGAAATTGCCACTATAACAGGTCTCAGCGAAGCAGCAGTGCGTTCTTTGAGCGTTACTTCCAAAAAGTAATAGAACCTCTATGCAACAAGTTGCCTGTATTTCATGCTTTCAATCTAGTTTGAATCTTCAGATTCATAGAGCAGGGCGACGATTTCTTGGTGTTCGTTCTCCTGTGCTAGATCTAAGGCAGTTTTGCCGTCCTTATTCTTCCGGTTCTTAAATATGGGGTTCTGGATTCGCTCAAGAAGATTTTGGACTAATTCGGTATGCCGGCAAAGGTAATTGTCGTTGTACACAAGGGCTTGGAGCTTCTAGAAAATGGAGAGCTTGTCGGATGACAAACTAGATCCGTCTTTCGAGGTCTGGGGGGAGGCTCAGGAGGCTTCTTGTGGCTGTGGCAAACCCAGGAGGGAACAAGGGGTTGAGGGTTGACTCTTTCAGAGGGTTTGGCGTAGAGGGAGGAGCCTGCCTAGGTCGTTTACTGCATCCTACCTAAGTTCAGTGATTTCTCTCGGGGCATTTAGAGGGTAGACGAGACAGGTCACCCTGCTCGCCCCCCGTTTCAACCCAACGTGCCCTATTAAGGCATTGGGCTAATGATAAAATCGTTTACTTGG
>SDBV01006736.1_pt1 | contig 15831 bp, 13 predicted proteins | sample 2277081 | NCBI WGS metagenome assembly SDBV01 (sample SAMN10402039, study PRJNA504765) | marine sediment metagenome | isolation source: marine sediment core GS10_PC15, 223 cmbsf | place: Arctic Ocean: Southern Knipovich Ridge | collected 2010
ATATATCCAAGGAAAATATCCAAAGTGCCAACCCGGGGGAAGGACCGTAGCCTGCGGCCCTTTTTCTCCGTTGGTTGCGATAATACAGCTAGATCCTAGATCATTACCGAATTTAACGACTACAACTCCGCCCTGGTTGTCATCGACGTAGATAGCTGTAGATACTACAAGAAGAGCAAAACCGATAATCAGAGCGATGGCAGAGATTCCTACGACAATAGGCATATTGAAGGGGATGCTGATGTCATCACTATACCCCTTCCCCTTACGCTTCGCTTGACTTTTCACCAATGACCGACCGATAAATATCCAAGCAATAGCGCCGATGGTCAATAGAAGTCCTAAAATGAATGTTCCCATGAAGTTTTTCTCCGATTTTGAGAAAGGTTACTGAAAGTTAGAGCACGGTAGAATCCTACCACGTTCGGTATCATCGCTACCCCCGCGGTTCGCGTCAAGCTTCTTCCGCCAAAATTTTTGCGATATCAGGACCTTTGAGAATTTTCCCTCTTCACACCGCAGCGTCCCCCGTGCATATTACCCATGTGTACTTCATCGAAGTGGCGACAGATTCATTATTCATCTGAGTCCGGTATAGCCACGTTCCGGTACTGTACCACCAATGCACACAGTCTGAAGAATTCCTCTTCGGGAAGGTCCATTTTCATCTGATTTAACGCTTTGTGTACCCATTGAATGTTACTGGAAATGTATCCTTGACTTGAATCGATTCGGTCCAGCGATGCAGTGGGATATCTTGTTTTCGGATTACGACCGTAACCAAAAACAATCGACTGCCCTGTTAGTGCGCAGCGTCCTTTTTGTTTTTCATATAACTCCCATGCCTCTTGCTTGGTTATTTCGAATGGTATCTCCCTTACGCTAGCACCATACTTAATGATATACCAGTGGGTTCCACTTAAGTCGCCGAATCCGGTCCAGCGTGCATTGGCCGCTCCTTTTTTTGTATGGCTACAACCACAAGACTTAACTTGTTTACTCTGTAGCTCTTGTCCACATGCGACATACTCCTTATTGCCACAATCACAATGGCATAACCAATACCAACGGCGATTCAAATGAGAGGGATGCATCGCAACCAAGGAACCAAAACGCTGTCCAGTCAGGTCAACTTTTGGTTTGTCCTGGTAGGGCCGATGCTGACGACATCGAATACAGCCCTTAGATTTTCCGTCGCGCAAACTTCCCCCGTCTACTGAAATCTCTCGGTTACACCCCGTACAAATGCACCACCAATAGGCACCAGGTTTAGTATTTGTTGAGTCCTTGCGAATAACTTGCCACAACCCAAAAGATTGACCAGTCATGTCAATCAGAATACATCCCATTTTTATTTCCTTCCATTTTACTTTCCGCGGGAGCCGCGGAAAATCCTCGACGCTCAAATTCGTGTTTTAGTATGAGGCTAATGTCCCATAACCTATCGTGTTCCTTTTTCAATTTTTGGTATTGGTACTTTTTGCAATAGAGAGCAATGTAGGCTATTGCAGCAGCGAGCCAACCCCACCCATGGCCTAATGCCAACGCTGTGAAACAAAAAACTAGAGTTAGAAGTCGAAGCGACCAAGTTGAGATGATGCGAAGTTTAGTCAAGTTTGACGCTTTCTAGTCCGTCGTCTTGGACTATTTTATAAGGATTTCTCACCGCCACGACAGACAAATCGGCATCCATACCACCGGCATTGGATCCGAGTTCCCTAACCACGTGAATAAGTAATGCGTCATCACGAGGTATATTGACACAAAACTGGTCGCCTAGGTATTTCTCTCGCGTGGAACGAGGATCATCGGGCCAAGGTTCACCATAGTCGGGTTCAGCGAGTGCCACCGTATTCCCTAATTCCCGTAGACGCAAGAATGCCTGACGACTCAATCCAAAATATCCGTAGCAGCGGTTGATAACAATTTCGTGTAGTTCCATAGAAAATCTTTCACTAGAAGTAACAGCGCAAAAATAATCATAAGCCTAGCAGGCGTCAAGGCTTTTGCTTCACGTTAGTATCCGTTGAATCCAAGCAATATCCTCTTGCGTTAGGTCGAACCACTCCTGACCAGCCTCACCAGCCTGTCGGACGCGTTTGTCTTGGAAAACTTTATGGAGAATGCCTTCCAATTGTTTCGTAGCCGGATAGGTCGCTACTAATCTAACTTCTGAATTCGCGGTACGAATTTCGGATAGTCTTTCGCTGGCATCTCTTACTGTCCAACCGATTTTATATCGACCTCGGACTTCAGATTCCATAATGTAGACTAGTCCGGTTTGTGGAAGCTCTGAATCGGTAATTGGGAGGTCAAGTCGCCAATCTGAGGAGATTTGAATCTGTGATTTGAAGTTTTCAAAGAGATCGGCGCACTGCCAGTAACTCAAATCTTTTCGTTTGGCGGGAACACTGGGCGGAGATGGATATAAAAAGAAGGCGCCCCCACGTATTTCGTTGCGTATTCCGTTGATGATGCGGAAATGCTGAATTCCTATGAAAGGCGACTGTGTTGGTTGTTCTCGCCACCGCATATCACTGATGAAAGTTGCAGCCAATCCTTGAGCAGCTAATGCGGTGAAAACCGTGTTATGGAAGAGGCCACCTAAAAACTCAGTTTTTGGTTGATCTAGAAAAGCGAGGTCTTCTGGAAGAGCGTCCCAGCCGAGTATTGTGCGTCGAATTTGAAAGGCGTCGCAGGCCATATTGTCCATCGTATCGAGGGGTGCCGCCAAGACATAAATAGGCCACTGGCCAGCACGGGGCCATATGTTATCTATCCATGAATACTCGATACGTCGGAGCATAGAACAAGAACAAAGAAGTGTTCCCCTGTATTGTAGTGGCAATAGGAAAAAGCTCAATTAAAACTTATTTGGTTTTTCCAAGAAGGTCTTGTCGCCCCACTTTAAAAATAGGTAGCCCGCACCAACGACGATCCCCGTGAACGCTAGTATGCCTACCACCGCGCTCGTGACTCCCCAATGCGCAGTACTAGGCGCAGGCGAATCTCCCACTTGTTTGAGCCAGCGACGATCTACCTCATCGTTGAAATCTTTTATCGCCTTGGAAGAGTTAGAACCTAGAATTGAAGTAATAATCCCTTTCCCGGTAATCTTGAGTAGGCGTTTGATCCGGAGGCTCTCGGATTCAACGTTGGCCACTTGTTGCAGCCTAATTTCCGCCTGATCGCTATATTGAGTAATTGCAGTGCCAAGTTGTTTCCACGCGGCGTCCCATTCGGTACCCGAGTCGGCTCCTTCTTGGATTAAGGTTGTGTAAACTCCAACAGCGGCTGTAATTTTGGTTAGAGGTTCCCATAGAGCCGTTCCTCGCAAACTCGACACTTCTGGATTGAGCAATGCGCTGGCGGCCGACTGTTGAGCGAAAAGTTCTCGGACCACCTTCAGGATTTCATCGTTTTTTTGTGCAAGTTCATCTTTGTAAACAATATTGGCACTTGTAGCTTCGATAGCAGCTAGGGCATCGCGTGACTGTCGAAGCTCGGTAATATACTGTTGGGCGTCACTCAACGACTGATATACCTCTTGAACGGCATCGAAGCGGTCTTCCGCTTCTCCAACTCGACGTAACGCATCATCCAGATTAGATTGAAGTTCGCGCACCTTCGCAATATTTTCGTCGGCCTTTGCTAGTTGTTCAGCCTGAACATCAATTCGCGACTGAAGAGTTTCAATTTGATTGCTGAAAGCTTGATCAGCGGCGTGGAGTTCATCTATTTGCTCAAAAGTATTCTCTGTTGCTGTAAGTCTCCCCTCCAATTCGGCATCGGCCCGCTGCAAAGCCTCTAGACTTTCGCGATCCTCATCAATGGCTGAAGTTTTGGATTGGAGAGATTGCAATCGTCTTTCAACGTTGATATCTGATGCTTCGCCGGAATCTTCAATCGCTTTGAGTCGGTCAGTATTTTTATTGACTTGGCTGTTTAGGCTGAGAGTTTCCACCAACTGCCAAAGTAAGAAACTGCCACCGAGCACCAGTCCCCATGTAATAGGTTGCTGTGCCCAATATTGGAACTGTTCGGCAGCTTTGCCTTTTTTAGATTTGGAAGCCATTATATCCCTCTCTCTCTTTGGAGGCTGGCACTATCGCGCTCGATTCGTTCCTTCATCTGGGTCTGCATTTGCTGGTTACTATTTGAAATTGAAATAATTTGGGTTTGCTGGCCTAACAAATATTCCCTTGTAGGTCCTTTGATATGCGAGAGCATTGTCGAAACAACTCGAAACAGTTGGTTGATGTTCGTTTGCAGATTCCCGCTTTGGTTCCGTAGAAATTGAAGATACTGGATGCGCCACGGTCGCATCTCGCGATACGGACCGTTCGCCGCAAGGACCCGCTTTAGTCCTTCGTTGAGGGAGGTCAAACCCTCTTGCAATATCCTTATACGGCTATCAATGGTGACGGTGGCTTGCTGTGGCATTCGGAGAACCTGATGATTCCTTTGCCACGATTATAGAGGCCCCGAGCTAATCCTCAAAGATATCGACTGGTGCTGGCACGATTTCGTACCTTTCGGGATCTCCGTGCTCGGCAATAAGCTCTCTCATGCCATCGACTTGTGTAGCGAGCATTGCCCCCTGTGTCCAATGGAACATCACATAGGGCTCATCGTCCATCTCCTCTTCATCGTTGGAGGGGGTGGATGATAATTTGTCTTGGTTATTTTCAAGCCAAGCAGTCAAACTTCCTACTGAGAATTCTTTGGAAGTATAGTCATACATTATCGTAGCCACATCCTCCGCAGCCATTTCTACAAAACTCAAAAGTTCGGATCCATCACCGCTGGCTAAGGTTTGGACCTTAGAGTCTAAAATATCGGCTGCTAGGTGGAGGGCCCCATCGGCCTTCTTGGCATCGATCAAGTCGAAAATAACGGAGGATTGTGTTTTGGTTATTTCCAGTCCCTGTGTCAACTGCTCTGGAGTTAGCATTTTTCTCTCTTTCGCTAATGTCAACTGAAGAGAATTTAACTACTATTGGCGAGTCCGTCCACCGAAAAATTACTGTCGGGAATGTCCTGAATACCTATGTATACAGGGAATTAGCTACCATGGCTGATTCCATCCATTTCGTTTTTCTTCAGTTACCTGAAAAATCTATTGCGACGCCTGGCACCAGGAGTTTTTCCCCATCGTGGTATTGGATCATTTTTACAATACATAGGATGGTACTTTCGGTGGTGGGGGATCTCGTCGTCCAAAGAGGGTTGAGGGGGAGCTTCCTCCTCTTCTGCTTCTTCCTCGATAACCTCTTCTATTTCTTCCTCTTCCTCTTCTTCGGGTTCTTCCTCTGGCAACTCACTGATATCCCGAGGACTGACCAATATATTCACGTCGCCATTCTCTTCAAGGCTGGTGGCAACGGTGACGTGCAAACGGCGTCTAATAGAGCGAACTGCTGCATAAGTTGCAACTTCTAGCAGTCCTGCTACTAAATGATAATCTTCCCCTAGGAACTCATGGTTCAAGTGTTGTAGCGCTAGGGTAGCTATTTGTGCCCCAATTATCGGGTCGCTGATTTCACATCTGATTTTTATCTTCTCAATGGTCGCCATTTTGTTTCGAATTCAGGAGGGCTTTCAGAACTTTGTAGTCCGTCTTGCCGCTACCAAGTGTAGGTAAGCCTTCAGACATATATTGTACATCATGAAGACGGACAACGCCTTTGAATCCAAATTCTGTCAAAAGGCGGTTGGCTTCCACCAGTTCTAAATCTGGTACTGAAGTAAACAATGTAATGAAAACCCCTTCCTCGCCTTCGATTCCTTCGACGCCGATTCGTGGTCCATCATCATTGGGTGGGTAAACTTGCAGCAGAGGTTCTTCCATCGCTGGCAAGCTGACCATCTCTCCACTGATTTTGACGAACCGCTTTAGTCGGCCTTCAAAGTGGATAAATCCATCTTTATCGAGAGAGGCAATATCTCCACTCTTGTACCAACGCTGCCCGTCGATGTTTATGAATGGATCTTGGTCGGTATTGCTATAGCCATTGAAGACAATATCGCCACCGATGAGAATCATGCCCGACTTGTTCACGCCAACAGGCTCCATCGAATTCTGATCTACAATCATAATGGAGACGCCAGGAAGCGGCTTACCCAAAGATCCTTCTCGATAGTCATCCGGGGTATTCGCAGTTACTACCGCTGAACACTCGGTAATTCCATACCCTTCTAGAATAAGGGCTTCTTTGTTGGTAACCTTCTGACGGAAGCTTTCAAAGACTGCGCGCGGGCACTTCTCGGCTCCTACAACTGCCAAGCGAAGACTATTCAAGGCGTCAGGTTTAGCCCGCTCCAAGATATAGTTCAAGAAAGTCGGCGCAGCAGCAGTGACTGTGATGCCATAGTTGGCAATCTTTTGAGCAAGCGCCCCTCCAGCGGTTGGATCTGGGTGGTGTACGAGTCGAATTCCACTAGTAATCCCCATGATCGTAACTACCAAACCAAAGACGTGGAACACAGGCAAGAACGCCAACAATGCGTCTACATTCGTTAACTCAAATGCTTCGACCCCCGAGCGTGCAGCGGACAAGATATTTCGATGGGTCAACGGCACACACTTTGGTTCCTTCTCACTACCCGACGTGAACAGAACCGCGGCTACATCGCTAGGAGAAGCTTGATTAGCTAGTTTTGCATACGATGACGGTCGAAGAAGCAGCCAAGCCAACTCCCGCAACTTTTCTAGAGTTCCAATACTAGATCGGATGTCCTCCAAAAACATTAGTGAAGCATTTGCTGCTGACGGAATTGTAACTCCCGTCCGATCTACAAACTTCTTGGATGTCACGACGTAAGATACTTCACATGATTTCAAAGCATGTTCTAGATGCGCTGATCCTGTAGTCCAATTCAAAACCACCGGGATTTTTCCAGCAAGCTGAATAGCAAACAAAGCCACATCCGCTGCCACCGACGCCGGAAGCATTAGTCCTACGTGTGTTCCCGACAGCTTCTTTATACGCTTGGAGAGTAGGTAGGCTCCTAAGAACAACCTCTTATATGGCAGTACTCCCGATAGGGAATCAGCTACCGCAGGAGCAGAACCCGTCGGACCTGTAGCCCTCAGAAAGAGGCTCTTAGTAATAGTATCAGCGGGCGGCAATGATTTATGCCATGACAGCTTTTCGCCAATACTGCTCGTCCAAGTCGAAGGCACTAACGTCGCCTTATCGTCATTGAGCAGACCAGCCGCCAATGCCCATACTTCTAGCATAGTGGTGGGAACCTGTGTTCCTCCGGTAGTGTGAAACTGCTCTTCAATTTCAAGACCCAGTTCCATGCGTTCCAAACTATCCAATCCAATACTCTCCAAGTGCATACTCGGTTTTTTCTCGTCCTCCTCTAAAGGACGTCCGAGATGTGCTTCGATCATTATATTAACTCGTTCCCTAATAACTCTTTTGATATCGCGTGGATGTACATCAACTCCAGTTTTGAGTGGAGGGAATTCACGAGTCTTGGACCCAAACAAAAAGTGATAAGGCCGATAAGTGGGTTCTTCAGTTCCCCCTTCGTTATACCACTGCTCAAAGTAAGGATTGATTAGTTCACGACGCAACTCAGGCAGTTGCTCTCGGTTAACTTCTTCTATTTCGATAGAAATCCTGCGCCGAGGCATGAAGAACAGCAAATTTACGAGTAAGAGGAAGGCTCCACGCAGAAACATCTTCACAAGGTTAGGTTTTTTTCCAGTGTATGCATGACTGAGTGAGCTACCCCACATACCCTTCATTCGAACACGCAGAACCCTGGCATCAGGGACAGCTTTGAGGATATCGGTCAACCCCTTTACACCACCGAGATGCTCATGGCCCCACTTGGAAAGTCTACCGGCTGGATATACCAGATGATTTGTACCGTTCCGAAGTCCCTCAATTGTCATATCCAGAGCGTCTTGCGCTCCTACGCGGGCATCTTGGCTCTGCACATCCATGTAAGGCACAATTACCGGCTTAGTGATCCACTTCACCCAACTCAAAAGAGGCTTATCGACAATCCCTGCTGAAGCCATCGGCCGCATTCGGAATTTCGGCCAAAGGTACGCATACACCAAACACGGGTCCACATAAGCTGGGTGATTTGGGAGAACCAACGCCTTCTCGACTGGACCTTCTATTTTATCAAGTCCAATAATTTTGACCTTGTATCGAAGACTCAATACCCGCCGCGTCAAAACCAAAAAGGCTCTACGAAAAATAACACCGAGCCTACTAAATTTATAGGATTTCCGTTGCATATACGCACTCCAGAGAGATTCAGTGAGAACAGAGTGGATGGATTGCAATAGAAAATGACCTAGAGATCAAGACAAATCTGAGTTATTCCAATAGGAGTAGCTCTCACTCGAATATATCTATTCTTAACAGTGTACTCAGGAGAGGTATTAAGTAACCTTCGTGTTGGGGCGCGTCAAGGATTTTTCTTTTTTTTAGTTCAATTGCGTTGTCTGCGGATTGGGCTGTGTTTTTGGTAGAGTGTGAGGGACGATTTTCGTGAGGTCTTTGTATGGATTTAGACTATCAACATTTGCGCCGATCTCTTGATGCTCCTCCGGCTCGTTATGTGCCTCATGATGTGTTGATGCGTAGTTGTGAAGAGGGGCCGCCTGCTGATCCCCACAGCTATCCCAGTCCACGGGTTGGATCGGTTTTGAAGTTCTTTCCTGATGTGGTGGATCAGACTCAAGCGGCGGTGTTGGCTTTGTCGTTGTTTATTGATTGGGTGAATCGGATGCCGAGTAGTCGGCCCGAGTTTAGGGAGCCGGAAGATGTACGAGACGAAGATGAGCTATATTACCCTCTTGAGTGGATATTTCATGATCTGCGTTTTTCACCAGGAGTCCCCCGGTTAGATGGGTTGGATTCTGGCGCAACGGTTACGGAATATCTTGATCTTCGCCTGAATAAAATTCTGGATGGCTTAAGGGTTACTCGGCAGCCGTGGCCCCATGGATTGCCTGGTACGCTGGGTGAGGCGGATGAAACTGGTTATGTAGCCCCTGGTCAATCTCTATCTGCGCCCATGGCCAGCGACTTGGCTGCTCTTGGGATTGACTCGTTGATTCATGCAATAGATAGCATTCCTGTCGGTGAGCACGCGGCTCGTGAAGTTTTAGAGTGGAATAAGATGGCTGTTGAGACGCTTGCTTGGAGTTGGCAATTCCTAAATGTTCCATATGGTGGGTCTAGGGGACAAAATGCGATAACTGTGTTTGATTGGAGTCGTCTACATGTGATGTTAGCAGACAGCACAATTCTGTATTTTGCCATCCATGACGATGTAGTTGATTGGTTTGAGGAGGTGGAAGGAGAGTCGGAACGAGTCGACGCTCTAATGTCAATTTGGGAAGGACCAGGCTGGTATGAGACGTCCGTGAACGAGTTTATTGGGCCTAACCTTCCACTGTATTTGGCTTTGGAGGAGTTCGTTGGTAATCGATTCTATTATCGGCAGTTTCACAAACGCTGGGTTGAGTTAGTTGGCTGTCGCTGGCCAATTGCGCGGTGGTAGCTTCATTTTTTGGTGTTTGAGGTTATCTATGATTTAGGCGGCGCCAATTTCGTATAATTAACTATCAGTGTCTGACTCAACTCATGTTATGCGAAGCGGAATTGCAACAATACTAAAAGCTGTTTCCCGGCTACGAGGAAACGAGAAGCTGGAGTTTCTGGCTAAGGTTCGTGATGATAAGAGCCTGCAAGAGGTGGTACGGGCTGCCTTGGATCCCTATGTGAGTTACCCGATAACGATGAATGATTGTCCTCCACTCGGCGAGGATCCCAATTCGGTTGAATTGCAGACGATGCATCAGGTCTTGGATGGAATGAACCTGGGCCTCTTCACTACTACCGAAGCGGAAGCGGCGGTTCAGGCGTTAAGTGAAGAATATCCGAGGGTGGTTCCCATTTTCTATCGGATTTTAGGTAGGAATCTCCGCTGCGGCATTGGAATCGCTACGGCAAAAAAGGTTTGGGATGGCCTGATCCCGGAGTTCGAGGCGGCTCAAATCGGCTCGGACCTTTCAGGATGCGATTTACCCATCGCGGCTGAGTATAACTACGCTGGCCATCGGTTGTTTGCGGTGATGAATGAGGGACTCATAACCATCTTTAACAATAAAGGGAGAGCCATGCGTCGTCTTCCGGCGCTGCGCTTGGAGTTGGACGAGTTAGCGAGGGGTTTGGAAGAGGATTATGTTTTCGAGGGGATTTTGGTGTCGAAGGACGGTCTCGGGAAACTCATAGACCGAGATGCTGTTTTTTATATCTATGATTGGGTTCCTGCATTTCTGTGGAAGGAACGAGGAACAACGGATTCATTCGAATATCGTTGTGAGTTGTTAAGTGCTCTCATATCTGCCTATCGCACTAATAAGTCTCGCAGCATCTTGCGGAAGTCGCATATGGTGGTAGTGGAGAGAGAACGGGAGCTACAGTATCTCTATCTCGATTCTCTGAACCACGGCTATGAGGGATTGGTTCTCAAAGATCTGGGCGCGCCATATGGTTTTGGGGTTAAGTCTTCTCTAGTTCGTTGGAATCCGAACGAGGTTGTCGTGGCTACCGTAGTGGAGGTTCAAGGCAAGCAAGAGCTTACCGCTTTGAAAGTGTCCTATAACGACTCTATGGGGTGGGTTCGATATGGCTTTGCTACCGATGAGCGCGAGGATTTGTGGAAAGATCAAGAGAAGTTGGTTGGGAGGAAGGTTCGGCTACTAGTGCAGCCTTCGGGCAGGAAATTACGCTTTGCCAGATATTTGGGGTTGTGCCGTGCGTAGATTTTGGGATCGTATCAAAAGGATTATTGCTGGCTTGCTTCCGCTGGCTCTCTATGTGGCGCTGTATAAGCGGAAGGATCCGGATAAATACGAATTCATCTGGAAGGATGGGGATTATCGAGTCATTATCTTTGATCGGAAGGTTTATGGCGTTTGGTATCAGGCCCGGAGGCGCGGGAAGAGAAAATGAAATTACTCGTTGCCAAGTTGGTGTTGTCTAATTTGGTCAAGACGTTTGACCGAGTTCAGCAGAGGTACAATTTGCGGTTGGAAAGGATTGCGGCTGGCGTTGTCTCCGAGGATTCGTTGCACTATTTCGTGACTGCTAATAGCCGATTGCGGTTGTGTGTTGATCCTTCGGGGATATATCCGGAGTGCCTGGTTCGAGATATTCGGCGTCGGATCGATTCTATCGTAAGCGATGCTCCCGGTTTGGAGGATTTGGTAGGTATCGAGGAGCTTGATGGTTTGGTGGAATTGGTTCGTAAGATGCAGAAACTCCGCGAATTGGCGGTTGCAAAGCACCTCTGCTCTCAGGCGGGGTGTGACACTCTTGTTCCGATAAGCTTAGGAGTTTGGCTGAACTTACACGTTGATTTGGAAACCATGGCTATGGTGGCCGAAAATATCACGTGCTCCGCTTGCTTAGAGCGCATCTGTGCAACCGAAACCTAAAAAAGTTTTGCATTCCAGCAACTTAACTGTTAACAAAGCTATTATAAGATTCATGTGAAGGATGCGAGGCAACATTATGGCAGGGAAGAAGATAATCGGGATCGACCTGGGGACTACTAACTCGGTCGTGGCGGTTTATGAGGGTGGTGAACCCGCTGTAATTGCGAATACACAAGGGAGCCGCCTGACTCCTTCGGTGGTCGGGTTTCAGAACGATGGTACTCGGGTGGTGGGGCGTCTTGCAAAGAACCAAGCGGTTCAGAACCCGAAGAATACCGTCTTTTCGATCAAGCGTTTTATGGGTCGTCGGCATAACGAGGTAGCTGAGCAAGAAAAGATGGTCCCGTACGAGGTGGTGGGAAGTCCAGACGATCCGGTTAAGGTCAAGATTAACGAAAACGAATATACTGCACCTGAGATTTCAGCTATGGTGCTGCGATTTATTAAGGAATACTGTGAGGAATATCTCGGAGAAGCTGTTTCGGACGCGGTTATTACCGTTCCGGCGTACTTCAACGATGCCCAGCGCCAAGCGACTAAAGACGCTGGCGTTATTGCGGGGCTGAATGTTCGTCGCATAGTCAACGAGCCTACTGCGGCGGCGCTATCCTACGGGCTCACCAATAAGAAGGACGGCATCATTGCGGTGTTTGACTTGGGTGGGGGTACCTTTGACGTTTCTATTTTGGAAATTTCGCAAGAGGGTGAGGAGCAAGTATTCGAGGTCCGGGCTACAAATGGCGATACGCGGCTTGGCGGCGATGATTTTGATGAACTTCTCATCCACCATGTCGCAGATGAATTCCAGCAACAGCACGATATTGACCTCCGTAAGGATTTGATGGCTCTCCAACGTCTCAAGGAAGCGTGTGAGAAGGCTAAGTGTGAACTGTCTTCGACGGTGAGCACCTCTATCAACCTGCCGTTTATTTCGCAGGGAGCCGATAAGAATGCGATTCACCTGAATACCAATGTAACGCGGGCCAAGTTTGAGCAGTTGTTAGATCCGATGCTGCGGCGCCTCTTTGAGCCGTGCCGCCAGTGTCTAAAGGATGCGGACATGAAGCCCGAGCAGATTGCGGAAGTCATTCTGGTTGGCGGGAGCACTCGTATTCCCAAGATTCAAGAGGTATGTGAGGAGATATTCCGTAAAAAGCCAAGTAAGCAGTTGAATCCTGATGAGGTAGTTGCCTTGGGCGCTGCGGTTCAGGGGCACATTTTGGCTGATCCGCAAAACGCGAGCATCACCTTCTTGGATGTGACTCCTCTCTCCTTGGGTATTGAGGTTGAGGGCGGCTTGATGGCGGTTTTGATTGACCGTAACACAACCATTCCATGTCAGCGAAAGGAAGCTTTCACGACGGCGTCCGATAGTCAGACAATGGTGGATGTTTGTGTGTATCAAGGCGAGCGGAAGATTGCTAAAGATAACCGCAAGCTGGGTAATTTCCGACTGGATGGGATTCCTCCTGCACGTAGGGGTATTCCTCAGATTGAAGTGTCTTTTGATATCGATGCGAATGGCATTCTCGATGTAGCTGCCAAAGACCTAGCTACGGCTAACCGGCAGCACATCACGGTGGAAAGCAGTAGTGGGATTTCCAAGCAAGAGATCCAGAATATGAAGGACGAAGCCGAGAAGCATGCTAGTGACGACGACAGTCGCAAGGTTGCAATTGAAGTACGTAATGATGCCGAGCAACTGGCTTACCGAGCAGAGGACATGCTTCGGGATAACGGGGACAAGATTACCTCGGAGCAGAAGCAAAGCGCTGAGAAGGCTATCGCTGAACTGCGGTCCAAGTTTGACAAAGAAGTATCCGATATCCAGGCTGCGCATCGTGATTTGGAGAAGGTGTTGTCCGAAATTGCGTCCAGTATGTATGCCAAAGCACAGGCTGCGCACGAGACTGAGACCGAGGCGCCCGAACCCGAAGAGGTTGAAGTTGTCGATGTTGAAGTTGTCGATGCCGAAGTAACCGACGCAGAAGTAATCGACGCAGAAGTAATCGATGTGGAGGGGGATGAAGGAGAGGCCGAGCCGGATTCCCAGAACTAAATTCGGCCTCTTGTGAAGCCACTGCGGTCTACGCTAAGATAGCGTAGGCCGTTTCTTTTGACGAAGATGGGCAACATGGCGAAGAAAAATAATTGGCAAACTCCCGTTATGATTGGTGCTGGAGTTGTGGCGGCCTTGGTGGCAGTTTGGTGGTTCAGTCGCCCAGGGACCGGTGGATGCTATCAGGTGGGCCAGCCCACTTTGGATGCTCTGCGTTCCAACCTTCCCTCTACTCGCAAACGGCAGCCCTCCAGAGACTATTCGGATTGTGGCTGCGGTGAGTAATCCACTTTAAATTGGAAATTAGTTGCATTACGCTGCTGTGCCAGCGATTATCACTTAACGACATTTTTTGGAAATGATTCATATGAGTGATCAACGCAACGCCGTTCGCCGTGAGGCTGCTAACGGCTTTCATGTTGGAGACAGGCTCGCGCGAGTGGGTTGGCTCCAAGTAGACCTACCGGACAAACACAAAGAGTACGAAGGGGAAACATTCGTCTTTCCGGTCCCCTGCGTCATTATCGGTAGTCCGAATTGGGAGGAGCAGACCGACCTAATCGGGGCGATGCAGTTACCTCCTGATACATATGTGTATGCGAGCTTGGATTTCAAGACGGGCGGCAGCGTTGAATTAACGCTGTTCCGGGACTTTGCTGTGAAAGACGGCCGTCCCGATGTTCCAGATGACAAACCCGAAATTGAAACTATTCCATTAGAAGAAGGGTCCGGGAAGGTGCAGAGGTTGAGCCTCTTTACATTCACCCCGGCACGTAATCAGGAGATAATGCAATATGGATTAGTCCGTGATTACGCTAAGACTTCAGACAAGTTCTTTGCGGATGGTATCAATACAATCGGCGCCGATCTTGAAGCAAAAAATGCGTACCGAATGCTAATGGAGCGTTATAAAGTCAGTAATGATGAACGCACGTTCTGGTATCGCCGCAAGACGGTTCAGAAGATGAGCGTTCCGCTACAGCAACGGTTATTCTAAGGAGGAAAAAGGAGAAATTATGGAACATTTTATGGCAAAAGGTGTGGAGTCGGTTCTCGAAATACCTCTTTTGAGTAAGACTCAAGATGACAGTGGACGTGTTCATGGGGAACACGGCAAGATTACTTTCAAGGAAACGGTTATCAATCATGGGGATTGGTACTTTGCGGTAGTCGAAACTCTAGAGTTTGTCATCCCCTTTTTCAATTACACTCCAGTAAATGGCAATCCAGGTTTTCGGACTGGATATGCGAATAATAGCTATCACGTCATTCGGATGTGGATAGATTCGGTTGTTCGGTCTCAGTGTGAGCAGTTGTTGGATAGCCACGCACAGGCTTCACTTTATAAGCCGGATGGCACTCCCGAGCGCGAGCCGGATGAAGAGATCATGAAGCAGGCTTTCGACCTCTTTAAGCTGGCGCGACCAGCGGCTACGGCGGTCGATGGCACTCCGCCAGAACAAAAACAATCACCAAGCGACGAGTAAATGAAAGGTTTTGAAATGGATACGCCTACGCCACAACCCCAAGGGAATACTTCGCAAAGTCCGCATTGGACAATAGGTTCGATTCCACCGGAATGTACACGTGTGGATGTACGAACCCAAAAGGGCGCTGCCCGGATGATGAACCTGCCCCCGCAGTTACAGGTTATTTCGTTAGGGCTTGTAGCAGATTGTCTAGCTCAAGGCTTCATCTTTGAAGAAATCCAAGCGAAGACGCATGAGCTTCTCTTTGAGGCGATGAGTATGGTGATGCGGCTGTATCTCATGCTTTTCTTCTTGGAGCCGACCAACATCGAAAACATGGTGACTTTGTTCCATCAGCAACCAAACGGCTCGATTCCTCCTCTGAGTACAGCGACCCTCGCACTCAAGGATGGAGTTTTATTCGATGCGCCGGAAGTTAGCCAAGCTATTGTGGAGACTAATCCTACGGCTGTTGTATGGATGAGTATCTCTGTTCCGGAAGGACAAGAGAGTTACGTAGTATCTTTCAAGGCGCTGACCCCGAGTTTGATAGCGAATGTTGATATCACCTTCAGAGATAGCGATATCGATTTGAAAACGGTGGTTGATCCTCGGTATCCAGATTTTGATCCTTTCCATTACGTTTCGTTGGTGCCTATCCTGAATTTGGATGAGTATTTGGATGACGAAGAAGACGAAGACGAGAGTGAGGCTGAGGATAGTGACGTAGAATCTTTCGGTGACGGCGAGGAGGTCGCGGAACTTCCTATTGCCGAAGCCGATGAAGCCGATGACGACGAGCCTCCTTTTCAGCCCGACGC
>SDBV01006737.1_pt1 | contig 15831 bp, 22 predicted proteins | sample 2277081 | NCBI WGS metagenome assembly SDBV01 (sample SAMN10402039, study PRJNA504765) | marine sediment metagenome | isolation source: marine sediment core GS10_PC15, 223 cmbsf | place: Arctic Ocean: Southern Knipovich Ridge | collected 2010
GTATGGTACCCCATGTCATACGCCATATGTTGTTGTGTCCCATTCGGTCGAATTGCCACGAAACGCCGCGAACGTCCGGGCGTTTCGATCGTTGCAAGACCTGGCAAAAAAGTACAGAAAAAGCTCATGTAGTTTTGACACCCGCAGGCTTATGTAATGACAGCCAGTGCGTCACGGAGGCATGCCCCCAACTATCCACATCTGGAAACAACGGAGAAAATCCGCCACGGTACCGCGACAACTCTACCTCACAGTATCCGCGATACTGCACTGATACCCACACGATCTCTTCCCAACGAGGTCTATAACTACTGTCTACAGGTTCCCATCTACAACTCATATCGCACTCCTTGACCTGTTCCCAGAATGCCCAGAGCCGTATGGATCTTCGCGCTGAATCACGTGCTGCTGTTTATCGAGCACGATCGCGATGTCAAAGTGAATGTCGTATCCGACAGTAGTCAGCGCCTTGTCGCAATCTTCCCAGATGTCGCCGGTGCAGTACGCACCCTTGATGACTCCGGAGAAGTACGGCCCATGATCGTGGATGGTACATGCATAATCCTCAAGCACCGCCTTGATCAGCGGCTTGGCCTCGTCCCAATAGATAAAGCTAGTAATGAATGTATCTCTCGAACTCATCGTACTCCCTCCTTATGGAGAATTCGGTGACACAACATCAGCCCACAAGATAACCCCGTGGATTTCCGTCCTTACAGTATTCCCAGTGTCCACTAACATGAACACAATCGAGTCAGAAATCCGATTCCAGGCTTGAAAACCTACAGCAAGTTGCACGTTCTTCCTATCCCACACCCACACAACCCTACCATCTCCTGCCTCAAACGCCGCAAGTATATGCCACGGTACTTTATAACTCATAGCTACCTCCCCCATTTTACATAAAATACTCGAACATTTGTTCGGATTATTTACATATTTACACCCATTTACACCACATCTCCATTACTCCGTATAGCTTTTTTAACAACAATTACCAAGCTTTGTTGTAAATGAGTGTAAATATGTAAATGAACACCAATTCATAAATCATTTACAAGTTTATGTTTCAGTTCCTAGTGTACACATACCCCTTACCATACTTCGTCCTGATCTGTCCTTGTACGTCCGGTTCGAGACTGCAGGTAAGTTTTTGCTTTAGCGAACCAACTGCATTACCAGCATACCAAGAACCACACCCTATTACCTTTACTATATGCTCCACAGACAGCACACTCCCTTCATTATGCTGGAACATGTATAACAGGCACTGCTCAGTAGACGTCAAGTGCCACGCTTTCCCAAAGATGTTCGCAGAGAATATCATAACACGAACTCGCATACCCACCCCATCTGCTCACTGAGATCCCTAAGCATCTTCCCTGTAGTTGATTGAACGTAACCCCGCCGAGCAGCGAAACCAACACCATCCACTTATCGCCCGAATCTCCAACCACTCGAGGCATCACGAAGCATTCGCCTACCTCATCAACACCAAACTCCAACTGCCTTAGATAGATTGCATCGAGCATCCTCACCGAGACCATCACTTTCCTCCTGTTATAGTCACCCTAAACCCACCTACCAACTTCTTACCTGTCCATCCTCGCTGCGTAGACAGTGTTCCATTATTGCGCTTGACCGCGAACACACCTCTCATATTGAAGCCCTTCTCGACCAACGACGCCTTCCAATGCTTCCTCGGCCGGTACTGCTCCCCATTTTCCTGACAGAACACTTGATAATCTGCGTAGGCGTCGGCGTAGGACAACTTGTCGTCGTTGCTGCCTGTGTCCATCAACCGCTCGCGTAGCCATGCCGCCACCTGATCGGTCTGTTCTCTAGTTTCAGCTGTGTCGTCGGTGACGCTTTGCGGTGCCTTCAACCCCGTTTGAGGTAGGGTATACCACTGCATAGCTCCCTCAACAACCCACGCAAGCACGCCGGCCAAGACGGCTGGTTGGCGCATCCGGCCCTTGAGGTGCTTATCAATGTCCTGGAGATGGGAGGTAGGGAACTTGATCACCCTGATCCGGTTCCAAGCAGCAGCGTCGTCGGCGTCGAGGCGGGGTGGGTAGTTGGAGGTCATCCAGATTTTGAACTTCGGGAGGTATTCAAAGAAGGGTTTGCCTTTGTGGGCGCAGCGGATAATGTTGCCGCCGGTGAGGTTCTTCAGGCGACTACCATCCATCCAAGTACGGCTTTTGGTTTCACTGGTTGCGAGGAACCGCGCTGCCCGTAGGCCAGCCAGGGCAAACCCCTGAACGTCCTGGCCCTTGTTGACCATGAACATTCGGATGTTCACTTCGACGCCGAGGGGCGCATAGCCGAGCAGCGCTAGTAACGTCTCGGTGAAGATTCCTTTGCCGGCCCGAGTTGGCCCCCACAGATAAAACATAGTTTCTTCGCGGGTGTGGCCTGTGAGGCTATATCCTACGGCGGTCTTCAGGTAGTCCACAACCTCCTGGGAATCCCCAACAGCTTGCAACAACCAGTCAGTCCACACTGATTGATTTGCCTTTGGGTTGTAAGCGACCGGCAGGCAGTATGTAAACCTTTGAGAGTGGTGATGTTGACGCAGTTTGCCCGACCTGAGATTGACAACGCCGTTTTTAACATTCAGTTCGTCGGGGCTAGTATCGAACTCACTGCCGGCGACCGCCAAGATGTCCTTGAGGATGCGATGGGTGTTCTCAATGTTCCGGCTAGACGGCATCGCTGCGCGGCTTACCTGCTTAACCCTGTCGTCGTCGTCGCCACTGTGTGTCCAAGCGGCGGCCTGGCGGGCTTTGAGTACCTCGATGATCTTGAGTTTGAGATGCGGCTCAGCCAGTTCACCACCCCAGTGAGTTCCGGCATACTCTCTCCAACCTACGTTTCGGTCGTACAAGAACTTGTTGCGGTATTTGCTACGTACACACTGAGCATTACCCTCGTCGTGTGCGCCGGCCAGGTATAGATCACCAGGGTCGCGGTAGTAGTTTGACACTTGCCCGAGTGCCTTCAAGATTGTGTCGCGCCGGTAGTTTTCTCTTTCCCACTTTTCCCTGAAACGTTGAGACAGCCTGAACAGCTTGTCAATCTTGTCGTAGTCGCCGCCAGTCCAGAACGCCAGTAGGCAACACAATGCCAAGTCACCTTCGCTTTCGGAACTGTACTTCGCGCTTGTTTGTCCTCTCCAGAGGCTAATAAAGGCTGTACCGTTCTTCGCTTGCTTGGCTCTGTCCACTAGGTCTTGCAGAGGAAGATTGTTCGGCGCTACGGGGGCTGGTATCTCCTCGTCGTCGTCCCTGTGTTCATCTTCCTGTGGTAGGTAATTGTTAAGTTGCTCAAAAGTATAAGTTCGTTTGAGGTTGAGATACTGAACTGTGACAGGTCTAGGTGGGTCATACTTGTAGTTATAGGTTCCTGGTAAGCGGAGGATTCGTGCTAAGTCATGTACTGCTGCGTCTCCTCCTACATAGGGGGCCCAGCGTTCCTGCAGTAACCTAGCGATTTCGCGTTTTAAGGGGCTGTCAAGGATCAGGGGTTTATCAAGTAGCCAGTACAGATGGTACCCTGACCCTGAACCAATGATAACCGAGGGCCTGGGATCGAGCGACTTGATGTGCTCTATAGCTGTACCGTGGTAATCTTTGTCGTCTATATCTGCATAGAGACAGTTTACTGCTTCGATATCCTCAAGGGTTGTTCTCCTCTGATTTCCCTTGCGGAGCTTACTTGGGTGTACTCCGAAGTAAGTGTCCTCGTCGTTGAATTCTAGGGAATCAGGTATCTCAGAAGGATCCCACCAGATGGTTTCTTTACTTTGTTTCAACCAGTAGTGTCCGTAAGTCCCCCCACGCATTAGATAGGTTAGCAGGTCGAGCATAGCACCTCCGACGATTATAGAACACTTAGAGACACTGCCCAACACCGAGAGCGGAGGTGCAAGTTCCTATCGGGCTGAGCAGTATCTCTAAGCATTCTAGTTTTCTTCTTCGTTGATGATTTTTGTAGCTTCTACAGGGAATCCCAAAGCCTGAAGCTGCACAGCTATTAGGAATCTGATAGCGTCCGAGACATTCCTGCTCCATACTTGACCCTGTAGGATGTGCAGTCCATGTCTCTCTGGCTCAGATAAGTGTACTGTAATCCTATGAGGTCGTTCGATGTTATGTTTTGGCATATTTCCTCCCCTTATAATAATTATACCATAAATGGGAAACAATGTCAAGCCGACCTACGATGGGCTCATATCAAATTAGGAATACTTGGTGGTTTTAAGGTTGGCGTAGTCTTGCTTTCTAAGTGAGTTTCAAGTTCACCTAAGATTCCTATAGAATACCGCAGTTCTAGCTTGACATTTGGGGCCGTATAAGTTATAATGGAGATGATGGCGTGGGTGTCGTTCCGGGCCAAAAAATCGAACAAATGTTCGTATTGTAAAATGCAATCAGGAGGTGACTAGGTGGAGCTATTATCAGCGTTTGTGTTTGCGTTCGCGGCCTTGCCGCAGGCAGTGCTTCTAAGTGTGGCGATCAAGGCGATTGTAAACGCCTTGAAGGAACCTTTTGCGAAGAGGTTTCCTGAGGTTGATCTGTGGTGGGTCTTTTATGTCAGCTTCGGGCTGGGTGCTGTGTGTGCTTGGTTCGGCAAGATCGATCTCTATGTCGAGATCGTAGCGGATCCGATACTTAGTCGCCTGCTAACAGCTGCCACGATTGGTGGTGGGGCTAGTATGATTCACGATATCTTTGATAAGTCAGGCGATGAGTGAAGAGAAAGAATATCTGACTCAACAAGACCTGGCAGATTACTGGGGTGTGTCTTTTGGATCGGTTAGAGCTGCACTTCATCGTGATAGTATTCCTGGAGCAGTGGAGATCGCGGGACGGACTGTCTTCGACAAAGAAGTTGTTATTGCTGGATGGATTCCTAGGGACATAAAGATGTGGCAGCGCGAAAAACGTATGCCAACTCTAGTTGTCAAGGATGCTAAATCTGCCAGAGAGGTAGCAGATAAATACTTCGATTACCTGGCAGACCACGTTCCACTCGATCGCTGGTTAAAGGTCATCAATAAGGCATTAGATCAGGCCGAAGCAGGAGATGCCAAAGCTAGGGCATGGCTAAGTAACAACTTGATGGGTACTCCGGTTCAGCGGGTTATTGCGGCTGTAGCAGTTGGGGGTGCGATTCCCGAGGAGAAGTTAGCTGGTGTGCTTGATACGCTGCTGCAGGTTGCAAGTAAACTCAGAGAGGACAACGAAGCCAGAGAAGCCGGCGAAGAGATCATAGAGGGAGAGGCAGTAAATGTCGATTGACCTATCGAAGCTGACGCCGACGCAACTTAGGTTTGCTCAAAGGATAGCTAAGGGAAATCTGTTGTGGACTCCGCACCCTGACAATATTCCCCAGATGCAAGCCTATATTAGCGAGGCAAATGTCTTATACTATGGAGGTGCGGCGGGCGGAGGCAAAAGCGATCTATTACTTGGGTTGGGGTTGACGGATCATAAGAAGTCAATCATCTTCCGGCGGGAATATCCTCAGCTTAGGGACCTTATTGATCGAAGTTCAGAGATTCTCTCAAGTACAAAAGCGAAGTTTAATCAGACGGCTAACCGCTGGTCTAAGGTTCCTGGGGGAGTCTCTCTTGAGTTCGGGGCGGTTCAGTACGAGAAGGATAAGCAGAAGTATAAGGGACGCCCTCACGATTTCAAAGGGTTCGATGAAGTATCTGACTTTTCGGAGACGCAGTTTAGATTCCTAATTGCGTGGAATCGGAGTACGACTCCTGGTCAGCGGTGCCGTGTGGTTTGTGCAGGCAACCCGCCAACTCACGCCGAGGGCGAATGGGTTATTAGGTATTGGGCTCCTTGGTTGTCGAAGTACCATCCAAATCCCGCGAAGCCAGGTGAGCTTCGGTGGTTTATGACGATCAAAGGTAAGGACGTCGAAGTCGCAAATGGCGATCCTGTCGATTATGAGGGAGAGTTAATCCAGCCACTGAGTCGGACATTCATCCCAGCGCGATTGAGTGACAATCCATACTTCATTGGTTCGGGATACCGAGCGACGTTGCAGTCTCTTCCTGAACCTCTGAGATCTCAGCTGTTGTTGGGTCTATTCTCTATTGAAACACCTGACACTCCAAGGCAGGTTATACCCACAGCTTGGGTAAGGGCCGCACAGGACCGCTGGCGAGATCGCGAAGCACCGATGGCGCCGCTTACTTCAGTTGGCGTAGATCCCTCTCGTGGAGGAGCCGATGATTCGGCGGTTGCCAAGAGGTCTGGTAACTATTACTATAATGTTGAGGTTCAACCAGGCGCTGCGATACCCGATGGCCCTGCCTGTGCTGCGTTTGTGATTGAATGCCTTGGAGATGACTTAGACGTGGAGATTAACGTAGACGTGATCGGTATCGGGGCAAGCGCGTACGACTCTTTGAAAGGTGCAGGATTCCAAGCTGTGCCAGTAAACTTTGGTGCTGGTACGCCGGCGACGGATTCCACTGGTCAGCTAGCATTCAGCAATGTACGTGCTGAGGCATACTGGACATTCAGAGAAGCGTTGGATCCGAACAGTGGACAGGATATTGCCCTACCCCTTGACGAGGAATTGATTGCAGAATTAGTCGCTCCAAGGTGGGACATGTCATCTAGAGGTATTCGAGTCGAAAAGAAGAAGGACATTCGTAAGCGGCTCACACGAAGTCCTAACAAGGCCGACGCTGTAGTTCTTGCCAATTACGAAATGGCTATGGGAGTAATGTTCAGGTGAAACCAAACTTGCTAACTAGGGCCAAGATAGCCTACAAAATCCTGAGATCCGACTTTTCAGGGACTTCCGGTAAGGACGTTAAGTCTTTGCCATTCCCCTGGCCTGAATGGATGCAGGGGAAGCCCCAATGGCACTTACAGGATTACAGAGCCTTCGCGACCGAAGGTTATCAGCGGAACTCTATTATCTATTCTTCGATTATGTACAAAGTCCGCGCGATGAAGACTGCTCCAATGACTGCCTATACTGGAGATCCCGACTTTCCCGAGAAACTTCCTAAGGATCATCCGCTGGCTATTCGAGTTGCTCATCCTAATGCCGACCAAACTTGGGTTGAGTTTCACTCTCAAAACATGGTTTACCGAGACGTGTCTGGCAATGCTTACATCTGGAAGAACCCAATCACTGGGGATCTACATTCCTTTAGGCCTGATAGAATGTTTATCGTGCCAGCAGAAGGTCCTGTAGCTAAAATCGACCACTTCCTCTATGTTCCTGACGGTATTACGAAAGACAAAGGACTCCCCCTCCTCCCCGAAGATGTATCTCATATTAAGCTGCCCAACCCTTGGGATCCCCTTGAGGGATTAGGTTATGGATGGTCTCCACTTGGCGCTGCTGGTCGAAGTACAGATATCGATAACACTATCACCGACTTTCTCAAATTATTCTTCGACCGCGGCTCTATGCTTACAGGGGTGTTGACCTACGACCAGCCTCTCACGGAGGATATTGCAGACCTTATCATCGAACGTTGGAATAAGAAGTATGGAGGATATCGAAACTGGGGTGTTGGGGTACTTGACAGAGGTGCCACGTACCAGCGAATAGGCCTGACATTTGAGGAAATGGGATTCGATAGTCTCGATGAGCGCAATGAAACGAGAATGATGGGCCCCTTCGGAGTTCCTCCAATTCTTATTGGAAGTCGCGTAGGGCTTGCCCGCAGTACGTATAGCAACTACGAAGGGGCACGTCGTGCTGTCTGGGAAGATACGCTGTATCCTGAATCTATCTCGTATGAAGTGGAATATCAGAAGATGCTTAACGCAGGCGACGAGTTTGTTCAGTTTGACTTCTCCAAAGTGCCTGCCATGCAGAAAGACATGCCTGTGCTTACCAATTCGGCTTACACACTCTTTCAGATGGGTGTCCCTGCAAACCTCGCACTGGCGGCTCACGGATTGCAGCTTGGCGAGATTCCCAATGGGGATCTTCCATTCGCCGGCGCGGAACCGCCTCCCCGAGGTCAGGGTGGGCAAGGACCTCGGGCACAGGAAGACGACCCTGTTGGCATGAGAGTGCTGCCGTGTGACCTCTGTGGCGGTGAACTTAAGGAGGTAGCTCCTGGATTGGTTGAGTGCCTCAACTGTGGAACGTTGACGGTTATGGATAAGAGCAATGGAAGGGTTAAGGAGGTGCAGTTTGAAGAAACTCAAGTGTTGTAGAGTTGGATGCGCTGGTATCGGGAAATGGAAGGTTTCTGGAAACCCGTTATTCCTCGTGTGCGATGAATGCTGGCTGGAACTTTCACAAAATTCGAGCCTGGGGTTCATAGTAGGTCCATCAGAGGTCAAGGAGGAGAAACATGAAGGACAAAAAGATTCTTAAGGAGTATAAGGTTATCCCCTACTTTGGCCTTAAGGTGATCGAGGATCAAGGAATCGTTGAGCACCTGATTTCTGTATTCGGCGTGGAGGACCTTGGGGGTGACATAGTTTTTCCAGGGGCGTTCACCAAGACTATCACGGAACGAGCAGGGATGATTCGTGTCTTGGATTCCCACAACACTCGTTCGGCGTTGGACGTGGTAGGTATGCCAATCTCTCTTGCGGAGATCGGCAGGACTGAGCTACCCGCGAAGGTACTCGAAAAGTACCCTGAAGCGACTGGTGGATTAAAGGCAACCACGCAGTTCCTTATAGAGACGCCGGAGGGTAAGGGCATCTTTGATCGGATCAAGGCCGGCGCTGTGACCGAGTTTTCGTTTGCGTATGATACTCTTGACTCTGATCACTCTGATAAGGAAGATGGAGGGACGGTTCGTAACCTACGTACGCTTCGTTTGTGGGAGTATTCGCCGGTGGTCTTTGGGATGAATCCTGCAACCGCAGTAACAGATGCGAAGTCTCATGACGTAGATGCCGCCTCTGTGTTCAATATCTGTGTTCGGGACTCCGAAAGCTTTAAGGAAGGTGATTTGACGCCGACGACTGTGGAGGAAGGAGTCACAGCTCTGGTAGGTCTCCTCAAAGGAGGGGACGTTGAAGAAGTGCAATCCTATACTTTCGATAAGGATGAGTGGACCTTGGTTCGCGCTCGTGAATGGGTTAAGGAGAACGGTCAAAAGTCTCTTAGTCTGTCGAAGCTGGTTCGGAAAGTAGAACGAGCTTTTGATAGGGCCTATAATCCGGATTATCGCTGGGATTACTGGGTAAAGGAAGTGTTTGATGGCTATCTCGTCACGGAAGTTACTGAGTCAAGTGAGTTGTTTAAGGTAGCGTATACCCTACTTGACGATGTGGTCGAGTTCACTCCAAGGGGTGAATGGATTAAGGGAGTTTATGAGTTCATAGAGATCGAAGAAGGGGAGGTGAGTGTCGAAGAAGAGAAGGATTGGGAATCATTGCTGTTGGAAGTGGACATGGAACGTGAGTTAATCGAAATTACGCAACTATTAACAGAGGCCGGGCCGGCAGCGCCACCCACCTCATAATCAATCAACTGGGAGGTTGACATGGATTGGAAAGAATTGCTGGCCACAGCGGACGGGCTCTTTCAGAAGGTTCGGGAGATCGTAGTTAAGGGCAATGACGCTACGCCAGAAGAGAAAGAAAACATGCAGACGATGTTGGATGACGCTCAGGACCTGAAGAGGCGAGCGTTGGCGTTGAAGGCAGTCGATACGGCTCAGCTTGAAATCAAGGCTCTCCCGCATGATGAAGATGACGAGCAGGATCCTGAAAAGCGTCGCAAGACTGCTGAAGTTCCATTCCTTCATTGGGGAGAGATGCTTCAGTCAATTTGGAAGAAGAAAGCTCACAATGTCAACGATCCTCGGTTGAGGTGGTTCCATGACTCCGAGGCTGAGGGACCTCAGGGCGATAAGACGATGACTGGTAATGTGGGAGCTCGTGGTGGGTTCTTGATTCCATCGCAGTTCCTTGCGGAGATGCAGGCCGTCATGGCTGAGGAATCTTTGGTTCGTCCCACTGCCACTATTATTCGGCTTGAAAGGCGTCAGATTGCCCTTCCGGTTCTGGATCAGACAGGAGCGCTGGGTGCAGGTCTGCCAAACTGGTTTGGAGGTATGCAGTTCTTTTGGGCTGATGAAGGTGAACTGAAGACGGAAACCACGCCTGCGTTCCGTAAGATTATCCTAGTTGCCAAAAAGCTGATCGGTTACACGGTGGCGACGGATGAACTGCTGGACGACAGTGCGATCTCGTTGGGAGACTTCCTCAGTGGGCCGTTGGGGTTCTCGGGAGGTATCTCGTGGATGGAAGATTATTCCTTCCTGATGGGTGTAGGTGGTGGTCAGCCTCGGGGTGTGATTAACGCTCCAGTAACTTTGGCTCCCACGCGGGTGGCTGCAAATGCAATTAGCTATGTTGACTGCATTAATATGTTGGAGGAGTTTTTGCCTTCAGCACGTGGTCAGTGGCTAGTTACACAGGGCGCCATGTCTGAGTTGATTCAGATGAGCGGTCCTACAGCGAATCCTTCATACGTATGGCAGCCAAGTGCGGTGCCTGGTGTACAGGGGATGCTGTTTGGTATGCCGGTACGATTCTCCGAGAAGATGCAGCCACTAGGTTCTCGCGGTGACATTCTTGTAGCTGACTTCCGCTATTACCTAATTGGAGATAGACAGGCAACAACGATCGAGTCTTCTAATGCACCAAGGTGGCAGTACGACGAGACGAGTTGGCGAGCCGTACATAGGGTGGATGGCCAACCTTGGTTATCTGCCCCACTAACCTACCAGGACACGGTTACGCAGGTCTCCCCGTTTGTAGTTTTGGCTGCGGGGGTTACATCATAAGGTAATTGAAAGCGGTGATCTAGGGTCGCTCCCGAAAAGTGATTCCTGATCACCTGATCACCGCTAAAATTCAGGTTATCTGCAGGAGGTATACTATGAAAGCGCCAAAGAAGCTATACGAGGGCAAGTACCGGTACACGAGGCAATGGGAACTTCCAGACCGTGAGTGGTTGGTAGATCAGTATCACACGCAGGATCAGTCTGCGGATCAGATTGCAGCCGTAGTTGGCTGCAGGCAGAATCACGTTCTGCGCTGGCTTGGAAGACTTAGTATTTCTACTAAGTCAAAGGCTGCACAAGGTGAGCGCCACGCACGACTTATGTCAGGTCCTGGTAATCCAGCATGGGTAGATGGTTACTATGCAGAGTTAGGCTCAGGAGGACGTTCCAGAGTCTGTCAGAGGGCTCTTCGAAGGTCGGGTGTTCTAGAGGTATGCTGCTGGTGTGGCGTATCAGTTGAAGATGAACGACTTGAGGCACATCATAAGGACCACAATCCAAAGAACAGTGTTCTGGCTAATCTTCAATGGTTATGTGTTACCTGTCATAGGTTTGAGTCCTATCTTTGGCGTTTGTGGAAGCAAGATAAGCTCGATCTTCAGTGTGAAGGTCGCACAATGGTCATCAACTTTAAGTAGGAGGTAATTGTCATGGAAGCGACAGAAAGATTTACTGAAGTAAATGAGCTGCTGGGAGGCCTTGCGCCAATTACGGCAAATGGGGCTGTTGGAGCTCACGTTACAGGTTATCTTGATTTTGCAGATTTCCATCGTGGGTTCGTCCTCTTCGTAGCAGGAACGCCTGCGCAGGGTGCTACCATCAATATTACTCTGCAGCAAGCACAGGATACTGCAGGGACTGGGACGAAGGAGCTGACTGCTATCTCGAAGGTTGTGGGTAGCAAGGCACCGGCTCAGATTGTAGCTGCTGATGCAGGGGAGACGGTAGGTATCGAGATCAATACGCCAGAGTTTGATGTATCGAACGGCTTTCACTGCATGCAGGTTACGGTGACAGTTGCAGTTGATGTGTATACGTATATGCTTGGTGTCTTCGGAACTGTGCCACGCTATCCGCCAGTAGACGTTACTGGTTGGGCCGAGATCGTTGCGTAGTAGATCTAATGGAGGGGTGTGCTTGCATGCCCCTCTGTTCATAGAGGAGGTGATATGGCAGGGATTTGGGTGGTTCTGTGCAGACCTAAACAGATTCGTAAGGGAGGTGCAACGAAAACCTATCATCAGGGAGAATCTGTTGAGGTTGGTAAGCAGACCGCCTTGCGATGGTTACTTGATGGATCGGCTGTAGACCAATATGGTCAGCTTGGACCTGTAGGTGTAGCTACTAATTTTGATAGGGAGCAGTTTGGTATTAGGATTAGGAAGTCTACGGGGCAAGCAAACCTAGCGTTTTTAGGAAAATTAACCGATCAGGTTCCGATTTCCTATGGACCTCCAGAGCTGGCTTGCAAGTTCACGTTTATCTGGAGACCTGACTTAGTAATCTTTGAGCGTACGGTTGCGTATGGGTTTCTGAAGATGCAACTAGGGGCAGAGGAAGATTCCTGGGAAATTGCGGCTCCCTTACTTAGTCTAAAGTCTTTAGCCAAAGATATAGGAAGCGCTGAGGATAAGGCGAAGACGAAGAAGGTTATTGGAGACTTACGATTTCCTGTGTATGATTCGCGAGCAGTGTGGGTGCGAAAGTGTCCTGCAGCCGAACGGGTGATTGCGGCTTGGGTAGCAGAACTTGAAGCTGGTGGAGGGGAGTATCATTCATTTATCCGCGCGCTATACACTAAGCGTGCGATGCTTTGTACTCTGCCTGCGGGCTGGACAAGGCATGGCTAAAAGTAAGGGAGTGATCTGGATTGCACTTGGCCCTAACGCAGAACAGGAACTCCTCAAAAGCCGGGCGTCGTTTCAGAAGCATAATCGAACAACCTCAAGGGTTTTTGATCCGTCAATGATTGCCTTTCCGGCGGGGCTATCGATAGATCAGCAGGCACATTGGGCCAAAGTGAACGCTGATCTATGGTCTCCGTATGATTTGACGTTGTTGTTAGATGCAGATACTCGGATCAAAGGTGATCTATCTTGGGGCTTCAAAATGCTCTATAAGGGATGGGATATGTTAGTGGCCCCCAGTATACCCACTGCTGCCTCTGGTAAGGTGTTGTGGAATCTGAAGGGAGAGGAACGTCGTATTACTTTACAGGAATTGGGAGTGTGGAATCACATCATGCTCAACACTGGGGTTATGTACTTCAACAAGGCCGAAAGAGTCAGTAAGCTTTTCGAACTTTGGCGCTCTGAATGGTTGCGGTATAAAGATAGGGATCAGGGGGCCTTTTTGCGTGCGCTAAATAAACGTTCGGTTTACCTGTGGTTACTTGGCCACCCTTACAATTCGTCGCAGGGAGAAGTTGTTACTCACCTGTTTGGGAAGGCTAGGTCGTGAAGGGAATAACCATAGTAATCCCAACGTTGCAACGAAAGAAAGGCGAAGCGACAGGTAAGCTAGCCTTGATAACCGCAGGGTGTTCTGTACCTGTCAAAGTGATAGTTTCAGTTGATAAGCATCGGCAGGGATTTACTAAGACAGCTAATGCAGGTATGCGTCGAGCCGAGCCTGGGAACGACGTTTGCTTGTTGAACGACGATGTTTCTGAGTTCCCCTATGGTTGGCTGGAGATCTTGCGGAAGGTGCTATATTCAAAAAAGCAGTATGGGCTATCGTGCCCATCTGGAGCAAGCGCCGCGAAGCCAATGAACACAGGGCGTCCTGGAATGTCAGGTACCGCAGTTGTGTCGCAGGCATCCTTCTGGTGTGTGTTACTGAGAGCTCAAATGATTCAGCAGCTTGGGTTGCTGGACGAGTCGATGATCCACTACTGTTCCGATAACTGGTACTGTTACAGGATGGGTAGGAAAGGATGGAAGTGCGTTTGGGCTAAGGCAGTGTATTTGAAGCATAAAAAGCATGGTTCTAAGATGCAGACGAAGTGGAGAGACTTGGATCGTAAGATATACTTCCGCAAGCGAGGCAAGAAGTGAAGATCGTAGTTTATTCGGCGCTATTCGGAGCCACTGATCCTCTGTGGTCGGTTCCTCCGACGGCTCAACGAAATGCTACTTACGTACTGTTTACCGAGAAGAAGCGTAAAGAAGTTGGACTGTGGACAGATTTTAGAGGTACGCCTGAGATTCTTAGGGGTACAAATTTCACCAACTGTCTACAACCTACTTGGGAACAGAGGATTGTAAAGTGGCCCTACAATTATCGAAGGTCGGCCCGGTATGCCAAGTTGATGCCTCACAAGCTGTTACTCGACGCTGACTATTCTATTTGGGTAGACTCAAACATTAGGTTACTGATAGCTCCACGACGTGCCATCAAGTGGTTGAGGTCTCGCGACTTTGCAGGATTCAAACATGCGCACAGGAATTGCGTTTATAAGGAGCTCGAAGCTTGTCAACAACTTCGCAAGAGTAGTAAGAAGAAACTTTGGGCTCAGCGTGAAGCATATCTGGAGGCGAAGATGCCTAGGCGTTGGGGCTTGCTATCGACTAGGAGTGTTATCAGGAAACACACAGTTCAGGTTGCTGAGCTTAATGAACTTTGGTGGGAGGAATTATTGAAGCATAGTGAAAGGGATCAGGTTAGTCTTCCGTACGTCTGCTGGAAAAACGGCTTTAAGTGGTCGCACATACCTGGAAAGGATACCGACTGTTCTCATTACTGGTTCGTAAAGCACGGTCGGGAGCTTACAAGATGATTACAGTCTATACAGTAATTACGGGTAAGTACGATACTTTACAGGATACGATTTGGCCGAGTACGTGCTTAACGGACAAAAAACAAGCTCCTGTAAAGGGTTGGACGCAGGTAGTGTTCAAGCCCGAACCTGCCGACAATTTGCGCAGAGCCTCAAGAAAACCGAAGATGATGCCTAGGCTATACTTTAACTCAGAGTACACGTTGTATATGGATGGCAATGTCCGGCTTATCTCCGATCCTAGGGCACTAGTTAAGAAGTACCTTAAACATCATGACATGGCTTTGTTTCCGCACCCTGAGAGGAATAGTATTTACCAGGAGGCGGAGAGGCTAATCCAGCTCAGGCATAAAGCAGATCCAGAGAAGGTCAAACGTCAAATCGCTTACTATAAGAAGGTAGGGTTTCCAAGACGTTTTGGGCTGACTGCTTGTTGGGTAATTCTTCGGAGAAATACACATGAGGTGCAGCGGCTCGGTAAAGAGTGGTGGAAAATCTATAATCAGTTTACCTGTAGAGATCAATTGAGCTTTGATTTTGTTCGGTGGCTTACAAGTATGAAGTACTGCAGCCTTCCAGGTAATCTGTTCAAAAAGACAAGTAAGCACTTTCGGAGGAGAAAGCACCAGTGAATTGGAAGACAGCTAGCGGAAATGCCCTACCCTTGGCTGAACGAACTTATCTGAGAGATGCGGCTGCTACGGTGGCCCTGCAGTGGAAGAAGCCAGTGATAGTCAATATTGGAGTGTTGATGTGTGCGAGTATGTACTGCTTGCGGGCTGGTTCGGTGTCGGCTCAACTGGTAGGTGTTGATATACACAAACCTAGGAGTAAGGTACATTCCTGGTTGAAGGCGAAGTTCATAATCGCAGATAGCAAGGTATGTCACAAGTTCTTTAAGGATCCTATTCGGCTGCTATTCGTTGACGGAGATCACAGGTATGCAGGGGTAAAAGCCGATATTGCTGGCTGGGTTCCAAAGGTTATGGTAGGAGGAATGGTGATATTCCACGACTGTTACCCCTTACCTAAAGCGATAAGTGTCCACCCTGAGGTTGAAGGAGTACTTCGTGCAGTGTCGGAATGGTTTGAGGGAGCAAAAGGATGGACAGAGCTCAAGGCACCAAATTCCCTACGTGCATTTAGGAGAAATCAGTGATGCAGCCGCTTGAACCTTTGAAGATCTCAGACTTCACTGTGAGGATGGTTGCAGGTAGACCCTTCGCGTTCGCACGTTATG
>SDBV01006738.1_pt1 | contig 15830 bp, 10 predicted proteins | sample 2277081 | NCBI WGS metagenome assembly SDBV01 (sample SAMN10402039, study PRJNA504765) | marine sediment metagenome | isolation source: marine sediment core GS10_PC15, 223 cmbsf | place: Arctic Ocean: Southern Knipovich Ridge | collected 2010
TTTAATTTATTTCTTCTGTGTTCTTCAGAATAATTAAGAATTACCTTTTTTATCAAAGTAATAATGTGCAAAAATTCAAAAAGGGTCATATCGACTACAAATAAAGGTCTTCTAAGCATTTTTACATCACATTTGAGAGATAGTATTGTTCTAATCATTCCATCTAATTGAGTAATTTAAATTTAAGTCAATTTTATATTCTTCATCAATGTATTTTAGCTGTGAATACAATTGTGTCCTTAATTTTACTGCAAAATCCAATGCCATTTTTAAATCTTCTTTTGAATATTTCTCATTTGGGTATAAAAGTTTTAGGATACCACTAGTTATAGATAAAATAGCTTTTCGAGTTCGAGTAGAAGCGGCTTTATTAAAATTTTTAATATCAACTTTTCTTTCTATATTAATTCGGAATGGAATTTTTCTTAATTCGCTTAAAACTTTATGGAAGTAATCAGCTGCAAATCCAAAACTTTTAGAAAAAGCATCTGTCGATAACTTTTTTAATTCCCAACCATAAATCAATCCACTAAAGCGATCTAACATCGCCCCATCTTGCCATTCTTTTGGAAATGATAATATATATTTTATATCAAGAGGTTTTAGATTTTCATCACATAAAATGTTGCCCATCAAGAATATGGAGCATCTACTATATACTTCCTTATCTCCTCTTTTAAATTTACCATCTGATAGGAAGCTTCTAAGTTTCGAAGGAATTTCTTTAGAATCTTGTCTCAATGGTACATCAATAAATTCATCAAAAACAATTACATCTTTTAATCCTAATAGACCTACTTGTTTAATCCTACTGTCATAAAACAAAGTAGCCAATGTTACATCTGAAGGTTGAATATTATATACATTGGGTGATATATTTTCCATTAAATATGACTTTCCCGTTTCTTTTGGACCCAACTCAATTATGTGCGTATTATACTCAATAATCGGAATTAATCTAGATAATATTAAAAGTTTCTGGTTGAAAATAGGATAAAATGATGGATCTAATCCAATAGTATTTAAAAGAAGATCAATCCATTCATCTAATGTAAAGTGCTCCCTTCCATTAACATATTGTTTAAACGAAAATTGCGTCAGTTCAAATGGTTTGAAATTTTTTAAGACAAGATTTGTTTTAAAATGAGGATTTTTTGTTGATGTATATTTAATTGTACCTAATCCCCATATTCCTTCCTTTAATAAATTTTCAAAATTTTCAACAATTTCATCTTCTATTTGTACTGGGGATTCTTTCTTTAGAAAGGGTATAATACATTTTCGGATGGGAGGTGAAACTGATAAATCTACTTGAACTCGATAAATCTCAATTAATTGATTCTCTTTTGATTCGATAAATTTATTTTTCCATACTTCATAATCTTTTGGATCAGGGCGATTTTTAGTAATAAAATCTGCAATTTTTCTTAAATTAAAATTTGAAACTTGACCCTCATCATCAATTAGTCCCATTATTAGATATTCAGAAACGAATCTGGGAACTGAGGGAAAGGATCCTGCGATATTCTTCTTAACAATAATACTTTTATAATAACTTTTAACTTTTTCTTCAAAAATCATTTTAATTTAACCTTATCTTTTTTTAAAGAGTAAAAGTCCTTATACCTTGATTTATTTCATCATCGGATTTATAAACCATAATTAATAAAGAATGCTCTCCCTTAAATCTTAATTTTTGTGCGTTTGGCAAATTATAGTCACCTTCACAAGTTAAATACATTTTGCACCCTTCACTAAACCTCAATGAAATTTCCTTAGAATATTTTTCATTCGATTCTAAATCTCGAATAATAAATTCTTCTACTTGATTACTATTCTCAAATATTTGAAAATCTGTTTCTTTAGATGGTTTTAATACTAGACGACAATCTATTTTAAAATCATTAGGATTTGTCAATTCAATTTTAAAATTATACATTTTATCTTTAAGTTTATCGTCATCAGTTAAATCGATTAAAATCGCTTTCGGATTTTGAACTTTAGTTTGATGAAAAGTTATAGATAAGCTCAATGGAGGTGCTAAAACTTTCTCATAATCCTCGGTATAATAATAATAATGAATTTCAAAAATTAGTTTAAATCTATTTTTATTACTTACATAGACAAAATTAAAAGAATTTGAATGTCCATTGTCTTCAATTAAACCTTCTTCTTCAGAAAGATTTACTTCTAGTAATTTTTTATTATTTTCGGTGGTAACTTTTATAGTTTTTACATTAATACTAAAATAAGGATCATTATTTATTATCTTGAATTCTATTAAGTTATCAACTGACATATACCATTTATCTTCATTTACTATTGTTATCGAGGGATCATAGGATTCTCTTTCAATATCCAATATTTTAAAATTAAAAAATGGTATAATATTTTCGTAATAACTAATTCCACCATGACCAATTTTGGCTTTACTTTTACGAAATTCCTCCTTGACATTTGAGAAATAATATCTACCATAAGGTATAATAAATGTATCAACTTCTCCATTATCGATTGACACTGTAAAGATTTGATCTTTAAAATAGTTTAAGAAACTATTTTTTAGTTCTTCATCATTACAAGTTTTAAAATATCTTCTGTGATAGTTTTCATTGTTTTGTAAAGTAGAATAATTAATATTAGATGAATAAATCTTTTTATAATAATCAATGAAACCATGGTCAGAAGTAAAAATTATCTCATATTCAGATTTTCTAATATTCAATTCTTTAATTGATTCAAAAATAGCTCTGAGGATTTTTCCAATATGTGTTTTAATATCATTCCTTATTTGATTGAAAGAATCATCATTATAAATTTGAATAATATTTTCAATTTTATGAATCCTATAATCGGGATATGGTGTAACTATTACATTCAATCGGTTACTTAATTTTAAAATTTCCTGGATTTCTCCAACAATAACTTCTTCCTTTCTTTCTAATTTAAAATAATGTACATCTTGTATACCAATTAAATTTTCCAAACTTTCTTTTATAGAGTTACTTGACATCATTGTTTTTTTGATTTTATCGAAAAATATTGATTCCCTACTCACTTCCGTTATGGAAGGTAACAATGATAAAACTTTTTTACTTTCTTTAAGTCTTAAATTAAATTGAAATTGATATTCCCTCCAAATTAAATCCCAAATATCATATCTTAGGCAATCAACAACAATTAGAATTATTTTTTTATGAGGATCACTTAAAAGATCTTTTAGATAATGAGGAATATCTTTTGTGAATATAAGATCATTATTATCATTATCAACAAGGCCTAAATAGTCATTTATCATTAATTTATAAAATTTTTGAAGGTAAAATTCTGAGAGAAATTCATTAAATTTTAAATTCTTATTTATTTGGTGAATGGAATCACTTAAAACTGTAAAACAAGGGTCTCTATTATTCATACTACTATATTCCTTTCGAATTTCTCTATACTTTTGATCATTACTAAACATTAATTCTATTAAGTTCTTATCCTTACTAAGCCATTGAATTAAGTTATTGATATTATTATTTATTTCGTTGAGTATCACTAAAGAATTTTCTAGAATTGAAAGTAAGTTCATGATAATTCTATTATGCTGCTCTCTATAATGGAAAAATTTAACAATATAAACTGGTATATTCCGTTTATATATTTCTATCTCTTTTTTAATCTCCTCAAATTGAAAATCATTCCTTTTAATCTTAGCTATGATTTTTTCCATTAAATCATTTATAATTATAGTAATTATCGTTTTAATCCACTTTTCATATGATTCCTTAAAGAAGAGCATCTGATTCTCTAAATAAAATGTATTGTTCTTATTTATGGGATTTACTAATTTAGATTGAAAATTAGAATGAATTGCCTTATAGTTTGTCTCAAAATCATGCACGAAATTTTTCTTCAAATACTCTTTAAATTTTGGAATCCTTATCAATTTGATATATTGTTCACTAAATGTACAAAAACTATTTACGGTGTCAAATAAATTTATTAAAGAATATTTTGATTTATGATTAAACAGTGCTAAATCTGATTCTGTAAAATGGAGTGCACCCCTCCCGCATCTCAATTGAAATAAATCTATTAAGAATATATTTTTTAAAAAATCCTGATGGCTGGTATTATCTCTTATGATAATTCTTACAACATGAAGAATTGAAGAAAATATACGATTTTTCATAGGTTTCATCAGTTCGAAACAAATATCCAATAACTCTGAATTATAGTTCTTTTCTAAATAAAACACTAATTCTATTAATTCATATGGCGCAGAAACAACGAATATTTCGTGTTGAGTATTTAATTTTATTCTTTTTAGCAATTCATTACTGTATAACTCCCTAAAAAATATAGGGTTAAAAAACAATAGGAAAATATAAAAAAAGTCATTTAAATTGAGTTCTCTAAGAATTTTTAATTTTTCTGGATTTCTATTATAAAACTCAACAGTTTTATAAAAATCCATAAAAATTTCTTCTTTTAGGAGTTTTAATTTATTATTTTCCTTGATTCTTTCAATTCTCCCATTTGTATTAAAATTAAAGAGAGATATGATACAATCAATAATAGAAAATTCGAGATCTATAGGATCCCAGTCATCTAATCTATCTTTTATACGATTTTTTCCCTCCTTATACAACAAGATTAAATTATCACTGTCAATTAACTCATTAAATATTTTATTATTATCAATTTGGAGTTGATTGTGATAATTTGTCCTCTTTATAGAGAAGGTTTTATTCCTAAAATCAATCGTTTGAGGTAACTTTATTTTTTCAAAATGTCCAACCGTATCATGAATAGTTATAAAACACTGGTCTTTCTCTTCGAATTCCTTTAAATTGTTAATTAAGTATAAAATAATATTGATACCTATATCAATTGTCATAAAACTCATCTACGCTCATAATTTCAGAGTCCATTCTATTGTTACATTATCCTCTTTGGGTATATTATCTTGATGTTTAATTATTTCTTCTTTTAGGCTGTTTAAAAATTCTCCTATTCCTTGGAACTTATCCTTACTCTCCCTTAATTGATTAATTATCGTTATGATATCTATTATTTCTACTTTTACTCCTTCAAAAAATTTAACTATTGCTTCCAAAAATTGCTTTTTTTCATCATTTGTTAAGTTTTCATAAAAAAGAGGTAAAGAATCAAAATCATCTGATTTTACTTTCTGTTTATATATTTCCAATAATTCCGATGAGAATAAAGAATTTATTGATGAATCTTCCATTTTATTAAGAATATTTCGTTTTATATCATCTTTAGCGGTTTTTTCGTCAAAAAACAAAATATCTTTTAGATCAGAAAGACTTTTTTTACAAGATTCACATTTCCAATTAAATTTTATACTATTTGTCAATATAACTCCTTCAGCATTACAGATATTTTTAATTTGAGTTTTTAAATTTTCAATTGAATATTTTTGATCAAAATAATTGTGTAAATTACTATTATCATCAGAAATTTTTAGAATGAAATTCCAAATTACACTTGATTTCAAATTATTTTTAAGTTTCTCAAGTTTTTCCATGCGAATTTTGTGGAGTGCCAAATAAAGGCTTAAATAATTCCTGAATATTGTGTTATATTTAATGATGATATCATTTAATGCATTAATATCTCTAATATATGGAAGTTCTGGATTTTTTAAAGTTGTCAATAATTCAGAATTTAATTTAACTAGTTCTTTTATTTCCAAATCAAATCACCTTAAGTTGTCATATTATTAAGAAATTTTATGATATTTTCTAATTCTGTAAGTTTTACCTCTGAAAACTTTTTAATACTTTCATACATATTAAGAGCAACATCGATATTATCTTTGTTATTAAAAAGATAACTATGAAGGGCTTCTACATCGACTTTTCCTTTAATATTCTCGATCATTTTTATCAAGTAATCAATCTTTAAATTTTGTTTCACATTTTTATTTTTTTCCAAATCTAATCGTGTTAAAAAAACAGTAATTTCATTTTTTAGATCCTTAAGATCATCTGTAGAGATATAATTCTTTATAATATCAAAAAGTTTTCTTTGCCTATCAGAGGATTGGCTTGCTTTTAAAACATTTAAATCAATTGGGTTGCCGTCTTCAAATCTCTCACTAATTTTGATTAATTTACGGTTTTTGTAATTGATTATTTCATTGATTACAAATTCCCATTTCTCACTTGGAATTTGCTCAACTTTGAATAATTTCCCCCCAGAATTAAGAAGGGACATTAGAAATAGATTTGTATTGCTAAGAATAATTTTACCCCTATTGTTTTTTGATTCCATATTTATCTTTTCATTGTTACTTTTAAAGAATACAATTTTACTCTTTTGATAAAAGTAGAATAAGCAAAGAATTAACGGGTAAATATTCAAACCATATTCATTCGTTCTAAATTTATAACAAAATTCAACAATTTCAGCTTTATTATGAAGATTATTAATTTCTTCTTCTATTTTCTGAAATACAGGGTTAATATTATTTTCATTTTCCAAGGAATAATTAATTCCTGATTTTTTTAAAAGTAGTAAATCATTCCTACCTATCTCTAAACATTCAAATCTTCTATTTGATGTACTTGCTTCCGTCCCTCCTTCATCAAAGATAATTTTCCAGATGTAATCTGAGACAGTCCCGTTTATTTCGTCACTTAGTTCGATTGCTCCATGATATCTAAAGGATTCAAAATCACTTTCTAATTCAAGAATATTAGTTCTTGAGTATTCTTCTGATTCGAGCTGATTAAATTTATAATAACATTTACATTGTATTCTCCATGCATCAGTATCAATGGTATCATCAGCAATAATTGCGTTATTCTGTACTTTTAAATTATCTAAAATAGATGTATTTTTTGTTGATAATTGATCTACTGTATCTGAAATTCTTGAATATTTTGGAACAGATATTTTTTTTCCTTTAAAATGTTCTTCATATAATGGTTCCCTATTTACTTCATCGATATCTCTTATATTTGATAATATCCATTCTAAAATGTCTTTGGCTATTATTGTTCTGATTTTTTCTGAATCTACAAAATCATTAACATCGTTTTCCGGTTTACAGATAATGAAACAGATTTTAGGATCATCAACATTATCAATAATTTCAGTTTCTATATTAAAATTTGTTGAAAGAATATCTTGTCTAGGAGGTAAGAAGTAATATATTAAGTCATGGACTTGAAAGCAGTAGTTCTTAGCTTTTCCTGTAAGAGAACTAAGAGTATTCTCTGTACTTTCAATAATATTAATTAAATCATTAATTTGAATATTAAAATCAAGATAATTATTATTTTTAAATCTTAAATTATTCGTTTCTGTTGTAAAAGACAAATAACTTTCTTCTGCCCTCAGTTTTTTAAGAAGATGATTATAAATGTGTTCTTCATCTATTTTTGATTTAATATCATTAATGTATATAGCGATAGGTTCAGTTTTACTCATTGTAAGTTCAATTGAATTACCATCCCAATTAATATCAATATAATTTTTGACATTTATACAATAATCTACAAATGCTTGTATCGAAGTTTCAAATTCATTATCAGATATCATAAATAATGCTTTAATCTCATCTTTAGAAAACTTTGGGTCCTCATTTCCGGTTAATAATTTAAGAAATAAAGCTTTCATAATAATTTCAGAATTAATGTCATCAGGATCTCTCTCTATTCTAGCTCTTTCTAATTTTAGGAAAAGATTTTCAAAATTCTCATTTTTTTTAAATAATTCTCTGCTTTCTTGAAAGATCGTAAAAAATACATCAATATTTATCAATTTATCCATTTCTTCATCTAATAAATAATCATATTGTGTAAAACAATCTTGAATAAACGTAAGGATTCCCCGATCCTCTGTGGAAAATTTATTAAAAAGAGTTTTCATAGTTCCCTTAAAATAGTAAGGATGAAAAGGGTAAAAAGAAACAAGATTTTTTACAAATTTTTCATTAAAATTATCAATTTCTCTAAAATCAGGATTTAAATCTGTTGAATAGATACTCTCAATTGTCTCCTCTGATAAATTTAAAGATTTTAATTTTCTTAAAATGCGATTTGCCAAATTCGTAATTTCTGGGATGTTTATATCATCTTTATAATAAAATCTTTTAAAAATTATACTATTTAAATATGTTCCTTTTATATCCAACAGTTTTTGGAATCGATCTTTAACACCCGGGCTCAACGGTCCACGCCAGATATCTCTTTGATGAGTAAAAATTGCCATAGCATTTTTATTCTCCATTATATTACCTAAATCATCCTTAATTTCGTTTTTAGCAATACTTTCTAATTTTTCTACAATACCTTGCAGTATTTTCAACAAAACATCACGATCTCCTGTCCACCATTGAGTTAATTCATCAAATAGAAAAAGTATATTTTTTTTGTTTAAAGCTAATTCAGGAAGTTTACAAATATCTTCCAATGGATTCGGAGAAACGATAGTGGTTCTCCCAATAGATGCAATTAAAGCTATATTTATTTTTTTTGCCGCGTTAGCAATAAGATCATAGTTCTTTAGATTACCCGCAACTAAATTCTGGTATAAAATTTCAAGGTCATTGAATTCTTGGGGGTGAAGTTGGACTACTTTTTTTAAATCTGTATCGAAAAAATCTTTAATTATTTTAACATCAGATATTAAAGAAGTCTTTCCTTTTAAGAGATACTTAGTAATTGCTCGTTCTAGAATAGTATCAAATTCTTTACCTTGATATTCTGCTAACCTAATTGGAATAACTAATGTACCTGAAATCTCGGAATCCTCGCGTTTTTGATTTATTAAGCTATAAATCTCATTAAAATTATTAAAAAATTCATCATCTTCTACCTCTTGTAATTTTGCTTCAATTATATCTTTAATATTTTGAGGATATTCATCCTTATTCAATAGGATAGCTAAAAATAACATTATATGGGATTTCCCAGAACCAAAATGTCCTAATAAATCGATACATCCTTTTTTAGTAGGATCTGATACTTTAATATGAAATACATCAAAAATTTCGTTGTATAAGTAGATAACTTCTTTATTTAAATCAAAATTTTCGACATATTCCGTCATTTGCTCTGAAGTCCAGTTTTTGATATTATAAAAATCCATAATATCAATAACATCATATGAAAAATTTCTTATCCTTCCTATAATCTCCCTTATTGTTGGAATTTTAATTCACCAATTGTTTTCTTTTTTTATTTTTTAGAGATTGATAATACTTTCTTTCTAAACAAAATTGGATTTCCTCACTCAATATTTGTAAATCTTCTGTTTTACGGTATTTCTCAAAAAAAAGTCTTAATGAGTTTTCAGAGGGGGGATCAACTTTAATTATAATACTATTTAAAAATTGTGATTTTTTAATTTCCCAATGTTTTTTATAATTATTAAAAACATGAATTGGAAGTATCCAGACAATTACTCCATGATAATTGAATTGTGTATATTTTCCAAAATTATAATCTTTCTTAAGTAAAAGTTCTTCTGAAATTACGATGGTTGTTAAATATTCTAATTTATTTATAACTAGTATTTTTTTACCTGAACTATTATCAATAAGGTTATTTAAATAATCCTCAGGGTTATTATTAGAAAGAAACTCTTTTGTGAGTTGATCTTGTCCAATATTCTGATACTCTTCAACAATAATATCTTCTATTGATACTAGTTCTAAATCATCTTGATAAACTTCCTTTAATTTATTTGCAGTTGTAGTTTTCCCTATAGAGTCTTCTCCATAAACAAAAATCAATTTCCTTCCCCTAATTTTATTTATCGCTTTCACGATCTCGTCAAAAGCTTTTTGTTGTTCCTCGAATAGGTATATTGACAGTTCACTAACCTCATTATTTTTTGCTAATTTCCCATTTATCATGATGTACTTTTAAGGCATTTCCAATTTGTTCCTGATAATGGAAAAGATCGTTTTCTAAGGCGGGTTTTAAACTTTTTTTTAGCCTTTCCTTGTCAAGCATAAAAAATCTCAGAAAATCATATTCTTCAACAATTACATCAAATTCAGGTCTGATTTGTTCTTTTAGCTCCTTTTCATTTAGGTATTGGATTAAAACAACCCGATAATCAGGAATATAATGCTTTATTCTAATTTGCTTCTCCCTTAAGCTTTGATCAGTTTTGGAATTAAGAATAATTCTCACATATTCCATATTCGTTATAGTTCTTGATGAGTTATTATAAAGGCTTGTTGGATTTAAAGACTTTTCATTATCTTTTTCTAGTTCAGTTAAAATTTCTTGAATTTTTCTGATAAACCTTTCTCTATCAACAGTAAGTACTTGATTACCTGTATATAGAGTATAAACTGCTTTTTGACCACTGTAAAATCCTTCACTATATTTTAATGCCCCAATATACAAAATTTCATTCTCAATTTTTTCATTCTTTAATCGTAATAAGTTTGTTAATGGTTGTAAATAATATACTCCTTTTGTTTTTGAGTTTTCTTTATTTTTTTTATCATTTAAATAAAATTTTAATTGTTTTACTATACCTTTCTTCGATTTTAGTTGACGTTCTTCTCTTAATGTCTTATAATATTCCTCAACTAAATTATTAAGTCCTTCAGTTGAGTAGGATACATTCTCTATCTCAATTTCTTTGTTAATTGCTTTTTTTTGATATTTATTATAGATAAACCTTAAACATCCTCTAACATAATCATTGAGAACATATTGAATTGTTCTTGCCATTAAGTCATACCCTTTTTTATATCTTTAGTACTTTTTTTGAATTCACAATAGATAATAAATTGTACTCTTTTTTGCCAAAATTTCTACTATTTTATAATATATTAAAGCAAAAAATATTAAAACTCTTTTTTGAAACTGTTAAAGAAATTATCTAAATATTCGAGTCAGAAATCACGAGAAAATACAGGAATATCTATCGAGGAAGCCTTAGAAGCAATGTATATATATTATGAAATTGTTTCCGATATGTTCTATAGATTTAATTATTCAAATTTCTATGAGGGTTCTCCTTTACAAAGGTTACAGTTATTACCTGCTGCCATGGAACATATTCTTCAACTAGAGGGAAGAGATGGAAAAAAAGAATTCTTAGATAATTTAGTTGCTTTAGATAAAGCGTTTTCGCTAGCAACTCCACATGAAGAAGCTCTTGCAATTAGAGATGATCTCGCATTCTTTCAAGCAGTAAGAGCAGGATTTGTAAAATCAACAACGCCTTCAGGTAGAAGAAAAGAAGATATTGACCATGCTATAAGGCAATTAATTTCTAGATCAGTTATTTCAGATGAGGTTATAGATATTTTCGAAGCCGCAGGCGTAGAAAAGCCTGATATCTCTATTTTATCCGAAAAGTTTCTTAAAGAAGTTGAGGGTCTTGAGCATAAAAATTTAGCTGTAGAATTATTGAATAAACTGTTAAATGATCAAATAAAATCACGAGCTAAGAAAAACCTTGTTCAATCACGATCTTTTGCAGAATTATTAAAGAAAGCAATTATTAGATATCAAAATCGAACAATTGAAGCTGCAAAAATTCTTGAAGAGTTATTGGAATTAGCAAGAAAAATCCAAAAAGCTCTGAATCGTGGGGAAGATTTAGGTTTAAATGATAACGAGGTTGCTTTTTATGATGCTCTCACTACAAATAAAAGTGCTGTTGAGTTTATGGGAGATGAGACTCTTAAAAAAATTGCTAGGGAGTTAGTTCAAGAGATTAGAAAGTCTGCAACCATTGATTTTACAGTTAAAGCAAGCGTTCAAGCGAAAATGAGAGTTACGATAAGAAGATTATTAAAAAAGTATAAATACCCTCCGGATCAAAGACCCGAAGCCGTTAAATTAATTATGGAACAAGCCCAACTATTCGGTGAGGAATGGGCTGTTGCTACAGCAATTTAAATGTTAATTGAATACTAAAAAATATTAAAATTTTAAGGAGAAAATTCAAAAATTCCGTTATATTCAAGGTTTTTCTTATACGGGCTAGCTTCATTATCATAAACATATATTTCCGGATTATTTTTATGAGGTTTACGGAAAATAATCCTAGCAAATCTATTTTTCACATCTATTTGAATTAAATTATAAGAACCTCTAATCTTTTTATCTGCTTTATAAATTGGACCAGCTCTTATCAAATGAGTATCCGTTTTATAATCTTCTAATTTAATGTAATTTGTATCGTGGCGATGTCCGAATAAAACCAAATCAAAATTATTGCAGATCCGAGACTTTATTTCATCTTGTTCCTCCTCATTTAAGCTCTCAATAGGATGATGGAAAAAAGCTATTTTTAAGTTAAAATCTTCCTTATCGTAATAATTATTAATAGCGTCAATTAATTGAAATTTACTCAAGAGAAGATTTCCCTTTTCTCCTTCACAACCTCCAATCCAAACAGTATTTAGTCCTAGAATTCCAATTTTGTATTCATGTTTCTCAAAAATTCGAAAAATAAATAATTTATCTGGTTTAATAGCATCTTGTTTTAGTATTTTGAGTTGAAATAACTGAAAATTTTCAAGTTTTTTAAAATTTATGTATAAATCAGATCCTTCCGTTGTTTCATACCAAAATGATTTTAATGTATCTTCATGATACCTTCTTGCTATTTTCTCAAAAATCTCTTTATTAAAAAATTTTTGATTAACGTCATGGTTTCCAGGTACAACAAATATTTTTTGCCTATTGATGTTGAGTCCTTTAATTGGATCTTCTAATTTTTCAACAATAACTTTAGATGCTTTTATGAATTGTTGAGTTTCTGATGATTGGGTAATATCTCCCGTTATTAAAACGAAATCAACAATATTATCTTTCAGAATGTTTTTTTTTAAATCATTAATTAAATTTTTGATTATAAGAGCCTTTTCGTTGTCATTCGCATTTCCTTCAATATGAAAATCAGATATATGAATAAAATTGATTGTATTGTCTTTTAGGTATAAATTTTGATTGTCTTTTTGATATAAAGTTGCGTTAAGATGTGATTCTCTTATGGCTTCTAGATTAGTTAAGATATCAAATCTTTTTTTATTATCAAATAAATCTAAAAAATAACTCCATCCTATTGCAAAATTATCAGCATATCTATCATCGATTAATATTACGTTCGGCGTCCATAGATCCTTAGGAGTAATATGAACATATATATTTCCATCATGGTTTAATTCTTTTTTCATTCTCTCACCAAATATAAATTTATATTTATTGTATTCCATGAGGAATTCTTGCTGAAAAAATTCTTTAATGCCTTGATAAATACCATTACTAATGAGATATCTTTCCTCATATTCAATATCCTTTGTATCTATTTCTAAACCGCAATCACAGCTGTATATGTTTTTTATTGAATCTGTTTGTATGAATCTTTCACAATAAGGACATTCAAAACTATATTTTACAGTTATTAGAAAAGCTAAATCCTTTTGAAAATCCTTAGGAGGTTCCAAAGAAACAACACCTCCAGATATTTTAGCATTTAATAGATTAGTTAAATATGTAAAATTTTTTTCTTTTTTTAACAAATCTACATTTTTGAATAACGGCATATTAAGTGGTCCATCCTAGGATTTTAAAAACTTCATGCATTACAGAAATCTGTTCTTGAGGTAGTAAATGACGCATTATTCGTACTCTTCCTTTTCTTCCTCTAGTTAAACCTATATTATAATCTTCTTTATTTACTTCAATTATACCATGCTCTTTTCTAAATTCTCTATCGTCTAGGGCATATTCAGCTCTCATAATCTCATTTCTTGTATCCTTTGTATCATTAACTCTAGTGAGGTATATCGTTGTTTCTTCTCCCTCTCTCACTTCATGACTTACTTTTTTCACCAGTCTATCGAAATTCTCAATATTTTCATGAGTAATTTCAATAAAATTTATATCATTTAGGTTGAATTTCTTACTTAAGTTTGAAAAGCCTTTTGTTATATGATCATTTGTTGATTCTCTTGTAAAAACTTCAATGAAAACACTATGATCTATGTGAATTCTAAAATTAATTATTCCTGTGGCTTCGTAAGATTTAAATTCATGAATAATTGGATCAAAAAATGTAGTTTTAGGATTTGAGTGTAAATATGTTATATAAAAATGATTTTTGTCATATTCTGAAAAGATATTCCATAAAGTTGGTGAGTTGCTAATTTTTTTTTCCCATATAGGCAGACCATTATCATTTTCTAAATTTAATATCTTTGTTTTAAAATCATCTAATTCATATTTTTCGCATTTTAAAATATAATGACTACGTGCACATGTAAAAAAATTAGCGATGATATAATACACTTTTGATAAACTAAGACTATTTGCTAATGATTCAATTATATTATCACCACTTATTTTTTCAAAACTACCACATTGTCTTAAATAAGATTTTCCCCCCCAACGGCCTTCAATTTGTTCTAAATATCTTTTTTTTGCTTCTACTAAGACTTTTTCTTCCTTTGTTGATTTAATGGCTTCAAGTATCGGTTTTGGGATATGTTTATTTAATTCAACCATTTTATTTTAACCTCGCCCTTAATAATTGAGTAGAATAAATATTCTCTTTACTTATAATTAGTCTAGTTTAACACTCATTTAAATTATAGGATAATATGTTATTTTTCGTGAAATAACCGGATTATCAAATTAAAATCTACCTTTATTACCAATTATTTAATTCAACCAGCTATAGCCATTATGGAAATGTAGTATTATGAAAAACGAATATTGCTACATCAAACTTCAATTTTTTTATCTGAACAGATCAAGTTGACTAGAATTACTGTTTTTTTTGGTTTGACTTCAATTTTAATATTATTATTAATGAGAGTATGAATTACATTTATTCCTGCTGCTTCCATGCTGTAAATTTCATCCTGATTAATCAGAGAAATATTTTCTCCTGCTCCTGAGCTAAAAAGATAAAAACTATAACTAGGATTCTTAAGATATATATTCTTAATATATTCTCTCATTAATTTTTTAACAGATTTTTGCCAATACAATATGCATCTAGCCTTTCTCTCTGACCAGTCGGGATGTTTGTGAATCATATGATTTGTATATTTGAATATATCAAAATTAGCCAATATTAAATAGAAGAAACTATAATCTTCTAGGACATTTTCCATGATTTTAGCATTAGGAGGGCATAAAGGATTTTTGTTAAAGTTAGGGCAACCATTCTTATGGTCTGGATACGGTAAAGTGCACCATATATGTGTTCTATCAGTAAATTTTATAGAATTTCGATTAACTCTTATAATATTGATTAAAGTAATCTCTTGAATTTTCATATAAATTTTCCTTTAAATACTACATATCAAAATATATAGTAAATATTATATTTATTATCAATTACGAAAGAATCGAAAATAGGACACATTAGAAGTAATATTATTTCCCACTTGATAACATTTATATGCTTGTTAGGACATAAACTTTATTTAACCGTTGTATTAATTATTAATTGAGACTTCAAAAAAGAGTAGAAAACATGAATTCTGAAAAAGAATTATTAATCGAAATTTGCAGAAGTTGTTATTTAGAATGCACATTTTGTTCCTCAAATGCCGACGAAAATTCTTTGCAGTTTTTAAAATTAGAACAAATAAATTCAATATTGAAATATTCAAAAAAACTTATAATATCTAAAATAGAACTTTCAGGTGGAGAGCCATTTACTCATCCAGATTTTTTAAAAATATGTGAAACTATATCCAATTATCAAATAAAGCTAGAAATTTATACTTCAGGAAATTTAAAAAAAAAGAAAGAATTAATACCAATACCTAATAATACTCTTAAAAAACTTAAAAAATATAATCTAGATTCCAT